>Ga0210105_1000090_pt1 | contig 12465 bp, 9 predicted proteins | sample RushSE_TuleC_D2_FD_185569 | JGI IMG/M metagenome (GOLD analysis project Ga0210105, IMG submission 185569) | Wetland microbial communities from San Francisco Bay, California, USA, that impact long-term carbon sequestration - RushSE_TuleC_D2 (SPAdes) | ecosystem: Environmental > Aquatic > Marine >... | reverse complement strand
CAAACAATGTCGTCTTGGAAGGTTTTGGTCATTGAGTATTTGAATTTGAGATTTATTTGTAATTTGGTGCTTGGAATTTGTATTTTTTGACATAATACTTCAAGGCAAAGCCATCTTGCATATAACTCCCGTGATGCGGGGTTTTTAGTGCAGAATAAAAAACCCTGTTAGGCAGCGACAACCTAACAGGGTCGAAAGGAGGTGGGAATCAAGAAAAAGCATGGAACTTGATTCCATTGTATTCAGATTTTAGCAATTTTTATGCCAATGTTGACAAACTCGTAAAAAGTCTTTTGTGAGCGACATTTGAGCATTTGGGGAATCAGCGTTTCAAACGGTGAGGCATTAAAAATTTCAAACTGTTTGAGGCGCTTGCGCCAAGTTTTTGAAATTTAGCGGCACCGGTAGAAACGCCCCCAAATGGTCACGGAGCGAGCAATATCGACTTTTTACGACACCATCAATGTTAATTGACAGATTTTTTATTTCCCAAATCCCTTGAGAATTCCCTTGATCTGTTCCTCTACGGACGTTGATTTTTCTTTCTGAGAATCATCGCCCAGTATTTGTTTTTGTAAGGCCGGGAGGCCTTTCTCAATTTCCTTTTTGAACATTCCTTCGAGGTCCGGACGAAATTTGGGTGAAGAAAAACTACCGGTAACCAATACAGGGACCATCACGCCGGAACGATCTTTGACATCGCCCTGCCCTTTGAGTGTTGCGACAAGCTTTGGCTCCAACCTAAAATCAATCTGTTCTTTTGTCAAATCGGCGTTGCCCGATGCCTTTAATCGAAACAACGGTGATATAAGAGACGTGTCGGCAGTGTTAACAAGGCCGTTTTTTATGGTAAAGGGTACATTAAGTTCGGAAAAATCTGTCCTCGGCGCTGTTGCGGCTTGTTCAGCCAGCCCAAAGGCGGCTTTGACATTATGAAGCATTCCATTCAGATCAATTCCTTTGATGGCGCCGTCTTTAAATAAAAGATCACCGTCGCCGTTTAATGTTTTCTTGATGACGACGGCATCGTCTCCCTTCATGCTGAGATTGACCTGCGCCTTCATCATCCCATCGAGAAAATCTTTTCTTAAAAGATCATTAAGAAGAGGGCCTGCCTGGACACCGTTTAATGTCAGTTGGATATTCGTCTGCGGGACATCACTTTGCACGCTAAATATGCCGTTACCCGACACACCGCCCTGATACAGATCCATGGTGAGCGGCCGCAGATTAAAAACTCCTTTTTCTCCGGTGAGGTCGAGACGAACGCGTTCGATTTTAGCGTTCTTGATCTTTAACTTTCCGATACGCATTGTGCCCTTTAAGGATAGCCGGCGCAAATTCGAATAATCGCTCTTTTTTTTCTCTTTGGACACAACCGCCTTGGGTTCTTTTTCTCCGGCAGTCTCCTTGGCCGGGGGCGGCAGGTATCGATCCAGGTCGATTTGATCGAGTTCCATATTGAACGCTACCCGTGGTTTTTCGAAATCACCGGCATTCATCGTAAAATTCACCTTCGATTCATCCATATCCATAACACCTTCTGAAACCGACACATTCTTTGAATCTCCTTTGATGCCGGCCTTAAAGGAGACTCGATTTAACACACCAGGATCAGATGTCGATACGGGCAAAATTGTTCCCATAGCGGCCAGAAGCTTTCGAGGTGAAAACGGAGATACATTTACGGATACGTCAAATTTTGGCTGCGTGGCCGGATCCACAACATTCCCTTTAAGTCCGAAATCCACCTGTTCAAAGGCTCTTGCGGAAAGATCCAGAGGAATCGTTCCTTTGCCAGGTTCTTTACCAATCGGACCCACCTTGCCTTTAATTGAGAATGGCTGTTTATCGAGTCTGGCAGAAAAATCCAGATCCACGGGGCGGTCTAAAGAAACATTCTGGAGCAAAAGGGTCACATCAGAAATTTCCTTGCGCTCTTTTTTGGTGTGATCCAGCCAGAGAACGGACCCGTCCGTCACTGCAAGTTCAACAAGGGTGAACCCTTCCAGGGCAGGTATTTCCCCGGACCCGGCCTCCCCCTTTGCAGCAGCTTCGGGTTTTGTTTTTGTGTCAAATTTCCAGTTGGTCCGGCCGTCCGAACTCGTCTCCAGAACAATACGAGCTCCTTTTAGTATAAAACGTTTGATCTGAATATCCTTGAAAAGAAGGGGCAAAAGCTTAACCCTCACTTCAAAAGATCCCACGGTGATAAAGTCTTTTTCTTTGAATCCCGGAAGGCTTCCCAGATGAAGGTCGGAAAACGAGAGGCCCGCATAGGGGAAAAGAGAGAGACGAAGGTCATCCCCCAACGTAAAATTTCTTCCCGTAACCCTGGCAACCTGCTTTTCAATCCGGGGTTTGTAGTGTTTGACATCCACGAACTTCGGCAGAAGCACAAGGGCCACAATGAGCAGGAGAATCAAACTCCCGCCCACGATCAATCCCCATTTTACGATTCGATTCATAATTCCTCCCTTTTTCTTCCTGATTATTGCAGGGTGCATAATTCAGGAACTTAATTATAACCTGTATTTTGAACGAGTTGGAAGTTTTTGTTCGCAAGTCGAAGATTCCGCCGTCAAGGCTTGGCCTTCCAAAATCCCGCTTTCGTCAGAATGCGGTCTTACCGGTTTTCTTTATCACTTCTTGCTGATGCTTGATTTTTTGCTGTTCGGCAAACACCAATTCTTCAAGACTCGGCACATAATAAAATGTGGTTTGATATTCCGGATTTCCATAACGGTCGTTGCTTACGGATAGTATTAAAATCGACCGATTCTTTTCCCAGTAAAATGATCTGCCGTTTTTATCCTCCCAGTGGATTGTTTTTGGTTCTCCGTATTTTTTTGTAAGGGCATCCAGAATATCCGACCCTGTTCTTTTAGACTTGATTAAAAAAAACAACGGCTTTTGGGTTAGGTTTGAAAATACGAGCTTAACAAAATCGAATGGCGCATTTTTTTTTCGTGCATAACGATATGTGAGTTGAATGGTATCATGTTCAACCCGTTCCCCGATCGGGGAATTCAATTTTTCATTTAATTCAGATAATCCGGGGAAATGTTTTTTTAGAAATCCTTTATAGAACACGTTTAAATCCAATGTGGTCCATCTTTCGACGGCATCCGGACCGAGCGTGTCACTCAGTTGCCTCCGGGCGTCACTTGAGAACTTTGTGTTCTCGTCAATATTCAAAAACGCAAATCCTACGGGCTCTTTATTCGAAAGATGTGTTTCTTGAGTTTCCTTTTTTTTGCAATAGTTAACGGAAACAATAACTAAAATTAAACAGATAAAAAATAAGATGATCGCGGAAATTTGAAATTTCTTATTTTTCAAAAAAAACATCAAAAATTCTCCATTTATCGGTAATATTTCGAGGTTTCTTTACGTCTGTTTTTTTAAAGTCTTCTGAAATCATTTGAGTTCAGAGGTTTACGGATCGAATATTTTCTTTTCTAATTAATTATAATATTCATCGATTTCAGTCAATGCAATTGAAAATTTTTGGCCGCCGCCATGTTCGGGTGGACGAAAGGAGTGTTCTTCAGGCAAAAAATTTGAAGGCCATTCTCTGGGGATTTCCACGAAAAATCGTCCCAACAACCATACAAATCATTGGAGACAGTGTGACAGCCTTGTCCGGACGGCATATGGGAGCTTTGATTGTTCTTGAGTCGAAAGAAAATATCGAAATTATCTGAGGAAAACGAATTTTGGAAAATCTTACGACCTTTTACACCGAAAAGATTCACCTGTACAATTTAAATGATGGGACTGGTTATTCGCGGCGAAAAAGGAATTCCATAAAACCGGGACGGCATATAAAAGATTTTGCCGGTATAAAAGGCGTCATCATGGATAACACGTCCCTGTTCTGGCGGGAACGCAGCGGAAGATTCAGATGAGGTTGGGGCCGCAAGTAGATTTGCCAGTTCTGCCTTACAACAAATGATTTCGTTTCAGATGACGCTATCTGATCACCCATCACCATGACCAATGCCATCCCCCCGTGTTTTAACATGGAATGGCACAACGTTATCAGCCGGTTTACATCCCGGTCATCCAGACGGTCCGCCAATTCCCACACCAAGATACCATGGAAACTTTCAGGCTCATAATCAAGATCTTGCCAAACTTGATGAACAGGGCTGCCCTTTCGAATGCACCGATCCAGTCGGATAAACATGTCACAGACATAATGCTTCCATACCTTTCCGGCGAAAAATCTGATGTTTTCCTGACATACCGGCCCAACGTCCAACAGTCTGACCTGCTGTTGACGCTGAATATGCTCCATAAAAAGTTTTAGGGCATTACTGGTGTAGTCCGCCGTCCCGGAATCTTGGTAGGGGCCCTTTTGGTTTCGATCTGCAGCGAAAGCGGCCAATGATCAATTCTCCTTGCTGCCTTTGTCGGCCAGAATCAGCGGGTCTTTGGCAGGACCGGAAGGCGTCTTATCCTCGGGTTTGCCTGAAAAAACATCTTTTTTCATCGGTTCGCGCTCTAACTCAATAACGGCCTTAAGATACGCCCCGTCCTCGACGGAAATACTTTTGGCTTTGATTTCGCCGTTGAAATCCGCTTCTTTTGTAATTTTAACCTTGCCTGTTGCATTAATGTTCCCCACCAGAGCACCGCTGATGGTGACATTTGCAGCATGAACTTCGGCCTCGACCCGACCCTTCGAACCCACCGTCAAATGATGGGCTTTCATTTCAATGTTTCCTTTAATCTTTCCTTCGATGAGCAGATCCTCATCGCCGCGGATAGTGCCTTCAATATAAATTTGGTCTCCGATAATTGTCTTATCACCAATGATGTCCGGACTTGCGGAGGTTCCTGGTTCGTCATTTTCCTTCCTGGATCTCTTAAGCATGATATCCCCCCTTTTTGGGAACATTATTTTTTGGTATAATTTTATGTTAAATCCCGGTTTATGTCAATGTTAGATTTGTTTTAGCGGCAGTTTACACGGTTTGTAAAAAAGCATTGTCCATGGGACGATCTGACAAGTAAAGAATCCGGGCCCATCAAAGATCCCGTCTCGAAGGGGTACGGAGAACGTTATTGCTCGTGTGCTTTAATCCGCCCTCTTTGGCCGATGACACGATGGAGCCATTCACTGTCGTCCTTAAGGTAGACTTCAGCCAGGCGATTGAATTCCATAGCCTGTCCAATATTCCCCTTCATGAGCCATGCTTCGGCCAAATAATAGTAATTCCGTCCATTGCCTGGATTGAGGTTCAACGCTCGTTCCAGTATTCCGATGGCATCATCAGGTTGATTTTTTTCCAAGAACATCCGTCCCTGCTCGGTCAATTGTAAAGCGGCAAGCGCACGAGGACTGGGTTTTTCCGGGGCCTCTTCCGGTGTCTCGTCTGTCTCCCCGAATATCTCAACTTGGGGGGTCTCAGGCGGTTGGGTTGGTGGAGAAGGGCTTAAATATGCAGGAGCACACCCCCAAAAACCCATATGGAATGCCAAAATGCAGAAAATGATAAAATATTTAAAAGCTCTTGATAAAATCTTTAACCCCATCAAAGATCCTCTCGATTTGATTCTCGCCCGTATGCACTCGGCATTCCGCTTCGGGCACATGATCCGCCAAAAAATATTCTTTAATTGGAAAAGGGCACGCCCCTTTTACAGCAAGTAGTCCGCTTTCCGAACAGACATCCAGTTGAACCACTCCCTGAGGCATCTTAAACCAATATCCTGATACATATTGGGGCAACGCATTCATCAGGTCTGCCCATATCGGCAGGGCGGCTGTTGCGCCGGAGGCGTAAATTGAGGCACCATCGTCAAATCCCACCCATATCAAGGCCAATATATCCGGCGTGTATCCCACAAACCAGGCATCTCTATAATCATTCGTGGTTCCGGTCTTGCCTGCTACCGGAAATGTAATTCCCATTTTCTTTAAGGAACTGGCAGTGCCATTCTCCACAACACTTTTTAATAAAGAGCTCATGATGAAGGCTTTCTCAGGCGTTGTCACCTGCTTAATGCTCATATGCCTTTGTTCCATAATACTTCCATCTTCATCCAGGACCTGCTTCAGGGCCAACGGGTATGGTAATACACCATCCGCAGCAAAAGGACAATATGCGCGGGCCAATTCCAAAGGTATCACCTCGAATGCCCCTAAAGCAATAGACGGGTAAGGTTTTAAGGGTGTCGAAAACCCGAAAATACCCGCCGTTCGTAGAATGTGATCTATCCCTACCTGCATGGCCAGATCAACGGTTGCCAAATTTATGGATGCTGCCAATGCGTCTCTAAGCCGAACGCGCTCTTCTATCATCAATGAATAATTATGGGGCGTCCATTCCTTTCCGTCAATTTCATAGGTCTTCGATTCATTGGACAGTATGGAAGCCGGGGTAAATTTATCCAACCCACTCAAGTATACAAAAGGCTTGAATGCACTACCAGGCTGCCGTTGTGCCTGTGTAATTCGATTGTACTGGCTCAAACTGTAATCCCGACCGCCCACCATGGCCAGGACGTAACCGGTTTTTGGCTGCATGACGATTACTGCCCCTTGCATTTTTTTTTGGGGATCTGTGCGATCCAATCCGGGAGTTGATTTCTCCAGAAGCGTCAAACCCTTTTTCAGTGCCCTTTCCGCAGCCAATTGGACCTGAGTATCCAGTGTCGTATAAATGGATAACCCAAGACTGGACAAGTCTTGATGAGAATACAGCAAATTAAGCTGATCAGAAAGGTAATCCATAAAATAAGGAGCCTTCTTACCATAAGACGCATAACCGATGGCCTCTACCGGTAAAGGCAACGCCATCTTTAGTTCTTCTTCAGTAATCCCTTCCATCTCATACATTGCATTGAGCACTATGTTTCTCCGTTTTTTACAACGATCTATATTAATATAAGGAGAATAAAGGTTGGGCCCCCTGATGAGACCTGCAAGCGTCGCGGCTTCGACCAGTGAAAGCTCGTTCACGGGTTTTCCGAAATAGAAATAGGATGCCTCACCAAAACCGGTGATGGCTTCGGATGCTTTCTGTCCCAAATAGATTTCATTAAGATAAATTTCGAGTATTTCATTTTTCTCATACATCAACTCAATGATGAGCGACATGAAAAGCTCTTTTATTTTTCGAATAATTGTTCTCTTGGGCGTTAGGAAATAGTTTTTAGCCAATTGCTGGGTAATGGTAGATCCCCCTTGGCGAATGGATGCCTGGCGCAAATTGGCATACATCGCCCTTATCATTCCCTTTGGATCCAGCCCCATATGTGTGTAAAAGCGCCGATCCTCTATAGCTAAAACTGCGGTTATGAGGTGCTGAGGAATTTGATTTATGGAGACGAGTTGACGCCGTTCTCGGTTGGGACCGTAAAACAACATCACCTCCTCAGGCTCAAGCTCCAAAATCAACAAGGGTTGACCAGAATTTAAATCGGTTATCGATTCTATTTGATTTTCAGCAAATTTTATCTGGATAGGAATACCTTCCCTGTGTCTTGACGGGTCATTAAAATCATGAAGATAAAGTTCTATGAGGGATGGCCGGGTGTTAAGTTCTCCCTTGTTCACCGGCTTATGGGCAACTTCCCGATATCCCAGACGACGAAGTTTTTCATTGAAAAGTGTACGATTCGTTTTTTGTCCGGGATATAGTATTGTCGTATCTGAAAAAACTTTGGAGGGTATACTCCACCGTCGTCCTGAAAATCTTTCTTCTATTTGGATTGAAAGATACCCGCAATAAAGCAGAATAACCACAACGACGAGGGCAATGGCCGACAGGCACCACTTAAGCAGACGCCTTGGGGTAGTGTTTATGGATCGTTTTTTCTTTTTCACGGATGCTTAAAATAAAAACAGATGCATAGGACCATGGAATACCGGAATGTTAATTGAACGTCTCGGAATCTCTGTACCGCGATAAACGGAGGAAAAATGGACTATATGGCTTTATCTGACCATATTTGATTCGGGCAAGAAATATCGTTAACCATTCCTTTTTACATCAAAGATGTATACCGCCGCTGGCGTTTTGTACTGAAACCGATGATAAACCCGAGAATGAGAACGCCGGCCCCGCTTAAAAACCATTTGATATTTTTATTCCACAGAAGTTTTGTTAGCTCGTCTTCATACTTTTCGGCTTTTTGAGTCTGTTCAGCAAGCTTTGAGGTTGTTTCTTTATATTTTGTCTGAAGTTCCAGAAATTGTGTGGAATCCTTTTTGAGGGTTTCATAAGCACTATCGGTGCTCTTTAGCTTTGTCTCGCTGGTGTTCAGGTCAGCGCCGAGCCTGCTATTTTCCGCTTTAAGTATTTTGTTTTCTTCTGTGAGTGCTGCAGCCTTGTTTTTGAGAGCATCATACTTTTTCTTTAATATTTCGAGTTGAATCCCTTTCGGCGTTTCATCTGTAATAAAACGACTGAGCACCCAACCTTCCTTGCCGTCCGCCAAACGAACCATTGACCAGTCGTTTTCGGTACTTAAAACTTCCATCTCTTGTCCCACAGTGGGCAAGGCGATTATTTTTCGATCCAATGCCGGTCCAGTCCGAACGGTTATTGTCAATGTATCGTTGACATAATACTTTGTTCCAGCCAGTGCTGCCGTGATACATAAGGCCAGGCATAATCCTGCACACCCCAAAATTTTCATATAAAATTTCATAGGCTTTTAACTCCAGCATAGTTGAACATCAGCCAACCATGAATCGACCTTTGACGCGATTCGGGTTTGATTGTTTATCGAAATGAATCACACTCTTTGTGGAAAGTCAACCACCATTTCAAAAATTAATCAAAACAAATCGTATCGTTATCGGGCAGTTATACTGCCTTCGAATTCAAGTTCATTTTCATTGCCCAAGATTTTTTTTAAAATCCCCCATTCGCTGATCTATCTTTTTCTTTCAAAACTTCTCTGATTTTTTTTGAAATATTTTTCATATTAAACGGTTTCTGAATAAAACCATTACAGCCTTTTTTCAATATTTCCGTTGCCTGCCCATTAATACTATAGCCGCTTGAAAGGAGAATCTTGACATCAGGGTTGATTTTTTTTATTTCGTCATATACCTCCCCACCTCCGATATCGGGCATAATCATGTCCAGAATGAGCATATCAATTTTATCCCGATTCTCCCTATATATCCGAACCGCTTCTTCACCGCCTCTGGCTTCAAGAACGGTGTATCCAAGCCTTTCCAGCAACTGGGCACCAACATCAATGATTATTTCTTCATCATCCACCAACAAGATGGTCTCGTCTCCCCTTTCAATGTGCTCGGGAACCTTCGGAACTTTTGGAATCGGCACCTCCGAAGCGGGAAGATAGATACAGAAGACCGAACCACGGCCTTTCTCTGACTCAACATTAATATATCCGTCATGGCCTTTTATTATCCCATATGCAGATGCCAACCCAAGACCCGAACCTCGACCCATTTCCTTTGTGGTGAAAAACGGTTCAAAAATGCGTGTTATGGTTTTCTGATCCATGCCCGAACCGCTGTCCTTCACTTTTATCATAACATATTTTCCGGGTTTTGGCGTATAGGGCTTCCCTTTCATGTCCTTATCCGAAACATTGGCGGTTTGCAAAAACAGTTCTCCTCCATCCGGCATGGCATCGCCGGCATTAATAAAAAGATTCATGAGGGCCTGCTCAATCTGAGACGCATCCGCCTTTACTGTAAACAGGTCGTCAGCAAGCTCTCTGTGAATGACAATCTCCTTTCTCGCTCTGCCAAATGTAACAGAGCTTTCTTTTATAATTTTGTTTAAATTTACCGGCCCAAGCACATATTTACCTTTTCTTGCATATCCAAGAAGTTGGCTGGTCAGCTCGGAACCACTTTGAATCAGTTCTTCAATGGTTTTTAATCGCTCGTAATGGGGATAATCAGGTCCGGAATCATACAAAATCAGAGAAATGTTCCCCAACATTCCCATCATCAGGTTGTTAAAATCATGGGCAATACCTCCGGCAAGGGTTCCAATGGCCTCCATCCTTTCGATATAATGTAATTGGGCCTCAAGCCTTTTTTTCTCTGATATATCACGAAGAATAAAGAGTGTACCTTTAGATTTCCCTTCATAATCATCATGGCGCGAAGCACTAACGCTCACATCTAACAAGCGCCCGTCCTTGGTTCGGCATTTCGTCTCAAAACTATTACAGGGCTCCCCGTTTTCTACCAGATCCTTAATAACAGCCACGGCAGGCTCTTTTTCGGATTCATGGTCAAATGGTATTTGCTTGGCCTTCATTTCCTCCAATGTCCATCCAAATATCTGGGTAAAGGCAGGGTTTATGTATTCGGCTTTTCCCTCCAGATCATGGGTGACAATAGCATCCGCACTTGATTGAAGAAGAGAACGATAGACTTCTTCCGCATTTTTAGCCTCCGAATAAAGCGCCCTGTTCTCTTTTTCGCTTTCCCTCAATGCTTCCTCGGTTCGTTTTCTCATGGCTACTTCTTCCTGCAGGGCAGCGTTAACGGATGAGAGGGATTTCACTTCCATCTTCTCTGCGAAATAAATCGCGCAAAGGGCTAAAAACCCTATCAAAAAAAACAAAAGGTGAAGGGACTGAGGATGGTCTGCCGGATTGTTCAGTATTGAGTTTATCAGTGACAAATGACGCCACTCCGTAAAGGCGCCCAAAAAAATAAACAACACGGCCATGGCAAACAGGTATATGCTCGTAAATCTTATCCGTTTCATCAACAACACCTTTATTCGAAAAATCAGACAGAAAAATTTTGCTGAACTGAATATCCTCGGTCAGCGAAAATATATAATTATATAGCAGATTCACGGGTGAAATCAAAATATATTTTAGCCGCTCCTATTTTAGTAAAGATGTAGGAGTGTTACGAGTCATTGGACGGGAATCGGCAAAAATGTGAACGTCACGACCAGCGATTTCTGCCCTTTAGGAGGCGGTTACATAGATTCAACTTGACATAAATTCATTTTTTGACGTAAAAATAAAACCTTAAGAAGACCGGTATTCATTAACCTTATATCAGCGATGCACACCAGGCCGGACGTTCGTTCACTTCAAAATAAAAACCATAATCCGGGTATATTGTGATATGTTACGCGTTCAAACAGGTCTTGAAAATTTTTTATCGTCTCCTCCAAATTGGATAGTCGGAAATCGAATAGGGCTTTTATGTAATCCCGCTTCAGTTGACAGTAACTTTTGTCATGCCAGTGAATTGATCAACCGGAAATTTCCGGATCAACTCAAGGCATTGTACTCGCCCCAGCACGGATTTTTTTCTGAAAAGCAGGATAATATGATCGAATCGGATGATTTGATCGACCCCGTACTAAATGTCCCTGTTTTTAGTCTTTACGGTCAAACACGAGTCCCTGACAAGAGAATGTTGGATCCCATCGATATTCTCATCATCGATTTGCAGGATGTCGGCACCCGTGTTTACACGTTTATTCATACCATGTCATACTGCCTTGAAGCCGCAAAAAAATTTGGCAAAAAGGTTATCGTACTCGATCGACCGAATCCAATAAACGGTTGCATGATAGAAGGCAATCTCCTGGTATCCGAATGTGCTTCGTTTGTCGGAAGATACCCTATCCCCATGCGCCACGGACTCACCATCGGCGAACTTTCCGTCCTGTTCAACAGCGATTATGGTATCGGATGCGATCTTGATGTCATCCCCATGTTAGGCTGGAAAAGGGATATGTTTTTTATGGACACGGGTCTTCCATGGATTCCACCCTCACCCAACATGCCGTCACCCGTTTCTGCTATGGTGTACCCGGGGCAGGTATTATGGGAAGGTACCAATATCTCTGAAGGCAGGGGCACCACACTTCCATTTGAAATATTCGGCGCCCCGTTTTTTAATACAAAACGCTTATTGTCGACATTGGGAGGAAACAGACTTCCCGGCGCAACCCTCAGACCGGCTGCTTTCGAACCGACATTCAACAAATGGAGCGGCTCGAGGTGCAATGGATTTCAGATACATGTAACAGATCCCTATGAATTTAAACCATATATCACGACACTTAAACTTCTCCAGGCCGTAATTTTTCATCACAATCAAATGTTCCAATGGAAACATCCCCCGTATGAGTATGAATTTAAAAGACTGCCCATAGACCTTATCATTGGCGATAAGGACATACGGCAGCGTATCGAAAACCTGGATGAGATATCCGCCATAGAAAAATCATGGCTGAAAAATCTGGAAGCGTTCGCAGAAACGAGTCGGAAATTTCATCTTTATACTTAATTCAAGTTTCGCACCCAAGCTTTTGAGCAAACTCATCATCAAACGGATAAGCCTGAACCAAGATAAAAATTTTATCACAAAAGCACGAAATTTTGTAACTGTTTAGATCTTTGAAACAAATCTGTTTTTAGGAAGCTCCGGGTGTGCTTAAATTTTTACTGGAAGCTGTTTGAGTGGATTACGGCTCGTTA
>Ga0210105_1000089_pt1 | contig 12512 bp, 15 predicted proteins | sample RushSE_TuleC_D2_FD_185569 | JGI IMG/M metagenome (GOLD analysis project Ga0210105, IMG submission 185569) | Wetland microbial communities from San Francisco Bay, California, USA, that impact long-term carbon sequestration - RushSE_TuleC_D2 (SPAdes) | ecosystem: Environmental > Aquatic > Marine >... | reverse complement strand
GACGAGCTGCTCACCCTCGACGAGCTGCTCACCCTCGACGAGCTGCTCACCCTCGACGAGCTGCTCACTTGTCATTTTAGAGGTCAAATTCATGGTTCAACCCTCCTTGATCTCGGTTGCTCGATACTCGATCACTGTTTCGGCGGTTAAGGTGTATTTTTTGATGGGTCCTCCCTTGTCATCCTTGACGAGCACCAGATCTACCCCCCCATCTTTCACGATCGTGTAGTCTCCTGACCAACTATCGTAAAGCTCCGCCCATTTTTCGACGGATTCAGGCATTGAATCTGCCTGGATTGGCCTCCACTCATCAGGATCCTGAAACGGCCAGCAAATCCAGAATTTATCCGGGCATTTTTTATCAGACCAATGAACAGTTTTACACTTATCGCACATTTGAAATCTCAAGATGTCCCCCTTTCCGTTATTGTTTCCGCAATTTTTCGGCCAAAACAAGCGTCATTCTGGTGGCTCCCTCTACGCCGGTAATTGCGACAATGCTTACATTTTTGTTGATTTTCAGTACCCTGACAACCTTGTGATCTCGTGAAACGGTTTCACCGTCCGCGACAATTGAAACCAGATCCCCGGGCTTGATCTCCGCCGTCGCCGGTTGATCTCTAGCTGTTTCGGTGGTTTTGGTGTCCAATGGAACGCTTTTCTTTTGTTTTTTCGATGACATGGAAAAATCCTTTCTGTTATCGGCCGTACCTTGCGGCGATAAACAACATTTTATACTGATAAACGACGATAAAGAAGTAAAAAAATTATCGATTTATCCTTCTGCAGAAGGATCGGGAATGATTTCGACCGGATATCTTCCGGCCTTTATGCTGGACAAAACAAGGATTCTTGCCGCCCTTGCCTTTGCGTTTTCCGGCGTAATATCAGATCTTAATTCGGCGATCTGCTCATCGATCGTTTTTTTTTCCCTTTTAAGTTTCTTCGAATTCGATGCCTTTGCCATGTCTCACCTACTTTCTAAATTTTTTGATTACCATATCCACGATCCAGCCTATCACAAGGCCAATCGCGAGATTGACGATCCAGTTTTGTTTTTGCTGGATCGGGTAGCTCGATCGAGTCGAGGAAGAGATCCATTGACTAACCGCGGTGTCCGAAATAGCAGACGGGGAAACGCGGTCAAATACGTTTACGATATGGGGAAGGGCGTTCCAGTTTGGAAATCGATTTCTCAATGCGTCGACAGTTGGAACCGGCAATTGGTTGAGTAGCTTTTTCACCGCTGCCGGACCGGCCGCATACATGAGATCCGAAATCTGGGCCAGCTCGTCCATGGGAATCGAGGTCAATCGGCCGCTAAGGTATCGGTGGGCTGTTCTCCAAAACTGACCCAGTATCCAAAGACCGACCCGTATTTGTGCGATCGGGTTGTCTCGTGCTCTCATGTCGTCGATAGAGTACTTGACCGAGTGGGCCGCATTGTAGGACTGCAACGCGATCGGCATGACTTGCATTAAACCGCTTGCGCCGCTTTTGGGGTTTAAAAGACCGGGAACACCCCTAGATTCGACGTCTATTACGGCCAATATCAACTCAGGAGGGAACGGCAAACCGGCTTTCTTCAGCTCGTCAGCAACGAAGGGAGCCCATCGGGCGGTTGACTTCGCGATCGGTTTCATGACCAAGCGCCGCGCGATACGTTCAACGCCCTTTGACTGTAGGCACCCTGTACACTTCCCTTTAGCGCTGCCGAAACCGCCGGCCGGGTTTGATGCGCGCCGCATTGCCAAAAAACACGCAAGGTGTACCCACCGGGGACAGTCAACCGGATATTTTGACTCGGGTCCGATCCCACGGGAAACCAAATACCGGTTTGGTCAGTCCAATCGGGATAGTTTATTCCGGCGAGCTCCGGAACAGGATTCAAGGTGTTTTCCCATGGTGCGATCGGACCTTCGAACGGTGAGAGACGAAACACCCATTGACCGGGGATCCCTGCGTCCGTGTCCGCAAATGGGTTGCCGATAGAACTCAAAACCGTCCAACCCCCCCCGATATCCTCAATCGCCAAGTATTGCTCAAACGAGCGAACAACCCCGGTGCATCCCCAAGGCACTTCGAAGCGAGCCAATTCAACCCGCCAGGACTCTCCGGCGCCGGGGTGTACTTGGCGGCCGATCGTTGACATCTGATATCGGATGGATTCGGGATTGAACAGCGCATTTTCATAAATCGCCTGTTCGGGGATTGTCGTCTGAAGTGGAACAGTCGACAGCAGAAACCGGCGGTAGTTTGCGCCGATCAAAGCTTCCATCCATTCGGGAGTAGGACACGGATTCTTCCCGGGCGAAATCCATTCCTTGGCCATTTCCGCCGCCTCATCAAATGGATTCAAAGGAGAGAAAAACCGATTCATACGGACACCCCCTATCCCATGTTTGATTGCAGTCTTCCCCAGTCGGCCAGGCCGGCCAAAAGGATTTGGACCTGGAAGATATCCGCTGTCGGTGTCAGGATCCGTGTATACAGATTAGTGATCTCGAATCTGACTGACTGGGTTCCCTTGTAATAGATGGGATATTCGAGGGTGCGCCACGGACCTTCAATTTTTGATCCCCAAAACAGATCTGCGTGAATCGGTATGTTTTGGTATGCCCGAAGAACATCGTTCATCGTAATCAAAAATTGCCCATCTTGGAACAATCCGGAAGTTTCAGGATCTCCTGTGTTGCCCAAAATGACCGCCGCCGCCCTTGTGATGAAGATCGGTTGATTGTTCAACTGAACGGATCCTTGACCGCGACCATTTGCGATAACGGGGACGTCTATCACACATGCATAGGTCATCGGCTTCCATCGTTCAGGATCGAGATCTGCCGGGGAGGTCAATCTCCCCGGAATTTGGTCTTGTCCCAACATGTCAACCCCTTTCTAGGCGTGAGAAGCGCCGCGCTGCTGAACTTCTCTCACTCCCCAAAGACTGCATTGAATTCCGTATCGGGCCGGGAAAGTAATCTCGCTGGGTTGTTCTCCGCCGCCGTCATGAAGAAATTGATAGTTTCCCGGGCCGGCAGTATTCGCCAGGATGCCGCGCGCATACTCCGATAGGGTCAATTTTGCTTCGAACGTCTCACCCCGGGGAATATCGATTTCCTTGTCGAACACGTATCGGTTTTCCTTGACCGGTGTTCCTTGCGTTCCTACCCAGATGGCTTCAGTCAGTGACAACGCACTTCCCGGGATGACCGGTTGAGCATCCTGCCCGAGGGTCATTCCGCCGGCGACCGGACCGTATCCGGGCAGGATATGAGCACAGGAAGCTTCGAGGCGAACATCTTGACCGAGCCGAAACGATAGGCCGCAATGCTGAAACAGATCCAGCAAAAAGAAGGTTTGAAGCGCCGGGTTGCTTGTTGCCCCCTCCCCTGCGAACCGTTCGAATGGAGTTACCGGACCGAAAAACGATACACCGATCGATACCGCCCGAAATGCATAGTCCGCCCGGTCTTGGGAAAGCATGTTGCAATAAGCGCTTCCTACCATTGCCTGATTGCGATTCTTAAAGAATCGGTGCTCTTGTTGAGCACCGAAGCCGGCCATACTTGTGAACCAACCCGGCGCTGTCGCTTCATTGCCATAGAGACTTGGGCAAATACAGATCGTGTCATATATCGGGGCCGGCTCCATTACATTCATAAATTGAGTTTCCATGTTTGATCCTTTACGCAAAACCTTTAGTTTCTCAAAAGGTTTCCCGATTCTTATCGGGCGTGCGCCTCCCCTCTTTGCTGTACTCCCCGAATTCCGTGCATAGTGACCCGAATCCCAAAAAATGCGCCGGGGGAAACCGTGCCGTCAAGTGTCGTGTTTTGGAATGGAATGTTGTACGGCCCCGCAAGTGTTTGCAGCATTCTTCGGGCATACTCGGACGGCTTCAGAGTGACACTGATCGCCGCCTTTGCCGGAATTTCGATGTTGACCGGATAAGGAAAAACAAAGCCGTTTCGCCTGTCTGGTACACCCTGACATCCCGCATCCCAGCTCTGCGGAAAGGCGGCCGAGTTTCCATCGCCATGATCCGCCAGCTGTCCATAACCGCCGGCGACCGGACCCGATCCTGCACCGGGCATCATTGCGGCGATCGTCAATCGAACATCGGTATTGACCGACACCTCTACGCCGAAATGACGTGGTAGATCGTGCTGCCAAATCGCGGTGTGCTTGTACTCCAGCAAATTGAAATTTCCGGCTTGATACTGGGAAGAGAGTGACGGGGCGAAAAACGAGATATTGAGCTTGCGCAATGAGAACGGCCAGGGAATTTGATCTCGCGTTTCCAAGTTGCAGTATTCAACGCCCGCATTCGCTACGTTTCTTTGGTTAAAAAACGGGATATCGTTTGCGGCTCCCATTGCGGCAAAGGTGGTAAACCACCCATTCGGGCGTACCGCAAGGTTTCCCAATGTGTTGACAACTGCAACCGTGTCAAACAATGGGTAGGTTTCTAATACATTCATGAAGGCCATGATCTACACCATTTCCCTTCTGTACGCTGCCATCACATCCGCCGCCGAGCCGAGGGGACCGACCGGGGAAAGCGTATCACCATAGAGCCCGAGGGGACCTACCGGGGACAGTGTATCTCCCCAGTTCGGGCCGTCATCTTCCCCGTACATCTCACCCTCGGGAAGATCATCGGCTCCGAGCAGCATTCTGTGGGATTCATCGAGTGGCAATTCAGCACCACCGGGCCCTAACATATACGGTTCCCCGTTCAGATCGAGCAGGAGCCCGGAGCCCGTTTCGTCTGCGCCGAGTCCCCCAAGCCAGCCCTTGGCGGTCTCATTCTTTTGAATGAGTTCATTCTGTGCGATCTTGTAAGCGACAAGGGCAAGGCCCCCGACGAAGACTTTTTGCCCCATGCCCGGTCTCAGCATGTTTGCCAAAATGCCCGCCAAAGCTGCGCCGGCGCTCGCTTTGAAGTAGGTGGACCAAGTCCAAGACTCGGGATCGGTTTCGGTACCGCCGCCGAATTTCCGCGCGCCGAACTTGGCCGCAAACATTCCGAGCCCCAACGGGATTACCATTCTCAGGGCTTCCTTGAAATTCAGCCCACCGAGAAGCCGGCCGCCGATCGCTCTTGCGCGAGATCTGCGACGACTCGGGGGATTGCTCGGATTTCGACGGCGGCGCGGTCTTCTTCGCGTTGTCGTCGTAGCGGCCGGCGCCGCTCGCCTTTTGGCTCGTTTCCTTCGTTTTGGCATTTTCGCCGCTCCTTTTTTTGTGCGCTTTTTTATGCGCTTTTTTGTTGGGTTGATCAAAAGGATTTCTTTCATTTTGCCTGCCTATCCCGTGATCCCCACGGCTTCCACTTTGAGTTTATGCCCGGATATCCTCCAAATACCAGGATTTTTTTTGTTGTCCACTTGTAGAAGTGTCCTGTTTTCGAAATCATGTATATAAGACACCTGACGACCGCTCCATTTATTTGATCGGTAAGATACTGATTTTGCTGTTCCAAACGACTTTAATGACACTTTTTCGGTCAAAAATGTGTGTGCCTTGTCGGGATGCCACCCGGTAAACCTTTTGAAAAGATTCGCCGCCTTTTTCGGTATCGTCGAAATCGGTTTTTTCCGTGGCGGTTTCGGCAGTATCCACAAAGAACGGCCGTCCATTGTCGAGGCAAAATAGAACCGATTTCGGCCGAATTCCCAACGCTCCCCGGTTTCGGTTTCGATTTCGATCGGTTCCCCAAGCAGAACTAATGTATCCGGTATTTGCATCGCTATTCTGTAATTGTGATATCACATTTTCCGAACAAGGTGTAGGCGTTCAGTATTCCCCATGCAACATTGTCTTGACCCACACCGTATTCATAACCCGCCAAATCTGTTACAGCCCCTGTGAGACCGTCCGTTAAAGGAGTAATGCCCGCGCCGTCGTTATACAATGCCGAACAACCAAAATTCACATGAATTCCAAATACCCCGGCGTTCAGAATGTTTGAAAAAATGGCATCCGATCCACATCGCGCTATTCTGCAAATTGAACCCCCTCTGAGAGTAATGCAATTATCACTAGACAAGGTTGTAACGAATTCGATTTTACCGGATGAATCGTAAAGCTCGACCCCGCCGCCTGAGTCCAAAGGCTCACCTGCCTTTCCGTTCGCTATTACTTGATGGACATTGGCTATAGCGTTTCTCAAAACAGCCTGGCCGACACAGGAAAGGCTTAATGTAGTCCTGCCGCGCAAAACTACTCCGCATTGGGTGTCAATATGGAAAACTGTGGCCCCCTCGATTTCGATCAATTCATCGGTTGAATTATTGTCGATAATCAAACCGCAATTGTAGGGTGTACCCCCTGCTGGAGCATTTTCTATATTTTCAATCCCGCAAAGAGTGAGGGCTTTAAGATCTCTGTCAACTAGGCTATTTGTATTTAACGCCCCGCCCTTAATGCTCATACCCTGATAATCTGAGAATTGATTTGTGATTTTTACAAACGAAATTATGCGATAGCAATCATCATGCAGATTCACTCGGTTGTGCGTATAGCTTGAATTGGGAAAATCTAGAATTAGGTTAACTATCGCAAGCGGTACCGCATATTGATCATATGACCACGAGGGAGAAACACCCGAACAATGTGTGTGAAGAGATCTCAATTTTAAATTGACGGCCGGTCGGATAACATCCATGGGGTCCGCCGGCGGTCCACCATATGTTGCCGGAAGTGTTTGAGACAATGCAAATTCAGCCGCTGAAGTATGAACCCCAAAAGCCCTCGGATTGGCGCCATTGACTCTCACAAAATTCCTGCTTGTATTCGGTGGCCAAGGGTTTAAAACCTCGACAGCGACCCCCCCGAGACCTCCTAATGAACCATGTCCGACATATACATGTCCTGAACTTATGACGGTGGGGGCGGCGGCGCCGGCTAGCGCAAAAGATCCCCCTGCCTCGAATCTAAAAGCTAGGTCCAGATCCGTCGTAGAAGCGTCAAGGTTTGACGTTATCAAAACCCTGACCTTGTGGGCGATGGTTTTGGGAAGGTTTTTAACAAACCATAGAGAAGCATAGGGCCGGGCAGAAGATCCAGTTCCTGTACTATCGCTGCCTGTTGTCGGTGATATGTAGTATGTCAGATCGGCGATCGTTCGTTCAAGCCCTCCGACTGCGGCGAGCAACCGGTAGATCTCTAAAATCTCTGCGTCATGCGCGGGATTAAGAGATCCGAGCATTTTTCCTAGGTCGAATTCCTGCCCCTCTCGATATGCATTGATATCAATTTCGATGTTGCGCTTGAAAAACCGCGACATCCTACGCTGTAACAGAAATTTTTGAGAAACAAGAAGCGCCGATCGCCCTTCCTCTGTGTTCAGTAAATTACTCATCTTCTACCCCACATTTGCAAAGCGACAAACCCAACAAAGAGGGCCGCGCCAATTTTCAAACCGCTGCTTATTCCGCTTTTCAGCGAATCAACAAAACTTTCTTTCTCAACGATCTTTTGCTCTGCCTTCACTACGCCCCATTTTTTGCACAGCTCCGATCCTGGATCTTTGCACAAAAAATTTTCCGCCGCCGAGTTCAATTTTTTGTACTCGATTTTCATGTTGTCGGACGCTTTGCCCATCTCGTATTGAAGCGCAAGAAGGCCGGCCAAAATCACGATACCGGCGGCGATCGGAATGAACAAAGCGCCGAGTGAAGGATCGGGCGCTATCACATCAAAATCACCGTTGCGCCAAGCTGCGCCATATTCGCGGGACTGTACACCAAAGACCGCCTGATTGATTTCGGAAACAATTTTTTTAAGCTTCAGATAGCGTTCTTCTAATTTCTCAGGATCGGGAATCGGGAGAACAAGCCCATTTTCTGCGGCGAATTTCGATCGAGTGATCAAACATTCGACGGTGAGATCAAGCGTGAGAACCGAATCGTTTAAACGTTCATTTGCGTTTAAAACCTCATGCCATTTTTCCAGCTCCAAAGCTGTCGGCTTCCGAGTGATCGGCGCTCGCTTCAGCCCTTTGACTTCTTCAGGCATTGAGCAACAACCCCACCAAGGGCAAAAGCCAAAGCTTGTTATCTGCGCCGGCTCCTCCGCTGCTCACGCTAGTCCCCGGCGGCCCTGCCGGCCCCATCGGTCCGGGAATTCCCGGCGGCCCTGCCGGCCCCATCGGTCCGGGGGTTCCTTGCGGCGGGTTTTTGGCAAGATACGCGATCACCGCTGCCTTGATCGCTGCATCTGTAGCCGTCCCCGGCGGCCCTGCCGGCCCCATCGGTCCGGGAATTCCCGGCGGCCCTGCTGGCCCCATCGGTCCGGGAAATCCGGTGTCTCCCCTTGGCCCTGCCGGCCCCATCGGTCCGGCGGTTCCTTGCGGCGGGTTTTTGGCAAGATACGCGATCACCGCTGCCTTGATCGCTGCATCTGTAGCCGTCCCCGGCGGACCTGCCGGCCCCATCGGTCCGGTTGCCCCCTTCGTCCCCATAGGTCCGGTATCTCCTTTCGGCCCTGTTGGTCCGGGCTTCCCCGGCGGTCCCAACGGTCCGGGCATCCCCGGTGGACCTTGGGGGCCGGTTTTTCCCGGCACCCCCGGCGATCCAGGTGAACCGGGGGGGCCGGGAATCCCGGCGGGGGGAGGGTAAATCAACTCGGGTTCTTCCCCTGTAAGGGGAGGAATCCAAGCGGTTGGATAGTCATGACCGCTACCCTTCGGCGCGCGCGGGTTTGCGGTTGAGTAATCTGGAGTCGCCTGAAGCCCTTTTACCTTATAGCTTTCCCACCCTTTTGTTTGCTTATCAATATGACTATTCCAGGTAGAATCATTGATGAGAAACAAACCCTTTTTGACGTTTTCCGCTCCATAGGCTCTCTTGGCGACTCCATACCATGTTTCATCGGGCAAAATTCGATACCACGTCCCAGGTATCGAATCCCGATTGTTTCGGATCTGCGCCGGTGTCGGTATGATTCGATCGGCATCGCCGAAACCTCCGAAACGATCCCCGACCGTGCGAGCGTGAATCAACCGGACGATTCGACGATCGATCGCGGGATATTCCGGAAACCCCGGGGGGCCGATGTTATATGCTCGGCCCCACATTTCAACCCCGCCGCGCTTTGAATTTCATTGCCGCGCTGGCAAGCTCCCGCTGCATTCGTTTCAAATCCGCCGGATTCTTAGAAACAAATGTTCTCGCCTGGCCGGCCTTCCCGACTATTTTCACGACGTTTTGAAATTTGTTGTACACCTGGGCAATATTCCCGCTGATATGCAATCCGGCGGCGATTGCCGGACCGAAACCGGGGATCATTGCGGCGAAAGGAGCAAGCTTGCTCGCATATTTGCCGACAAACTTCATCAAAGGTTTGACAAACTTCATCGCCACTTTGTGTATTTTGTCGGCGATCTTCAAAATGAATTTCCCGCCCGGGATCTTCGAAATGACTTTTCGGATTCCCTTTCGGATACGCTTCGCGACCTTGCGCACTTTCTTGGCGACTCTTCGAAATAGACGGCGGAAAAACCCCCGGCCAAGGGTGCCGTCATACTGATAAACCGTGCCGTCATCCCCAAGGGCTAGCATACCGTCATAGGGCCGACGATGAACCCTCATATGCTTGAAATCGGACGGCGATAACTCAAGCATGGGAGTTCTCGCGATTCCCTGTGAATCGGGAATGACCTCAACCGGGATCTGCGGGATTTGGTCCCCGTTTATGATCCCCATGGTGCCGGCATACATTCCCCAATCGCTTAAGCCGACGGATTCCCAATTTTGCGGTTCCATCGGTTGCGATGATTCGCCAAACCCGAGGAAACCAGAAAGATCTTGCCACTGTTGATCGTTCTGTCCATACATGGTTGATTCCTTTTCTAGTTCTGAGCCGTTCAGCCCTCGAACATTTCCACTATATCCCAAAAGTTGTCCGTCGAGACCCCAAAAAGCGATCCTTGAATTTCGAGCGGTAGCCAAGGGGGGACGGAATGGATACAAAACAGGATCTACCGTTATCCACCCAATACCATTTATAAAAGCCTGCGCGAAAACATGCCCGAACAAGTATCCCGGGGGAGCTCCGGGATCTGCCGTTGTAGCAATGCGCACCGGAAACCCGATTGACTGGAGTAATGAACCAATGGCGACGGTTGCACAATCGCAATCTCCGCCGCCCTTTCCTCGTCCAAGACCGATACCGTCAAGCGCCAAAACATATTTTTTGATTGCGTTAGGTGAAAACGTAACAAGCTCTTTGTGAGCTGGATCTTTAACATATCGCCACCTGTTCACAAAATCGTTGTAAACCGATCGCAGCTGCCCGAGATAGTCTTTGGGCCGCGCCGTTGTTGCGATCGCGGCGGCATGGTTGCGTATATCGAGATCCTCGGCGCCCCGTTTTATAGCATCGCCGATTACTCTGACGGTTTCCCGAATCTGTGCTAAATTATTTCCGCGAAATCGATGCCGGTAAAGTGCCGGCCGATTCTTCAGTGTCAATGTCTTCTTCGTCAACAAATAGAACTCCCTCTAAAACGTTCAGGGCTTCATCTCTTTTATTCTGCGGCATGTTATCCAAAGCAGCAAGATAAAGTTTTGTGAGCTGTTCCCCAGACATCTTCTCTAATTGATCGGACGCTGCCGACAAGATATCTTCCTCGCTCAGGTTCATCGGCGGTTTTGTCGGTTCAACCGTTTTGACCGATTCAAGGGGGGGAGAAACAACGGGAACAATCGGCGCCGGGGAAATCGGCGCCGATCTTTGCGCCGCTTTTTGTGTCGGTTGCGTTCCTATTTTATCGACGAGAACCGGAACAAAAGCCTTAACCATTTCCCCGGCGATCGCCTCCCATTGTGCCCCCTCGGGTTGTGGTGAAACGAATTCCCGCATTTTCGACAATGCTCCGAGTAAAGAGACAATTTGATCGGCCGAATTTCCATTTTGCAAAACCGGCGCCGGCGCGGGGGGCGGGGGAGTCATCGCCTTTTCAAGCAATACTTTCAAAATGGGCATTAAATCCGATTGTTGGGGCGCCGGAGGATTAGGAAAAATATCCCGAACCGCCCGAATCACTTCCAACGGGTCATGCTCTTGACCGTCAAGTGTTATTGGCTTTCCGCGTTTTAAAGGTGGATAGGTGCGCAATTCGATGATGAGACGGCGTTCTATTTTTCCGGATGGACCGCGCAACAAAAGCCGCAATACTTCTCCGCCCCATGTCCGCGCCAAGTATTCGAGGTCGATTGCGGATGATATATCGGAATCTCCCTTGATCGGAATTTCCTCCAAGAAACCTTTCAAGTGTTTCGGTGATTCCCTGCAAATAACCAGTTTGTAGCCTGAATCAATTCCTTCAAAGAAGGTGTCAAAAGATGAAAGCACCTTTTCAATCTCGTTTGACTCTGAATCGTCCATTATTTCAATCATGCCGTAAACCTCCATAAACCTAGGTTATTCCTAGGTAGATACTAGGTCATATATTAGGATATATGTAGGTTTAAAAACACAATTTTTATCGATATTTTGATTTTTTTTAGATAAGAACTATCGGAATGAAGATCTTGATCTGGGAATCTAAAAAATATAATCTACAAAAGATCTCGTTTGCGCCGAAATAGATCGGCCAAAACATAAGGGTTTCCGGTTGCCCGGAAACCGGGGAGGGGGACTACCTCCATGCGACAACATGCAGAATCTACCGCAAAACAGATAAAAATACAAAATAAAAAAGCTACTTCAAACGATTTACACCGAATTATATTCACTATATCGAGCAACATACCGAATTTATCAAACAAATCTAACGCTTTGCTTGCGTTGATAATATCCTTGTCAAAAATTGGTTTTTCTGGAATGAAAGTCCCGATCGGCTCGATTCAAAATTCTATGATTAGGGTCGGTTATAAAATAAGTGAACGAACGTTGTATCGTGCTCTTTCCGAGCTGCAAACCGCCGGTTTCATATCCCGGCGCAAATGTAGGATCGGGCATGATAATTTTTCTTCAGATATTGACTTTGATTTGGACCGGCTGAAATTTTTCATCCGTAAAAAAGAAACACCTACACAAACCCACATTTCAACATGTCTGCCAAATTGTCACGAATCCCCTCGGACGAAGACCGATCCCCGTGTAAACTCCTGTAATCCTACGTATTTAAATAAAAAGCCGCGCGCGCGCGCGGGCGGTTTGAAAATTCATCCTGTTCTTTTCACTCTTCGCGTTGTTTTAACGAAATTGAAGGCCCCCGATCGCCGTTTGGTTTTATCCCGGGCTGAATTGGAAATCGAGGCGGAAAAAATCGGCGCCGCCGGCTTTGCAGGGCATAGCGGCGCCTTGTGGAATCGTCCAAGCTGGCCCGATATGCCTTTCGAAGTGAGGGAGAGAATCGTGAGAACCGAAATTTTGCCGCGATTGAGAGACCGGAAAACTTTGCAGCTCGTCGAGGGTGAGCAGCTCGTCGAGGGTGAGCAGCTCGTCGAGGGTGAGCAGCTCGTCGAGGGTGAGCAGCTCGTCGAGGGTGAGCAGCTCGT
>Ga0210105_1000087_pt1 | contig 12553 bp, 9 predicted proteins | sample RushSE_TuleC_D2_FD_185569 | JGI IMG/M metagenome (GOLD analysis project Ga0210105, IMG submission 185569) | Wetland microbial communities from San Francisco Bay, California, USA, that impact long-term carbon sequestration - RushSE_TuleC_D2 (SPAdes) | ecosystem: Environmental > Aquatic > Marine >... | reverse complement strand
TCAGTGTCTCTGGGGCGGCTGCACGGTAATACTCGGGCCTCGTAAAGAGAACATGGTCCGCCATGGGAACAATTCCCCAGATAATGTTTCGGACATCTTTATCCGCCATCACCCCTAGCACCAGGATCAGGCGCTTGTACCGAAAACCGCCTCGAATGGCCTGAAAGAGACAGCGGATCGCCCCAGGGTTGTGAGCCCCGTCCAGAATCAGCAACGGATCCCTGGAAACCACTTGCAGCCTCCCCGGCCAATAAACGCTTTTTAAGCCTTCCCGGATATGCTCTTCAGACACCCTGAGCCCTCCGCGTTCAAGCAACTCGATCACGCTCAAGGCAAGAGCAGCATTACGGTGCTGGTAGCTCCCGGCTAGCCCCAATTCAAGGTCTTTGAGTTTCCGCTTGAAACCATCATAGTGAATGGTGTTCCCAGCTGCGCGATAGCGGATGTTCTGACCCACCCGCCAGAATGGCGCCCCCTTGTCTTCACAAGCTTTCCTGAAAAGCTCAAGCACCGGTCGTTGTGTGGCGGCGGTGACCAGGTCGATCCCCCTCTTGATAATTCCTGCCTTCTCCCGGGCAATCTCGATCAGGCGGTTCCCCAGGAACGCTTGATGATCAAAAGAGATGTTCGTGATGACCGAAACAGCGGGCCGGATCACATTGGTCGCATCCAACCTTCCTCCCATGCCGACCTCGATCATGGCGATATCCACTTCTTCTCTCGCAAAGTAGATCAAACCCATGGCCGTGGCGACTTCGAAAAAGGTGGGGGGTTGCCCAGGATCCATTACAGCCTTCAGTTCTTCAACCAGGCCAGCCGCGCTCTCGGAGGGAATCTCCTTCCCGTTGATGCGAAAGCGCTCTGTGAATCGGACAAGATGGGGAGAGGAGTAAAAGCCCACCTTCAAGCCCGATGTTCGCAAAATCGACTCCACCATGGCCGCCACGGATCCCTTGCCGTTTGTCCCTGCGATGTGAACGTAGCGCTGCCCGCGGTGTGGGTTGCCGAAGGCCTTGAGGAGATTCGAGGTCTTCGAGAGCCCGAACTTGATCCCATACTTTTGAAGGCTGTAGAGGTATTCAACGGCTTCTGCGTAGGACATCCGTTCTTTCTTCATAAGAAGAATCCTTGCTTCCCGCAGGCAACAAGATGCTGGAAAAGACCGTCTTCACAGGTTGCTCAACAACGCTCAGATACAAGGCGCCCGACAATCTTTATCCGCCTCCGGCGGGCCGAGGAGTGAGTCGTACCGTCCAGTACGTCGCAACAACGAGGGGTGTTTACCCGCCTCCGGAGGGAGGGCAACGCCGTAGATGGGCGTTTTTCAGCAACCTGCTAAATTTTTTCCAAACTCGTGTATCCTAGATGTAGCAACTTCCGGCCAAAATCCCTGAAAAGGACCTCCACCTTCTCTTTGTCCACTAGCTTGGAGATGACTCCATGGCCGAACGCAGGATGCTTCACTCGGTCCCCGGCTCTTAGCCCCGCGGGGGACTCTTTGAGTCGCTCCTGAACCTCAGGGGAAGCAGGGGTGGCGGGAGAGAGCCACTGGACCTTTTCTGCCACACCCATGGATCGAAACTCGAACAACCCCTGAGGAAGGGCCTGAATGAACGAAGACAAGCCGCGCGAGGAAGCGCTGTAGCCTGAAGACCAACCGTGCGCGATCTCCTGGCCGGGGTAACACAGGACCAGATGGTCCTTCGCCCTGGTGGCCGCCACATACATCAACCGCCTCTCTTCCTCAACGCCGTCCTCGCTCTGGCTCGCCCTGGCAGAGGGGAAATACCCTTCGGTCGCCCAGATGATGAAGACCACCGCCCACTCGAGTCCTTTCGCAGAATGGACGGTGGAAAGGGTGAGGCACTCTCCACGTTGTTCAGGATTCATGTCCACAAGGCTGGTGGGGGGTTCGAGAGCCAGATCATCCAGGAAAGACCGGAGCCGCTGGTAGCGGCCGGCCATAGGAAGGAGCTGTTCCAGATCCTTCTTCCGCCGTGGGAAATCGTCGAACTTTTCCTGAAGGATCGGTTCGTAGTACTGAATCGCCAGTTCAATCGCTCTTTCAGGTTTGAGGTCTTTGGCCGCCAGGTTCACCAACAGCTCGCCAAGGACCTTCAAACCGTTGTCCGTCTTGCCTGCCCCGGGCCATTCATGCACTTGGGAAGGCGCCGCCCTGCTTTCTCGCATCCAGTTCACGATCGCCTGGCTCCTCCCCTGTCCGATGTTCTTGATGAGCCGCAGGATCCTTCCCCAGCTCACACTGTCCTCCCGGTTGGTGATGACTCGGAGGTGGGCAAGAAGATCCTTGATGTGCGCGGACTCCATGAATTTGAATCCCCCGTACTTCACAAAGGGGATGCCCTGGCGTGCCAGTTCCACCTCCAGTTCAAAGGAGTGGTAAGCGGCCCTGAAGAGCACGGCGACATCCTTTAAGGTGCGGCCGTGGTGGAGCTGCTCCTTGATCGCCCGGCAAACAAACATCGCCTGCTCCGGCTCCGTCCTCGTATCCACAACCGTCGGACGGTCTCCCCCTTGACGTTCTGTGAAAAGACACTTGGTATACTTTTCCTCTGCTTGCTCCATCAACGTGTTGGTCAGGTTCAAGATCGGCTGCGTGGAGCGGTAATTCTGCTCCAGCCGGATGAGCTTGGTCTCGGAAAAAACCTTGGGGAACTCGAACATGTTCTTGTAGTTCGCGCCTCGGAAGGAATAGATGGACTGGGCATCATCGCCGACGACCATAATGTTTCGGTGGGCATGAGCCAGCCATTTGACAATGTCCGCCTGAATCGCGTTCGTGTCCTGGTACTCATCCACCATGACATAGCGGTACTGCTCGCTCAAGAGCGTCCGGATGTCTTCGTGTTCCGCGAGGATCTGCCGGAAGAGGATGATTAGGTCGTCGTAATCCATGAGCTGATTTTCTTTCTTGTAGTCTCTGTAAGTCTCCTTGACCCTCTTGATCTGAGGGATGTGCTCCAGGAACTGGGAATACTCCTCCTCCATGAGCGTTTCGAGACTGCATTCGAGATTGGCTGCTTTGCTCAGGATGTTGGCGAGTGTGGCTCGCTTGGGAAACCTCACCGCTCCTTTGTCGATTTGCATCTCCTGCAGCAGAGACTGGATCGCCTCCTCCATGTCGGACCGATCAAGAACCGTGAAGGTGTTTTCAAAGCCAAGGAGGGTGGCGTAACTCCGCAGGACCCGATGGGCCAGAGAGTGAAAAGTTCCCCCCGACACGAACCGGCACCTTTCGTCCGCAAGGCCTGCCGCTCGCTCCAGCATTTCACCGGAGGCCTTCCGGGTGAAGGTGAGAAGGAGAATGTTTTCCGGGGAAACACCGGTCTCGATCAGTCGGGCGACCCGGTAGACAAGGGTTCTCGTTTTCCCGCTTCCTGCCCCTGCAATGACCAGCAGCGGTCCTTCAAGACACATCACGGCCTGGAGTTGGGCCGTATTGAGCACCTTTTCGTAATCGATTCGTTTGGCCAAAATCCTCCCTATCCTCCCGTTAATCGAGAAAAAGAAAGGATAACCCTGCGGTCACGAGCACCGCAACGACAAGGGCCACAGGGATAAGAAACGCGATGAGCACCCGGGTATAAGAAACGTCATGGATTTCACGAATTCCAATGATCTGTACCACAACCAGCCAGAGGGTTGCGATCAGTCCACCCACATAGGGGACGAGAGCCCAGAACTGAGTGGCCTGGGAGTAAGAGACAGCCCTGAGAGTCGCCTCGAACCCCTTCTTCCCGCCACCGACCACGGTCAGAAGGAGGTGAACGATGAGGCTCGTCATGCAGATCATGACTGTTGCTGCAAGAGGACAGATGATCGCGGCGGCCAAGAAAACTAGGCTGGTTCCGTAGCCGCCCATGAAATTCACTTGGATTGAGGAAAGGCTCTCCTCGCCTGCGAGAAACTGCCAGAAAAGCTCCAACATCAACCCAAGGGAACCGAACAGGATTCCGAACGCAAGCGGTTCCTTCACCCCTCCCTCCGCCGCAGTGTGTCTGAAAAAGGCCCGCGGAGAGAAAGCGACTTGTTTGGCCGTCTGGAGAATCCCCTTTCCCAAGCCGATCTCCGCCCGTCTTTCCCATGGCGGGAGAACCCGGCCGCCCGGCGTTGCACCGGCCCGGTCCCGGGTAAAATCAAAGCGCTCTTTGCAGCGGGGACAGGTGGCCCACCGGACGCCCGCAGGAATCCTGCTTTCCTCAAAGGGCTTCGAATATCCGCACTTGGGGCAGGTGATGTGTACGGTCATTTTTCTATCCTTCCCCGTCGCTTATACAATATCAGGCGTCCGGTATAAAGCCTAAAGATAGATTAGGAGTGCATGTCGCACGTTCCTTGTCGTCGGCTGTCTCTCTATGGCCATTGACATTCCCACCCTTCCCGCCTATGATCCCGTTTGATAAAGGAATCCGCCCTTGTCGATCCTTAGTCACATAGCCCGCGTTCCTCTCTTTGAAGGTCTCCCCCATGAGCAGATTGAGGACCTGGTCATGATCGTAGCGGATCAGGTGTTCAGAAAAGGGGAAAGCATTTTCTCTGAAGGGGAGGATGGAAACGGGTTCTATGTGGTGATCACCGGCCGGGTCAAAATATTCAAGCTGTCCCCTGAAGGTAAGGAACAGATCCTGCACTTCTTCGGGCCGGGAGAGCCCTTCGGCGAAGTGCCCGTTTTCACGGGCCAGCATTTTCCGGCTCATGCCGAGGCCATGGAGGAAAGCCGGGTTTTCTTTTTTCCAAGAAAATCCTTTGTGGATCTCATCAAACGGAACCCCTCTCTGGCCCTCAATATGCTGGCGGTTCTGTCAAAGCGACTCCGAAGATTCGCCGCCCTGATCGACGATCTTTCTCTCAAGGAAGTTCCTGGCCGGCTGGCCGCATACCTCCTCTACCTGAGCGCGCAGAACAAGGGATCCAGGGAGCTTGAGCTCACCATCACCAAAGCCCAGCTCGCAAGCCTTCTCGGCACCATTCCGGAGACGCTCTCCCGCATTCTCGGAAAATTGAGTTCCCAAGGCTTGATTGAAACCGACGGCCGCCGGATTAGGATCCTTCAGCATGAAGCCCTTCGGGACCTCGCCGAATCAGGAGGCCGGCTATAAGGACACTGGACAGAAGCACCCTCTGTGTGATATAAAGTCATTGATTTACACCGCAACTTGACGCTCTTTCCCTGACAGAGAGTTTATGGCCAAGGCTCCCTCCAAATTTACTGGCGTCACTGTCCTCAAGTACAAGAAGGGGGAACAGATCATCAAGCAAGGGGATTACGGAATCTCCATCTACATTATCCTGAATGGGTATGTTGAGGTGTTCCGGGAATCGGAAGGAGCGGACGTTGTGCTCGGCGCCAGGGGTCCAGGAGACATTTTCGGGGAAATGATTTTTCTGAACAAGGGCGTCGAGGTCCGCTCCGCCTCAGCCAGGGCTTTGCAGGACTCTGAAATCGAAGTGTGGCACCCGGATGATCTGGCCAAGAAATATGAAGAAATAGCTCCTGTCCTGAAAGCCATGATCAACCAGGTCTTGAATCGCCTTCTTCGAATGCACAAACTCCTCGACAAGCTGGCCCCCAGAACGCCGGGACAACCAGAGACAAAAGGGGAGAAAAAAGCGTCAAAGGAATCCCGGCGACGGTATTACCGGAAAAATGTCGACATCGGATGCGACTACCTCCCTCTCCAAGCCGGGTCGGACTTCCGCAACCCCATGAAAGGACGCATCAAGAATCTGAGCATGACCGGGTTGCGGATGGAGGTCCCTTCCGTAAATGCCTCCCATGCCTCCCATGAAGTAGGCAGATCCTTCAGGATTGAAACCGTGCTCCCCAACGCTCAACCCCTCAAGCTCACCGCAAGGATTGTCAATGTGTACAAGCAGGAGGGAAGGTTGAGGCTTGGAATGCACTTCCACGATTTGCCGGATTACGACGGAACCCGAAAGACCTTGTGGTTCTTCATGCTGCCCACTTGAGGAGGGTGAAAATATGCCAGTGCATCCTACCATCCACGCCTATGTTGCCGGCGAAGAGTTCTACCCGGACGGTTCAGTGGTCATTGAAGAAGGGACTGTGGGGGACTGGGTCTACGTCATCCTGGAGGGATCCGTAAAGGTGAGAAAGAAAACCCCTAAAGGACTGGTCACCGTCGACACACTCAAAGACGGCGACGTGTTCGGAGAAATGGGATTCCTGGAGGGGGGCAAAAGGGTGAGGAGCGCCTCCGTGGTCGCCTCCGGTGATGTTTGGGTGGGTATTCTTGATGGAGAAAAACTCACCCGGGACTTTGAAGAGATGCCCTCCAATCTCAGAGCCCTGATTCGATCCCTGGTCCTGAAGCTCAGGGAAATCACCGCAACTGTTTGCTCCCTGGTCTCTGTTCAGGACGACAAGTAACCCTCTCAAAACGATCGCTTCTTCTTGCAGGACGCCGAAAAAGGCCCTGCTGGCAGGTTGCTCAAAAAGGCTCAGATACAAGGCGCCCGAAATCCTGAGGAATGAGTCCCGCAGATCACTGCGGGGCGCAGTGACGAGGGATGAGGGCAACGCCGTAGATGGGCGTTTTTCAGCAACCCGCTAGTTCTTGCTCATCATGTACTTGACAGCTTTATCAAGCCCATCCAGGGTGAGCTCATACATGGGGAAAATCTCTTGAACGATCCCGATGGTGCGTGTGTAAGGCCATTCGATCTCGAGTTTTGGATTCAGCCACACAGAGTAGCGAAAATTCTTCGCAATAAATTTGAGCCTCTCGTGGCTTGGCTTTCCTGATCGTTCCTCCAGATGGATGGAGCCGTCCGTGGCCATCAATTCATAGGGCGCCATGCTCGCATCCCCCAAAATGATGAACCGAGTATCAGGATCCAGTCTCACGAGTTCCTCCACGGCATGCGGCTTGGCACGCCGGGGAGGGTCTTCCCAAATCGTGTCGTAGATCGTGTTGTGGAAAAAGAAAGTCTTGAGATCCTTGAACTGGGCCCTGGCGTAGTTGAACAAGGTCTGCACCATTTCAATGTAAGGGTCCATGGACCATCCGCCGTTGTCGATCGCAAGGATCACCTTAAGCCGGTCTTTCAGGCTCCGGTCAAAAACGATCTCGATCTCGCCGGCGTTCTTCATGGTCTGATAGATGGTCTCATCAATGTTCACCTGGTCCTTCGCTCCGACCGGAACCATGTTTCTCAGTCTCTTCAGGGCCTCTCCCATTTGGGCCTGAGTCAACGGACCTTCCTGAGAGTAGTCCCTGTACCTCCGGTCCATGGCCACTTTGACGGCCGACTTGTTTCTCGACACCCCTCCCACTCTCATCCCTCCGGGGTGGTAGCCCGAATGCCCGACCGGCGATGTGCCATGAGTGCCGATCCACTTGCTTCCCCCATGGTGCGCCTCGGTCTGCTCCTTCAGCCGATCGAGGAAGTACTGGATCAGTTCCTCAGGTGTCAGCTTGGAGAGCTCTTCCGCATCAGCGCCAAGAGCTTGGGCTAGGCCTTCCGGATCCTTCAACCACTCCTGAAGCATCGTTTTGGCCACTTCCGCGAGTTCCAGTTCAGTCGGGTCTTTGAGTTCCGCTCCTTCAAAATGGTGGGCAAAGACTTGATCGTAGAGATCGAAATACCGTTCGCTCTTCACGAGGATAGCGCGCGCCCCGGTGTAGAAGTCGTCAATGGAATTGACCAGCCCGATGCTGAGCGCCTTCTGAAGCGTAAGGAAGGCCGTAGGAGAGACCGGAATCCCCACTTTTCTTAAGGTATAGAAAAACTCAGTGAACATATTCGCCCCTTCGGGGAATGCCAAATGCCAAAATCCAAAGTTCAAAAGTCAAAGGAGCGATTGGCAGGCTTGGACATCTTTGGCCTTTGACATTCCTTTGTCATTTGGACTTTGACATTTAAATGTTACGCAAACCTTATTTCAAAGTCTAAATCGTGAAACGGCGCCTTGCGCCACGGCATAGTCCGGGCTTTTCTTGAACAGCACTCCCAAGTACGGGACCTCTCCCTTGACCAGGTCTTTGACCTTGAAATCCGGATCAGCTCGCAGAGCCCTGATCCAGTTGATCAATTCCCGGGTGGCCGGCTTTTTCTCAATCCCCCGGATCTCTCTCAAACGATAGAAGACCTTGATGGTATTCTCCAGCAGATCGCGGCTGAGCTCCGGGAAATGAACCCCCACGATGCTCCGCATCATGTCCTGGTCAGGGAACGCAATGTGGTGGAAATTGCAGCGGCCGAGGAACGGATCGGAGAGATCCTTCTTGGCATTCGATGTGATGATGATCACGGGCCTGTTCTTTGCCTGCATCGTCTTGTCGATTTCGATAATGTCAAAGGACATCTGGTCGAGCACGTCCAGCATGTCATCCTGAAAATCGGTGTCTGCCTTGTCGATCTCGTCGATGAGAAGAACCACCTTTGCCTCGGCCACAAAGGCTTGCCCGATCTTGCCCATCCGGATGTATTCTTCGATGTTGCTCACATCTCTCTTGGAATCGCCGAACCGGCTGTCGTTCAGACGTGTCAGGGTATCATACTGGTAAAGGGCGTCGATCAATTTCATGCTCGATTTCACATTCAGGATGATCAGGGGCATGTTCATGGCTTCGGCGATCGCATAAGCCAGCATGGTCTTTCCCGTGCCAGGCTCGCCCTTTAAAAGAAGGGGCATTTCCAGGGCCATGGAGATATTCACGATCTTGGCCAGCTCCTCATCCAGCACGTATTTGGAAGCTCCGGTAAATTTCGTCTGCGAATTCTCAGCGTGCATTTCCTCACTCCTTCGTATAAGATGCTTCTTCCTTAAGGAAGAATTTTGATTGCAAAATATGGCTTAACAAATTAATCATAAATTTTTAATATACAAGCCCAGGGGTAATCTGTCAAACACGTATTTGCCGAGGCCTTTCTCATGCCGCTTGCCTTTGAATCCCTCAATCGAGGAACAGTCGCCTTTGGTTTCTTCAACATCGACACCGATCTCCTCCTTTTGCAGCAGTATTTCCTTTTTGCAGACGATTTCTGCGGGCATCTTGCCCGGCTCGCCCAAGACAGAAGGCGACAGACCTATGAAACCTCATGGGCGGTGTATTCCATCGAAGACCCGAAGCAGATTGGGGACCTCATGGCCGCCATTCATGGAATCCGGTACACAGGCTTTATCGGCGAGGTGTACAAACGGTTTCCCTTCCCTATGAGAGAAGCGGAGTTCAAGCAAAAGCCCGAAGGCTTTCAAAATCGAGCCTGGATGATCTCTTTGCTCGAAACATGGGCTGTGAGCAAGACGGTCCCTGTCCGCGTGGACCAGGAAAATGAGACCGTCTCCGTCGGTGAATACCTTTTCACAAAAGGGGTTTTTCACCAGCTCATCCAGTACGTCTGGGTAGGGGGCTATCCCCGGTGGAAAGACGAGATCCGGCCGGTTTATGTCATGGATATGAAAGGCCGCCTCGAAAAGGCTAGCGGTTGGTTGGCACAGGGACTGGTGCTTCGGTGAAGAAGTCGGTTTCACCACCCGAAGATCTTCAGCACTTCAGCGCTCAGGGGTCTCTGGAGCCAGCGTTTTTGCTTTTCCGTGAGGGGGCCGACCTGTCTCTCAATCCACTCGATATCGCCCGTGAGCAGAGCCAGTTTCTCAGGCCCTGCGAGATCGTATTCCTCTAGGGCATCGGCCCAGCGATGGAGGAGCTTGAAGACAAAGTCGCTGTCCCCGGCCGCACGCTCCAGGACTCGAAGAATCTCCTCTTTGTGCACGGGGACCTGCTGCTCCGTCTGCAGAGCGGCCGCATGGCTGACGGCTGCGTTGATGGCTTTAAGAAGTTGATCCGGAGTAAACGGTTTTTCAATGTATTCGGCAGCACCGAGTTTCATGGCCTGCATCGCTGATTGCACATTGGCATAACCGGTGATGATGATCACGGGCATGGAAGGCTTGGCTTTCTTGATGTCCCTCAGGATGAGCATGCCTCCCATGTCCGGCATTCGAACATCGGTCAAAACAATGTCATAGCTTTTGCTGAGCGCCCACTCCAGCCCCTGCCGACCGCTCAACGTGGTCTCCACCTCGTGCTCCTCATGACCCAGGATTTTCTTGACGCTGTTGAGCACGATCTGCTCATCGTCAATGACCAGAACTTTCTTCTTCGGCATACTCTCTTCCCTCCCTAGACCTCTTGAGAGAAGCCCTGCAGACTTAAACGGCCGGCAGGAGGCAGGTCAACGTGGTTCCTTCACCCACCTTGCTCTTGACGGATATGGAACCTCCTAGGAAGTCCAGAATTTCCTTCACAATGACCAACCCCAATCCCGTTCCCTCCTCCGCTTGCGCTTTGGCGTTCTCCGCCCTGAAGAATTCGGTGAACAGTCGGGGGATGTCTTCTTCGGGGATTCCGATGCCCGTGTCGGAAACCTCAAAACGGACAAGATGTTCCCTTTCCCTAACCAGGGAAACACGCACCTTCCCTCCTGAAGGGGTGTACTTTATCGCATTGGAAATGAGATTGCCGAAAAGCTCATCCAGAAGTTTCTCGTCGGCCATCAGTTCCGGGACGGGTTCCTCGACGACAAAGTCGGCTGTGACCCCCTTCTCCGAGGCGGAACTCTCGTAGAGCTTTTCGAGCCCTCTCAGAACCTTTGCTCCATCCACCGCCTGAATGATGGCTCTGTCCGCATGCTGACGTTTGATACCGAGCTTCAGGAGGTCGTTGACCATGGTGCCCAGCATTTCCAATCGCTTCTCGCACCGAAGGATCGCGTCTTGCTGCTGCTCGCTCACAGGCCCCAAATAGCCCTTTCTGAGCACCTTCATCAGGCTGTAAATGGCGCCGAAGGGGGAGCGGAGCTGGTGGGCCGCTTTTTGAAGGAACCAGGTCTTGTTGATTTCTCCTCTCAGCGTCTCAATGGCCAGGGCGGTCAAATCGCTCAGAAGAGAAAAGAATTTGATGTCGTTGTCGCTGAAGTCATAGGAGAGTTCACTGTACACGCAAAACACTCCCAGGGGCATCTTCTCCACCCTGAGAGGGAGACACACCATGGAGGCAATGCCCTCCTTCCGGATGTCTTCTGGGTATTGGAAGTAGTCCTCTTCGTCAATCCGCCCCATCGCCACAAAGGAGCCCTCGATAATTCTCCGGTTGATGGGACTCTTCTCAATGTCGATCGTTCCCTTGGCCAAGTAGTTTTCGCTCAGGCCATAGGTGGAGGAGAAGATGAGTTTTCTCCGCGTCTCATCCAGCAGCTTGATGGAAGCTCCCTTGACGCCCATAATGCTGGCCACGCTCCGGGTGGCCGTATCCAGAAGTTCCTGAAGATCCGAGCACAGCCCCATGCGCTTCACGAGCTCATAGAGGGCGGTCAGCTTGGCGTTGCTGGCGTCGAGGTCTTTGGAGACCTTGAGGAGATCCTGTCCCTTTGTCCACAGGCTCCGCCGGATCGTCGTGATGAGGAAGGCGGTGATCAGCACAGCCGCTCCAAAAAAAGCAAAGACGAGCATGATTTCTTTCATGCTTTGCTGGGCGAGCAGCAGGTGGGGGAACAAGGAACTCTGGAGCAGGATAGGCTGCTCAGGCAGGATCTTTGCTTGTACAAGCCCCACCAGGGCGGCGGTGGCTACTAGGGAACTGACGCTGTACAAGTAGCAAAACACAGGGGGGAGCAAAAGACCCGCAATGATGATGTGGAAGATCACGAACATGAGCAGAGGGCTGTAAATGCCCCCCGTGAAGTAGATCATCGCATAGAGCGCCAGGAGCAATACCCAGACGTACGGCCCGAACCGAACGGCCGCCTCAAACGGGAAGAACAGCTCCATCGGGCCGATCACGATCAGGCCCGAAACGGCCAGGGCGAGCGTCGCCGCGTCGCGCCGGTAGGGCTTGAAGTCCTTCGGGTCCGTGTGGAACGAGATCTTCACCTCGGACAGCTCCTCGATGCGCTCCGGGAGGCGCCACGGCTCGCTGCCGTTGGCGAGGTAGCCGTCGGAGAGCAGGATCACCGGCGTCATGTAGGTGACCGCGATGCGCACGGCCTCGATCGCGGCCTCGAAGGCGTCCGCGTCGCCGAAGGGGACGACGACGAAGCCCGGCGCGAAGGGGCCGAAGCCGCCGCGCGCATCGGGGTCGGTCGAGAAGCCGACCACGCCCAGCGTGCGGCCGTGGAAGTTCTGGCGGCAGACGATGATCTCGGCCTCCTCAATGGGGTTCTCGCGGTTGTAGAGGAGGTACTCGCTGGGCCAGAAGACTAGCTTGGGGCCTCGGCCGAGGCTGACCTTGACGGGCTTCTTGCTGTTCGGGGGGACGACGTAGCGCTGCTTGTCCTCCCAGACCTGCTGGAATACGGAGTGGCCGTGGATGTACTGCTCGGTGACGGTGTCGTGGATCGGGGCGAAGGTGTCGAAGCCGTGGTTGGCGGTGTAGTTGAGGAAGTCGAACCAGCTGTCGATTCGGTCGCGGAAGAACTGCTTTTCACTGGTGCCGGACCAGAAGCGGTTGGTGGCGAAGGTGGTTAGTACGGCTCGGGCTATGAGGGCGTCTGCGACTGTGCGGAT
>Ga0210105_1000085_pt1 | contig 12678 bp, 11 predicted proteins | sample RushSE_TuleC_D2_FD_185569 | JGI IMG/M metagenome (GOLD analysis project Ga0210105, IMG submission 185569) | Wetland microbial communities from San Francisco Bay, California, USA, that impact long-term carbon sequestration - RushSE_TuleC_D2 (SPAdes) | ecosystem: Environmental > Aquatic > Marine >... | reverse complement strand
CCTATTTATCGGTTTTGTGATGGCCTGCCTCATGACCAGGGGAGGCGCAGGCCAGGCTGTGGGAGATATCGTCACCAACCTTCTGTCCGTGATCGCAATCCCCATCCTCATTGTTTTCATTCCCATCTTGGATACGGGGTTCGTGAGTTTCATGCGGAAGCTCTTCCGTCGACCGATCTCTCAGGGAGGGAAGGATCACTCGTCGCACCGGATGGTGGCCATCGGCCTTTCGGAGAGAAAGGCGGTCTCGGTCCTTTATGGCTTTTCCGTGGCTTCAGGGTTGATCGCTCTCGCGATACGGTACCTGAACATCAGTCTCATCCTGGTCCTTATCGTGTTTTACCTTCTGTTTGTCCTTTTCTTCTGGATCTACCTGGGAAGGGTCAAAGTGTATTCGGAGAAATCCATTCTCTCAGAGGAAAGCGCCAATGTCCTCACTCCCCTCCTTGTGCAGATCACCTACCGCAGGAGGCTCTTTGAAGTTCTGCTTGATGTGGTGCTGATCTCTGTATCCTATTACATCGCGTACCTTCTCCGTTTCGAAGGGCAGGTGAGAGGAGACTTCGACTTTTTCCTGAAATCCCTCCCGATCATGCTCGCCTGCCAGACCTTTTCCTTTTACATCATGGGAGTTTACCGGGGGATCTGGGAAAGCACAGGCATCAAGGACTTGTTGGGATATGTCAAGGCCATCACCATCGGTACGGTGATGCCCATGCTCATCCTTCTTTTCATCTATCGGTTCCAGAGTTTTTCTCGTGCCGTCTTCGTCATCTACTGGGGTGTCATGCTCATCCTCGTCTCCTTGTCCAGGCTCTCCTTCAGGCTCCTGGACGAGGGAGTCCTCATTCCCAGTCGGAAGGGAGATCACACTCTCATTTATGGAGCCGGAATCGGTGGTCAATTCGCCCTCAAGGAGATTCAGAGCAATCCTGACCTTGGCCTTCAACTGGTCGGCTTCGTGGATGACAATCCCAGACTTCGGGGAAGCAAGATCAAGGGCTACCCTGTCTTCGGCGGCCAGAATGACCTGGAGGGCATTCTTCGAGAGCACAATATAAGAAAGATCATCATATCCTTCAGAGAGAGGGGTGAGGAGAAAGCCAACGAGATTAGAACCCTGTGCCGTACCCTGGGGGCTGAGATCGATGTGAAACTGATGCGGCTGACCATCAGCTGATCCCTTATGGAAGGAATCGTATGATAACCCATTCCTCTGTTGCAGGGGCACCCCCTTCTATCCCCTACGTTCCAGGACCGGTTGAGCGCTTAGGAAGAAAGCTCAAGGTCGAATACCTCGGAATGGCGTCGGTCTATTCGATCATTGCGCTCCTGTTTTTTGGTGATTTTTCTTCCTGGATCAAAACGATCTTGGCCACTTTGGGGGCCTTCTTCCTCTTTTTGGGGCTCAAGAAGAAGACGGAAGATCATCTTGTTGGATCGCTCGTTCTTTTTGCGGCGGTGAGCGTCGCGAAAGCCCCGATGGGTGCTTCCGAATGGGTTGTTCCTTACCTGCTTTTCGGATTGACGGTCTTCATCATGGAAGGATATCGCGAGAGGCGGCCCACGCGAATCTACGCCTTGCCGGTATTGTTCTTGGGCTGGTCACTCGTGGATTTTTCCTGGTGGTTGGGCCTGATATTTGCCGCTGGGTACCTTGCTTTTCCCCGCACTGAAAAACCGCACCTCAGGCGTCATCTCTGGGGCCTGCTGATCCTCGGCCTCTTGCTGGGGGTTTCCGGGCATGCCCTGTTCTATGGCTCCATCAGTTCTTCATTTCAGTTTTTTCCGCAGGACCGTGTGCCTCCGACGTGCGAGACCATGGAGGCGCTGGTGGCCATGGGGGTTCCCACGCTCTTGTGTCTTGTAGTGTACTGGAAAAAGCTCATGGCCCCTCACCGGTGGAACACCTTGCTTTTTGCCTTCCTGGCTCCATGGGATGGACGCCTAGCGGCTTTATTCGCTATGGTTGCAGCGGTGCTGCTCTGTGCTACCGCATTCAGAGACAGCGTGGATTCTCCGACGTTGCGGCCCTTTTTCAAACATCTTGAGTGGCACTACTTCTGGTACGTTTTCGCCGTAGCCGTTTGGGCGTTTCTGAGCCGGTAGGAAATCACAGCGGCTCAGTCGACGTGAAAGGGCGAGACCCATCCCCGTTTAATGATTGACAATGTTTTTGTGCTTCCTATAAAAGATGAGCCAGCCTCTGGCGTTTCAAGACCGAGAAAAGTCGCAACACCGTCCCCAACTTCTGGGCAGACGGGATCAATGCTCTTAGAGGGGCATCGGGGTCGCCTTAAGATTCCTTAAGCATTGAGGAGACATGATGGACTACAATCTTTCGATGGAACAGGAGATCCTCAGAAACAGCGTCCGCCAATTTGCGGAAAAGGAAATCAAACCGGTCGCGAGGGAACTCGATGAGAAAGAAGAGTTTTCCTACGACACGATGAGGAAGATGGGAGAACTTGGGCTGTTCGGCATGTTTGTGTCCGAAAAATACGGCGGACAGGGCATGGATTACGTCTCCTACATCATCGCCACCGAAGAAGTGGCGAGGGTAGACCAGTCTCATGCGGCCACGGTTGCGGCAGGGAATTCGCTGGGGGTCGGCCCGCTCTACTATTTTGGGAATGAGGAGCAAAAACAAAAGCATCTCCCCAAGTTGTGCGCAGGCGAGGCCTTGTGGGGGTTCGGGCTGACAGAGCCGAATGCGGGCTCGGACGCAGGGAACAGCCAGACCACGGCGGTTCTAAAGGGCAAGGAATGGGTGATCAACGGAAGCAAAATCTTCATCACGAATGCGGCCACCACCATTACGACGGGCGTGGCCGCTCTTTGCAGGACAGGAACAAAGGCGGACGGCCGTCCCGAACTTTCCTGTATTCTTGTCGAGGCCGGAACCCCGGGGTTCGTGGCCAAGGAAATGCATGGAAAGATGATGTGGCGTGGGTCGAACACGGCTCAACTTTTTTTTGAAGACTGCACGGTTCCGCAGGAGAACCTTCTTGGGCCTCGAGGGCACGGGTTTTATCAGATGATGCAAACGCTGGATGGGGGGCGTCTGTCGATTGCGGCCATGGGGCTTGGCGGGGCGCAGGGCTGCTTTGAAATGGCCATGAAATACAGCAAGGAACGGGTTCAGTTCGGGAAACCCATCGGGACGTTTCAGGTCAATGCGTTCAAGCTGGCGGACATGGCCCTTGAAATCGAGTGCGCCCGACTCCTTCTCTACAAAGCGTGCTGGCTGAGAGACAACGACAAGCCCTTCCGAAAAGAAGCCGCCATGGCAAAGCTGTACTGCTCGGAGGTGATGTACCGATGCGCAAACCACGGGGTTCAGCTCCACGGGGGTTACGGACTGATGAAGGAGTATGACATTGAGAGGTTCTACAGAGACCAGAAGCTCCTGGAAATCGGGGAAGGGACCTCGGAAGTGCAGAGGATCGTTATTTCACGACTGATTGGAGCGGTGTAAACTCTCTGTCCATGCTCAATTATATTCTTGGCAAAGATCTTGCCCACTATGTGAAGGCTCACCGTGGCCTGCTGATCTGTTCCCTTGTGCTCACGGCGCTGTCAGCGCTTTTCGTGGTCGTTCCTGTCTATCTCATCCAGCCTTTCATCGATGAAGGAATGAAAACCGGGACAGACCCTGTCACCTGGAAAGTCCCCTGGCTGACCCTTCGTTTTGAGGGAGGGTTTTCCTTGAACCGGACAGAGGTTATCCTTCTTGATGGGGTTTCCCCCAATCGGCTTGTGGTTGTCTTGGCCTCCATCGGCTTCTTGTCGATGGTGATCAAGTCGGTGATCGGGTATTTCAGTGAGCTCGCTTCCGCGGCCTTCTCCAATAGAGCCATCCGATCCGTTCGCATCGATCTCTTCGAGAAATTCGTGTCTCTTCCTCTCGGGTTTTACCATAAACAAAAAGCAGGCGAATTGATTTCGAGGTCAACGGCCGATTTGACGGTCATGCAGGAAAGGATCTCGAACATCCTTATCGGTCTGATTCAGTATCCTCTGACGGCTCTCGTCTTTCTCGCTTACCTGCTTTTTACCAATTTCACACTCACCCTGACGGTTTTCTTGGCTATTCCGCTGATTGTCGGCCCCGTCAGGCTATTCGGGAGAAAGGTCAAAAAGCATTCTTCAAGGGTCCAGGAAAACACTTCCTATGTGACGGCAGCCTATCAGGAGACCCTCCTGTGTCTCAAGGTCGTGCAGGGGTTTTTCATGAATCAGAGGGAGGCTGAGAGGTTTAAGGATCTGACAAACCGGTTGTACCGGAGCGTGATGCGGTGGTGCCGATGGAATCTCGGCCTAGGTCCAATCCTTGATTCTATTGCTTTCTTCGTCCTGCCCGGGCTTTTCGTCGTGGGCAAAGTTTATTTTCATCACAGCCTTGGTGAACTCATCGCCTTGATGTATGCCTTTCAAAGGCTCTATGCGCCGGTCAGAAACCTTGCGAAAATGAACAATGAGCTCCGAACCCTGCAGGGAGCCACGGAACGGGTTTTCGCGATCATGAGGACCACGCCGTCGATCCGCGATCCCCAAGGAGCGATAGAACTTTCCAGGCACCACCAATCCATTGAGTTCAAAGACGTGAGCTTTGCTTATGAGGGGGGAGTTCCGGTCCTTCAAAACCTGTCCTTTTTGATTAAGGCGGGTGAGATGGTGGCCTTCGTGGGATCGACCGGCGCAGGGAAAAGCACGCTCCTTGAACTGGTCCCCCGGTTCTACGACGTCACGGACGGTGCGGTCACCATTGACGGCACCGATGTTTGCCGGGTGACCCTGAGTTCCCTCCGCAAGCAAATCAGCACGGTCAGCCAGGAAGTCCTGCTGTTTCACGACACGATCGCTAACAACATTCGTTACGCCAGGCCGGATGCAGGGATGGAGGAAGTGATGGAGGCGGCCAAAGCGGCCTATGCCCACAACTTCATCCTGGAACAGCCCCAGGGGTATGACTCGGTGGTGGGAGACCGGGGGACGTTGCTCTCCGGTGGGCAGAGACAGCGCATCGCCATTGCAAGGGCCATCCTGGCAGACCCTTCGATTCTGATCTTGGATGAAGCGGCATCCGCACTGGATGCAGAAAGCGAGCAGTTGGTGGAGGCATCGATTGACGCCTTGAGAGGGGGGAGAACCATCCTCGTGGCAGCCCACCGTTTGAGCACAATCCGAAAGGCAGATCATATCTATGTGCTGGAAGGCGGGAGGATCGTCGAATCAGGCACGCGAGAGGATTTGCTGGGCCTGAACGGGCGATTCCGGCAACTGCATAACATTCAGTTCAAGACATAGAACGGGACACGGTTCACGGCGCCATAAGCGTAGACTAAAGAGCAGAGAGGGGAGAGTCAAAAAACGAGTTCTATAGGGTAGCGGTTTTACTCTTTGGTCTACGCTCCAGGCTCTCAGCCATCAATGCTTTCGTAACAGCAGCTTCGGTCATTCCGTGGACTCTCACCGTTTTCATCCTGCCGCTTTTGCCAGCCGTGATTTCAATGTCCCTCTTCGCGACACCCAGTTTTTCAGCGAGCAAGGCGATGAGCGCTTTGTTCGCCCGGCCTTCCACAGGGGGTTCGGTAATCCTCACCCGGTAAAGCTCATTTTCCTTGCCCGCGATTTCGGTTCGGGAGGCCCTGGGAAGAACTTTCACCTTGATGACGGTTTGCACGTTGTCGGGCACGAACGGTTAACCTAGGCGGTCTGCCATTTCAAGGAGGCTGTGAACGACAAAGGATTTAAGGAAAATGACGGCCAGAATCACGACGATCGGAGAGAAGTCTATCCCTCCGAAGAAAAGGGGAAGCCTTCTCCGGATACGGAACAGCACAGGCTCCGTGACGGCGTTCAGAAACCGGACAATGGGATTGTAAGGATCAGGATTGACCCATGAAATGATGGCCCTGGCAATGATGATGTACATGTACAGGCTTAACCCGATGTTCAGGATTTCTGCGATGGCAATCAGAAACCTTGAAACGACGAACATGATCTTTCCTCTTTTCTAGTGCGCGACCTGCATGGCGCTGATGACGCCGTGACACTTGCAGGCCGTTGCCACCAGCCACTTCCCTTTCCTTCTCTCTGAGACCTTTCCGAGAAGCTCCTTCAGATCCCTCACTCGATAACCTCCCACCCCGGGGGCCAGTTGGCGGCTCCGGATCACGTGCAAGCGAAACCCACGGGGCTCCAGCTGCGTGAGGAGCCGGTAAAGGGCTGTTCCTCTTTTCTTGCCCGTAACCGTGCACCGATTCGCAGGCTCAGCGCAGTCCTCAGGGCAGCGGAAATCGGCATAACTGGTCAGCAACGACCCTTCACTCCCGTCCCAGGTGTGAGGAAGGCCAAGGGCAAAACCCTTGGGAACCGGCAGCTGCTCTATGGCTCCTTCTTGATTGATATAAGTTTTCAGCCATTCGAAAGCAAGGTGTACCGGGACGGCGGGAATGATGAAGGTTGAGGGAGCGAGGTGGGAGAAATGCTTCGCAAGGAAATGGACACCGTCTTCAGCAATTCTCTTTGCACCGATCTTTCCGATTTTTTTCAGCTTTGTGACGTCCCGATCGACGATCCAGAGAGAGGTGTGCGGGGCGGAGTTCAGGCGCGCGGCGGCTCTTTGTCCGAAATGACCCGCTCCGATGATAATGATCGCTCTGTTTTCTAGCTTTTCAGTCAATGGAGATATCTCATTCTTAAAAAAAGTATGTCAGAGCAGGCCGTAAGCCGGGTTCTGTTTCTCCCGGCTCACCCAAGGCGAACCGGGGGACAATGACCATTCCTCTAGTCCCGACGTCACCGCCGGGATCCAGCGACCTACCCGGGAACTCGGGCGGACCACCCTCCGACGTTCCCCTATTTGGTCTTGCTCCGGGCGGGGTTTTCCTAGCTCCTGCCGTCACCGGCAAGACTGGTGAGCTCTTACCTCACCGTTTCACCCTTACCCCGGCGGAAAGCCCGCCAGGGCGGTTTGCTTTCTGTGGCACTTTCCTTCCTGTTACCAGGACTGGGAATTACCCAGCGCCCTGTCCTGTGGAGCCCGGACTTTCCTCCCCTCGGCCTGAGGCAGAGCAGCGGTCATTTGTCCTGCTCTGACATACCGATGCATTATAACGCATTTGAAGTCTTTTGGAAATCCTGATCTTCGCCCCAATAGATAATTCGATTGCAGTGAGGGCAGGTCATGAGATCGTTCCCGCGAATCAGCTCATTGAACTTCTGCGGCGGGATTCCCATGTGACAGGTCTGACAGACTCCCGTCACCACGGAGCTGACGGCCAGGCCTCCCTTGCGCTCCTTCAGGAAGAGGTATTTTTTCAGGAGACTCTGGTCGAAATCGCAGCAAAGCTGGTTTCTCTCTTTTTCCATAGCTTCAAGATCCTTATCCAGTTCGAGGAGCTCCTTCTTGACCTCCTCCTTGTCTTTCTCACACTGGGCTTTCAAGGTCTTGAGCGTGTCTTTCTGCCCCTTGCATTTCTGCTCCAGCTCTTCTGCGGTTTCCATCATCTGGAGGGCTCTTTCCTCTGTCTGAAACTTGATGCTTTTCAAGTCGTCAATCTCTTTCAGAGCAGCGGTGTATTCCTTGTTTGATTTGATTTGAGTGAGTTTTGCCGAGCTTTTTTCGATCTTGCCGTCCAGTTCCTGGATTTCGCGCTCATACTGGCGTCTATCCTTTCTGAACGCTTCAAACTGGTCTTCATCGGCCTTGAACTGGCTTTCCATAGCCCTGAGTTCATCCTCCAGTTTCTGAATTCTACGAGGGGCCTGCTCTTTGGCCAGGAGGATTCTTGCAATCCTCTTGTCACATTCCTGAAGTTGAATAAGCACCAAAAGTTTGTCTTTCAATGTAACTCTGTTCCACTCCTGTTCCTCGCCATGACCTTGTCATGGGTTAAGAGGTTGAACATATTGAAATGCCTAAAATGCCTAAAGTGCGCTAGTGTGCCTAAAGTTGGAAAACATCGAAAATGGAGTGTTGGAGTCATGGAGTGATGGAGTATTGGGTCTAAACCATTACTCCAGTACTCCAATGCTCCATTACTCCAAGGTCCAAAGTGCCTAAAATGGAAAGGGCGCACCGTTGTGGTACGCCCTTTCCTATGAAACAGGTCTCGCGTCTGAGAAAGGGTTTCTTTTGAGACTCCTTGGTGGGCATCCTGCATCCTGAAACGCTGGTGGGCCCACCTGGGTTCGAACCAGGGACCAACCGGTTATGAGCCGGTGGCTCTTCCAGCTGAGCTATGGGCCCGATTGTTCCGTCGATAGTCAGCATGCTAAGCGATCGCAGGATTGTCAAGCGAATTTCCACCCCGATTTCAAGTTCCAACAGTTTCGCCCATTGTGAAGAATTATTTGGAGATTTTACTGCTCTAGAAAGCTCCTCAGCTTCTTGCTTCTGCTCGGGTGTCTCAGCTTCCTCAACGCCTTGGCTTCAATCTGTCTGATTCTCTCCCTGGTGACGTTGAAATCGCGGCCCACCTCTTCGAGGGTGTGATCGGATTTCTCCCCGATGCCGAATCTCATCCTCAACACCTTTTCCTCCCTGGGGGTGAGCGTGGTGAGGATTTTTCTCGTCTGCTCGCCCAGGTTGAAGTTCATGACCGCATCCCCGGGGGAGATGATCTTCTTGTCTTCAATGAAATCCCCCAGGTGGCTGTCCTCTTCTTCTCCGATAGGGGTTTCCAGAGAGATGGGCTCCTTGGCGATCTTGAGAACCTTCCGAACCTTTTCCAGGGGAAATTCCATTTTTTCGGCGATCTCCTCAGGAGTCGGTTCGCGGCCGTGTTCTTGAACCAGATACCGCGAGGTTCGTATAAGCTTGTTGATGGTCTCGATCATGTGAACCGGGATTCGAATGGTTCTTGCCTGGTCGGCAATGGCCCTCGTGATGGCTTGCCGGATCCACCAAGTGGCATAGGTGCTGAATTTGTAGCCCCTCTGATACTCGAACTTGTCCACCGCCTTCATGAGGCCGATGTTTCCCTCCTGGATCAGGTCGAGGAACTGAAGTCCCCGGTTGGTGTATTTCTTGGCAATGCTCACCACCAATCTCAGGTTGGCTTCAATGAGTTCGCTCTTGGCCAGCTTGGACCGGTCAATTTGATCCTCGACAATGTCGAGCGTGTGCTTGAGGTCTTCCTTGTCCATGTTGGTTCGGTCCCTGATTTCCTTGATCGCCTTCTCCGCGGCGTCCATCTTCGATTTCAGGGTGAGAAGATCCGATTTCTTGAGTTTCAGAGGGGTGACCGGCTGGTTTTCCTTCGCGGTCTTGGGGATCTGGGTGAAACACTTCTTCACAAACGCCAGGGGCTTGCCGCCGGCCGCCGACAGGACTTCCTTGAGATCCTTCTCCGCTCTTTCGACTCTCCAAACAGTCTCTTTCAGCCGTTCCACCATATGGTCGAGCTGGGTCTTCTCCAGTTTGAAACTGCTGATCAGTTCCACAATCCTGCGCCGGTTGTTCTCCATCCTCGTTTGAATTCTCTTCTTCTTGGCCGCGGGAATCCCTTTCTTGGACGCCTGGGTCTTCAGAGCAAGGGAGTCCTGATAAAGGGAGTCAATTTCCCCGATGAGATGAATGATGGATTCTTTCCTCTCGCCGATTTGCGTGTGGCTGTCCTCGTCGTCGAGATCGTTAATGACGTCCTTGAGTTTCATTTCCCCTTTCTTCAGAAGGTTTCCCAGTTCGATGATGTATTCGATTCCAACTCGGCACTTCAGAAGAGCATCGAGGGCCTCCTTTTCACCGGCTTCTATTCTCTTGGCAATCTCGACCTCGCCTTCCCTGGTGAGAAGGGAGATGCTGCCCATCTCTTTCAGATACATCTTCACGGGATCGGAGACCCGGGTCGCCACATCCGCCACCTCGGCCCGGAAGTTCTCCTTCTCAACAACTTTCTCCTGCCTTTTCTTGATCCGCCTGGACTTCTCAATCGCCTCCTTGGACGCCTCGTCGATGACCATCACGTCCAGTTCTTCAAACATCATCATGAGGTCATCAATAGTCTCCGAGGAGACCACGTCGTCGGGCAATTCATCGTTCAGCTCTTCGTAGGTGATGTATCCTTTGTCCTTGCCGATATCGATGAGCCTCTTGAGATTGACCATGTCTGAATTGTTCGCCATTACATTCCCTCCTGAGAGTTCCCGTTCATTCGCGGTTGAACGTCTCGTTCCTTCTTTAATTTCAATATCCGGTTATAGGTTTCAAAATCGCCTTTGGCCTTGGCTTGAGCCACGGAGTCCTGGATTTTGATCCTAAGGATTTTCTCCCCGAAATCCTGGAGCGCCCTGTCCACTTCCTCATCCGTGAAGATGGAGGGGCTGAGCATCGCTTCCCTGAAAACCTCTCGGGCTTCTTCCCCGGAGAGGCCAGCCAGGATGCCTTCCTGGTCGATGGCTCCTTCCCAAAGGTCTTTTTCGAGGATCCGGCCTACAATCTCGACGACCACAGGGTCTGAGAGAAGGGTTTTCCACTCGAGATCCCTGACCCGAACGATGGTCCCGGGATGATGGAGGAGAAGATTAAGAAGATAGACATCGTCAATCCTCTTGGTCTCTTTCTTTAACCGGCCTTCAGGGCGGTCCGCACCAAAGGAACCTTTGGACGCCCACTTCTGGAATTCCGCAGTGAGCGCCTTTTCAGTCACCTGAAGTCTTTCCGAAAGCCGCTTGACGTAGAGAGCTCGCTGCACGTGGTTTTTGAGTTCAGCCAGAACCGGGAAGATGTCCTCCAGAACTTTCACCCTGTGCTCGATCTCCTTTCCCCCACCGGCCATCTTGCGATCGATAAAAAAATCGAACATGGGAACACTACGTTCCAGGAGAGCCTCAAACGCTTCGAGGCCGCTCTTGTTCACAAAGGTGTCCGGATCCTCTCCGTCCGGAAGAGACAACACCTTGGCGGGCATGCCTTCGTCCAGGAAAAAGGAAAGGCTTTTCATGGCCGCCGCGGTTCCGGCTGCGTCCGGGTCGAACACCACCACCGCTTCCCGCGCATAGCCCTTGAGTTTCCGAATGTGGTCCCTCGTCAACGCGGTCCCAAGCGTTGCGACCGCCCCTCGAAACCCGTGCTTGATGAGAGCCAGGACGTCGGTATATCCCTCCACGATGACCACACGGCCGCTTTCGCGGATCCTGGAAAAGGCAATGTGCAGACCGTAGAGCAGTTCACCCTTCTGGAACACCGGGGTCTCCGGAGTGTTCAGATACTTAGGCAGCGACTGGTCCAGGACCCTGCCGCCGAAACCGACAATCTGGCTTCGCATGTCAAAGATGGGAAACATCACCCGGTTGCGGAACCGATCGTAGTGGCCTTCCGTTTTCCTGGGGATCAGGAGGCCCGCTTGCAGCGCCGATTCAGGGTTGATCTTCTTTTCCCGGAGAGCCTTGGCCAGAGCATCCCATTCATCCGGCGCATACCCGAGTTTGAATTCAGTCTGGATCTCCCCGGGGATGCCCCTTCGCTGAAGATACTCCCTGCCGGCCTTTCCTTTTCCCGATTTCATCAGGAGGGAATGGAAAAAATCCGCCGCCGCTTCGTTCACCCGAAGGATGGACTCTTTGAGTCCCGGTGTTCCAGGGTCCCTTTCGGGCAAGGACACATGGTATTTCTCAGCCAGATCCTTCAGGGCTTGGGGAAAAGAAACCTGGTGATACGTCATCCAGAAAGCAAAAAGATCCCCGCCTTTTTTGCACCCGAAGCAGTGGAACATCTGCTTGCTAGGGCTGACTGTGAACGACGGCGCTTTTTCAGAGTGAAAGGGGCACAGCCCCATGTAGCTCTGACCGGAGCGCTTGAGCTGAACAAACTGACCGATCAGCTCGACAATGTCCACGGTCCTCTTGATCTCTTCTTTGGCAGCCTGGTAAGTGTCCATGAGCTTTACGGGATCGACCTCGGGCAGCCTTTGCCCTCAAAAAGAAAAAACTCCTTCATTGGATGAAGGAGTTGCTGAGCGGAGCGTTTTTGTTTGATCATCACGTTTCGATCAGTTGTGTTACGCTTTTTGATATGGCCCTCAAGACCGGTGAAAAGATCATAAACGGAAACGTTGCCGGAATTCCTGAATCAACTAAGAAGTCTTTTGGCTATCTCGTTGACCTCTTTCCCCTGAACCTTTCCTGCCAGCCGCCCCATGGCGGCTTTCATGACTTTGCCCAGATCTTTGGGGCCTGAAGCGGATACCTCGGCAATGATCTCCTTGAGCCCATTTTCAATCTCAGCCGGACTGAGCTGCTGAGGCAGATACGCGCTGAGAATCTTGACCTCGCTCTCTTCCTTCGCAGCCATGTCCTCGCGAAGGCCTTTTCTGAATTCCACGGCCGCTTCCTGGCCCTTGCGAACCAGGGACTGGATCACCGCCTGGACGTCTTCTTCCTTCAGCGGTTGCGTTCTGCGTCCCTGCTCGTTGGTGACCGCCGCCTTCAGCACGCGCAAGCATGAGAGCCGAGCCTCATCCTTTGCTTTGATGGCCTCTTTGAGGTCTTGCCCGATTTTTTCCACAAGGGATGTGCTCAAAGATAATCCTCGCAAGGTTAAACTGCCAATATAAGAAAATCTATAGGAAAGTCAAGAAGAAATTTCAGTTTCTTTGCTCACACGGATTGCCTCCTCGAGGTCCAGGGTTCCCTCATAGAGCGCCCTGCCGGTGATCGCTCCCATGACCC
>Ga0210105_1000084_pt1 | contig 12694 bp, 19 predicted proteins | sample RushSE_TuleC_D2_FD_185569 | JGI IMG/M metagenome (GOLD analysis project Ga0210105, IMG submission 185569) | Wetland microbial communities from San Francisco Bay, California, USA, that impact long-term carbon sequestration - RushSE_TuleC_D2 (SPAdes) | ecosystem: Environmental > Aquatic > Marine >... | reverse complement strand
TGCTGGTAAAGATATAAAAAATTGTTCGAATCATCGGATTACTCATTGAAATTAGTACATTATAATCCCTATCGATTTTGTTTACGCTCATTTAGGGTTATAGACTGATCGGAATAACCACACCTCATAACATCGTTGCACGATTCCAAAATTATACCAAAATCTGAATGGATACTGAATCTGAAACAGGCAAAATACCTTATGGGGAAGATTTGTCCTCCAGGTCATTACCTAAACGGATCGGTTCCAGGTTCAGAGTTCAAAGTTCAATGGTTGCACCCGATTGACATTTTTCATAATTCTCTTCAAAATCCAAAATGGCCGACATAACCCATTGGGTGGACCGGCTTTGTAACCACGATGAAGGCAAGATCCCTCAGGCATGAGTTGTTTGGTTTTTTTTTAACCCAGAACGTTGAACCCAGAACCGCTCAACCTGGGTCTTTATTTGTTTCTTCATTCGGATCCGATTCAAGTTGCTCAGGTTTTGTTATTTCTTCTTCACTATCCGGGGTGCCGGTTTCTGATTCCTGATCGGAACCGACAGCGGTATCAGCAGGTTCTTCATCATGCCTAGTGCTATCCTCTTTTTCAATAGCCTGTGGCGTTGGAAGCGGTTCCCGCTGTCTCCAGGGACGAGCAGATGGACGTTGTGAAGGTGGTATCCTGTCAGGCGGATGTCCGACCGGCGGGGCATAAGTTGTGCTCTCGGAAGCTGTTTTATCATAAATAATAATCTGGATTTTCTTGCTCGAAACATAAATAATTGCACTGTTAAGGTTTCTAAGAATTCGTTTCAGTCCCTCATGCAGGGTTACTGCTTCCAAAGAGGCCGTAACCCGGTAATTTTGCCATTTATCATCCAGGCTAATATCGTAACCGGTGGCCACAGAGATTTTGTTCAACACGTTCCCCAAAGGTTCATCTTTAACCTTCAGAGAAATGAGTTCGTCGCCTGCCTTGGATTCATTGCCTGCGGAAGATGGAATCGGAAAGATTAAAGAAAGCATGGCAAGGAGCAAAAGGATCATTAAAGCAATGTGATGGCAGGAAAAAGCCATGGAATATCGTTTCATGTTCAACATCCTTGAAAAATGACGGAGACGGGTGAAAACCATTAATTTAAAATTGACAATAAACCCCAATTGTCATCCAAGAGGGCTCTATCAGAAATATTTTATTTAAAAAATTTCTGAATAATTTATAAACCGGATGCAATACGGTAGTCAAATCAAATCAAGTGAAGCCTTTCCTGCCCTAAAGGACGGGGCTTTCCGGGAGCGGGCGGGTCAATGATCGGAAGGTTTATCCTGAACACATACTAACCTTTTAATGTTTGACTCAGTGTTGAATACACTAAAATCTTCCTTTATCACTCAACGATCAAAATCGAAATATCCGATACTGCCTGAAGGACTTTATGGGATACGCTCCCAAAAAGGAATTTTTTTAAGCCGGAACGGTCTCTACGTCCCAATACAATCAGGTCATAACCGGTGCGTGCTTCTTCTATAATGCTCACAGCGATATCATGTTTCATGGTTTCAATTTTTGTTGAAATCGATTCTGCCTTGAAGCCTGCATCCAAAAATACTTGTCTTCCGGCTTGCAGCGTTTTTTCCAAATGTCGCCTTTTTTCATCTTGAATTGCCTGGCAATAGTCCGGATATTGTTTTGAGGTAAATTCTTCGATAAAGGACGGGTCCAATTCGCATAAAAGCTCCACATTTGGAATTACGCTGAACAGTGTAAGTACGGAATTTTCAGAAACGGTTTTTGAAGTAAATTCGACAATCTTTGATGATATTTCAGAGTCATCCAATGCAATCAGAATTTTCCGGGGCATTTTTGCCTCCATAATTTTGCGTCTCAGAATTTCTACAATTTATGATATTATTGCCTTTAACACAGGTTTTTTTTCACAGCAACATGGAATGATGGAGTATTGGGGTTTTGAAGCGGAACAAGTCATTTTTATAAAGACCGATAGAATACCTTTCTTCCCGAAAAACCGGCCCGCCAAACTACCGGCAGGCAAGCGGACAAGTAAACCCATTATTTTCCCGCTATCTATCGGGATGAGCGAAATGAACCAAGTTCATTTTAGAATTTCTTTCAATGAAAAGGAGCCCTTCGGCGGATTGAGCAGCCGCTGCTTGATCTGTTCTCTAATACGGTGCACTTTGTCAAGTCTTTCCTTTTAGGGTGACTTCCTCTGTTATAACCGAAGCCGATCCCTTACGGCTGAGCCAGTTTGCCCGGAACATCCAGCAGTCTCATGGTTCACTCTCTTCTATGCAACTAATTAGCTTAAAATATTGACAATTAGCCGGTAATATGCAAATCGTAATTTTAGCGCTTTATCAAGCGACTTCTTTATGCTGCTAATTTAATGCACACTTTTTTACACATTTGGGCGCATTTTCAAGATCAATATTACCCTAATCGCATCATTTTATCTATAATTTCATTATGTTGTAAAATTTAACAAAAAGGTGCTATGCGGCAAAAAAGCTTTCTATTAGAAATAGACTACATTTTAGCCGTATTTCACATTTCAATATTAAACAACGTTTAGATTTAACATATTGAATTGACTTTATTTATTAACCTGCTAGCGGTGAACAGCCGTAATTAAATACGGCTATTAGGCCGTCTAATCCATGTTGGGCGTCATAAAATAACAAAAATAAATATTTGGTTATTGACTTTCAAAGGAAATGTAATTACAATGTATCAACATTTCTTGTAATGGAGGTCAAAAATGAGGGCACGGATAGTAAAAATCGGGAATTCCCAAGGCATACGGATTCCAAAACCTCTGCTCGAACAAACGGGAATCAAGGATGATGTCGAGTTAGAGGTAGAACAAAATCAGATAATTATACGACCTGTACAAAATCCAAGGGCCGGATGGGATGACGCATTTAAGGCTATGGCTGACAGGGGTGATGATACAATTATGGATGAGGCTGAAAATATTTCACATTCTTGGGATGAGGATGAATGGCAGTGGTAGCCAATCGATTTGATGTATATTTGACCAATCTTAATCCGACAGTTGGTTCAGAAATCCAAAAAACCAGACCGTGTTTGATTGTTTCACCAGATGAAATGAACAAACACATCCGCACCGTAATCATTGCCCCGATGACCACAGCAGGGAAAGATTATCCCACCCGAGTCTCATGCACATTCCAAAAGAAAAAAGGAAAAATTGTCCTAGACCAGATACGAACTATCGACAAAACACGACTCGTCAAAAAGCTTGGTACCATCGATCCGGAAACACAATTAAAAGTTATTACTACCCTACAACGTCTATTTTCATTTTAACACTGCCCAACATCTACCTGGAGCAGACGGCATGAAAATCGCGGTTTATCGTAAAAGTCTCTAGGAGTCCGGTGCAATATAGGGCCGCTGCTCAGGCGGGGCGTTAGACTGGAGGAGACACAGGCAATGATTGGAGCGATCGCCGGTGACATTATTGGGTCGGTGTACGAGCACCGACAGATCAAGACCAAAGATTTCCCCCTATTCGATGCCCGGTGCACCTTCACAGACGACACAGTACTGACCGTCGCAATTGCGGATGCGATCTTGTCAGGCAAGCCGTACCTAGATTCTGTTCGGCGCATCGGCAGGCGGTATCCTGATGTTGGCTACGGCGGTTCATTCATCGGCTGGCTCTACTCCCCCGATGCCAGACCATACAATAGCTGGGGTAACGGGTCTGCGATGCGCGTCAGTCCCATAGGCTTCGCGTTGACGACAGAGGACGAAGTGCTCGATCAGGCAAGGGCGACGGCAGAAATCACACACAACCATCCGGAGGGCGTGAAAGGCGCACAGGCTACTGCACTTGCCGTCTTTCTTGCCAGAACTGGAGCTGACAAGGAATCGATCCGATCACGCATCGCGAGCCAGTTCGAGTATGATCTCGACCGGACCGTAGATGACATCCGGCAGTCATATGCTTTCGACATCTCCTGCCAAGGAACCGTACCGGAAGCTATCATTGCGTTTCTCGATTCTGACTCGTACGAAGACGCTGTCCGAAATGCCGTTTCCCTGGGCGGCGATAGCGACACACTGGCTTGTATCACGGGAGGGATTGCGGAGGCGTTGTATGGTGGCGTACCGGACGGTATCCGAACCAAAGTCAAGGAGTTGTTGACGCCCGACCTGTGGTCAGTAACGCAGGCATTCTGTGCCAAGTACAGATAGCAAGTCGAACAATGCCTTGCACCGGACGACTAATCGCTACCGGTGAAGGCCAGCGTTCGGTGTGTAAAAAATATGCGGTAATCGTTTTGTTTTAACACTTCAATTGTGATATATTTGGTTAGCTATCCTAAACCAAATTCAAATGAGGTCAAAATAATGAAACAATTTAAAATAGTTGTTGAAAAACATCCCGACACCTATGTTGCTTATCCGCTTGGCCTAAAAGGCGTTGTTGTCGGTCAGGATGATACATATGAATCTGCGTTGGCTGATGTTAAGTCGGCAATTAAGTTCCATATAGAAACATTTGGGCCTGAACAAATTGATTTAGACCCACCTATTCTGGAAGCCTTTATAGCGGAAGCCGGAGTTCCTGTCTGATGTCAAAGTTTCCTGTTGAGCTCCAATTCGAAAAGTTATTAAAACTTTTGAGCTTCTTGGATTCAATGTTGTACGTGGGGGCAATCATATTGCAATGTTGAGAGAAAATCCAGATGGAACCCGAACTCCCCTAACGATGCCAAACCCTTTAACAATCAAGAAATCAACGCTGAGAACCATCCTTACTCAAGCAAGAATATCAAGGGATGAATTCTTGAATGCGTATTTTAAATAATTTGTTGTAATTTTAGTTAACTTTCACCGAACCTTTTGTTGTCTGGTGAACTTTTCGTTGTAAACCAAAACAATTATGGAAGGGTTGAAGGGGGTTATCGAGGTACAAAGGCCTTTAAGGGAAAATGGGAAGCAATAGGATCAAACTCACGGTCATCATGAAGCAACGTTAATCCTTCAATGATACAGAAAGTTGCAATTATTATATCAATTGTTTTTCGAACAGTAACCCCAGCTTTTCGAAGCTGCCGGTAATTTTGAGCACTTTGAATGGCGACATTATATCCACCCATTTGTCGAAATGGAAGTTCACCGAGGTAATTTTTTGCAGTTTCGTAATCCTTATCAGATCTGAAGCCCTGAAGCACCTCTGTGAGAATTAAGTCACCCATGATAATAGGAACATTAGAGAGCATATGATCAAGTAAATCTGTTTGCCAGGATCGCTTACCGTTGAAATAATCGATCCAAACGGATGAGTCGACCAAGATCATTGATCCAACCTCATCGCATCGAGGTCACCATCCCATTCTAGTTTTCCACGCAAGTTTTTTAAGCGTTCTTGTTTTTTTATTTGGACCAATAATTTCAGGCCGGTTTCAACAACAGCTTTCTTGGTATTTAATTTGCTGAGCGCCATGGCTTCTCTCATAAGATCGTCATCTATTATAATATTGGTTCGCATAGTTCCTCCTTGTTCAGGATGTGTATTATTTTTATATTATATACACATTAAAATGGCTGTCAAGGTCAAATTAAAATTAGAATAACATTTCCAATTGAAAACAGTTTACAACAATGGCATGAACCCTGACTGAGATTTCGCTGCGCTTCATCATGAAATGTCCGTCAATACAGGCAAACTGCGCTAACTGCGGGGTTTGTGGAAAGCGATTACCAGGGATGCCATTCGTTCGGATGCTTCGGTATCCATAAAGACTATTTCCATCTGCTCGTAATTTTTCTTCCGTGACGGTTAACACCATTTTAGCTTTCCGGGTATTTGCTTCATGCAAATTTTAACATAACACATTAAAAAAATTAAAATAAACTCAAAGTTCTAAAAACGCATTCGCTACTTCCTGATACTTTGTTTTAAGTTTGTAATCGTCATCGAGAATTTCGGCAAGGCGAGCCCGGGTGAGCAGTTCGTTTAAGTTTCCGGCTGAGGTTTCAAGCTCCGATGCCATTTTTTCGATCATTTTTCGTCTTTCCAAAAAATTTAAACCCTTGAGCAAGAAAAAGTGTTTTGGATTTTCTATGATAAGTTGGAAGACGGATTTTATTGTTTGTCCGGGAACATGAATTGCATTGATAAACCGTGCAAATTCATACACGCCAACTGGACAGGCTTCCAGTTTGTCTCGAATCTCTCTAATCCGTTTGAACCGAAAATCCATGTCGCCATGAATCATTTCCCAGTCAAATTCTCCATTCGGATATTCGGCCTGGATTTTGGCGAGCAGATCAAAACATTTCCGGAGCTGTATTTTTGTTTCGGTGCTCATGGTGAACATCTCAAAAAACCCATCTAAATAAGCCCTCGGTGCATTTGGCCCCATTTCACATAACATGCATTACTACTTCTCGAATACCAGAAAAAAGAATACAAAAATCGTTATGATTTGCAACTTACATGGCAGACACCGGCTGGTGTCTCCACAGCATACGGAAAATATTTTCTTCGAAACGCCAACGCCACGTTTACCAGGCTGATCAGTACCGGCACTTCCAGCAGCGGGCCGATGACCGTTGCAAAAGCCTGATCGGAATCGATGCCGAAAATCGCCACCGCCACGGCAATTGCCAGTTCAAAGTCATTGCTGCCGGCAGTAAAGGCGACCGTTGTGGTCTGAGCGTAATTGGCTTTGATCTTGTAGGCGATAAAAAAGGTGATAAACCACATAAAGAAAAAGTAAATGCCCAGCGGTACGGCAACCCGGATGACGTCCAGAGGCTGCTTGATGATGAATTCACCTTTCAGCGAAAACATGACAATGATGGTAAAGAGCAGCGCCACCAGTGTTAACGGGCTGATTCTCGGAACAAAGACCTCTTCGTACCAATCCTTTCCTTTTGCCTTTAACAGGCTGAAGCGGGTGATGACCCCGGCAATGAATGGAATACCCAGGTATATAAACACTGTTTTGGCGGCTTCCGTTATGGAAATGCTGACATCCAACCCTTCGACAAGTCCGAGCCAGTTGAGGGCCACGGTGATGAAAAGGTAGATGTAAATGGCGTAGAACAGGACTTGAAAAATTGCGTTGAAGGCCACCAGTCCCACGGCCAGCTCACGATCCCCTTCGGCCAGCTCATTCCACACGATGACCATGGCGATACATCTGGCAAGGCCCACCAGGATGACGCCGATCATATACCCGGGATAATCGCGAAGAAAGATAATCGCCAGAACGAACATGATGATGGGTCCGAAAACCCAGTTTTGTAAAAGAGATATCACGAGGAGTTTTTTATGGGACAATACCTTGCCCATTTCTTCATATTTTACCTTGGCCAGGGGCGGATACATCATCAATATCAGACCCACGGCGATGGGTATCGACGTGGTGCCCACCTGAAGGCCCGAGATAAATTCGGTTACTGCGGGCGCAAAATAGCCGGTGCCGATGCCGACGGCCATAGCAATGAAAATCCAAAGTGTTAAAAACCGATCCAAAAATGAAAGCCGTTTTTCCTGTGCATCAACCATGGTTTAAATATCCTCCTCTGCTTTATTCTGATCAAAAATAACGGTATGTTAGATAAACAAAAGTTTTAAGCACATGATTCGAATCTGCCAAAATCACACCGGAAGCACCCTGTTTGTTGCTATAAAAACGAAAGAGTCTTGAAAGATTAAAAAGACATCCACTATAAATCCAGATGAAACTGACTCAAATACTCAGACAGTTTGACCTTTCTGGCATCATCCAGCGGCGGACAATATTCCGGCCCTTTAGCCCCTTCGGCTAACTGGGTGGCAAAAACCATGCAGGTGGGCTGGCTGCATTCTTTGCAATTGGTTTTCGGGAGCAGTTTTAAAATCTCGATGATCTTGGGCTGGGGAGCCGCTTCATACAGGGGTTCGATTTTGTCTCGATTTTCCCAGGCCGAATTGATCTCCCGTTTCAACCATTCGATAATCTTCGTCGCCTCTTCTTCGTCCTTGAGCGCATTGATGGCGATTTTTTTTGGGTGAACGGTGATCAGTTTCCCCTGGACCTTAAACGTGACGGACGGGGGATCTTTGGTATAGGTGAACCCTCCGAGGACGGCATTCAGGTAAGGGATCGCGTCGCCCACATCCTGGTCCAGATGGGCGAAACAATGCACAGCCATGGCACCTGGCCGGCACTCCGGATTAAAGATTTCTTTGGTATAGGATTCCAGTAACATTTTAAGCCTCCTTGTATGATAAAATTTTTTGGGCCTTTAAATTAAAAACCCATCACGAAAACACGAAAGCACGAAATATAAATGTTCTTTTTCACTATTTCATGCTCTGTTTCGGGCTTTGCACAGCACTTCCGGGTCGATTTTTAAAATTTCCTTTAAGCGTTTTTTGTCTTTCCGGATTTGCGATGTTTTGGATAATGATCTGAACGTCCAGACGATGGCCTCTCGCACTTCATCCGGTGCATCATCCCCGGCGATACGGTAATATCGCCAGCGGCTTTCCTGACGTCCCTCGACAAGGCGGGCGTTGGAAAGAATCGACATGTGCTTGGACACCGTTGAGGGTGCCAGTTCCAAAAGTTCAACAATCTGGCATACGCACAGTTCCCGGCTCTCCAGTGCTGTTAATATACGAACCCGGTTTTGATCCGCCAGCGCTCTCGTGATTGCCATAAACGTAAACATAAAGACCTCCTGAGATTTTTAATCCGACATATCGCCACATAACGAAATATATTGGATGCACATGTTTCTGTCAAGGACTATTTACTCGGAACTTATGGGATTTTTGTTGGTTCGGTTTTGATTTGGAATGAAAAATTATTTTTGAAGGGAACGCATCCACGCCTGGGCAGCCATCTGAACCGGGTCCCAGGGGCTGGCCAGGGGCGGCGTGTAACTCAAATCAAGATGATTTAAATCATTCACTGTCAATGTATTGTAAATCGCGGTCGCGATGATGTCGATCCGTTTTGAAACTTCTGTTCCATAAGCGCCGACAATCTGGGCGCCTAACAGACGATGGGTTTTGCAATCCCCTCGATGATAAGGAATATTTTCAATTTGAACCTCAAGATTTAATGGGCCCGTAATTACCCGGACAGCTCTTTTAGCAACAGGTCAATGCCTTCCGGAATTTTTTGGGTCCCTTTATATATCATCATCTTTTGTCCAGGTCGTTTTACGATGCAGGTTGGCGTGCTTCTGACGCCAAAACGTTGGATCAACTCCACCCACTGGTCGAAAATGGGTTTGACGTTTATAAGTGAAAGCTTGATGTTGTTTGCCTTCAGTTTATGGAACAGTTCACTTTCCGAATCTACGACCTTGGTTTTGGCGATATCAAATAAAACCCTGCGGATGTGCAATATTTCGGGAAAACCATCCGCCGTTTTAGCTGCATAGAGAAAATATCTGGAGTAAAGAAGCGTTGACTTATGGATCGGCTTATCTACAAATGTTACTTTTACCCCCAACCGATTCAATTTCGCCAGCGCTTTTTCCAGGTACGGTTCAACCGCCTGGCAGGGCGGACAAAAATAATCCGTGAAAATAAAAACGTCTATCGGACCGGAACCGTGAGAAAAAATGCTTTCCGAAACTTCAGTCGCTGGACCTGGGATCGGGGCAAGCAGCACCCACAGAACGATGATTAGAATCGGTAATTTTTTTTGCATGACATTTCCTCCACCACCTTTTTACTCCCCAGCCTCGGTCGGAAGTCCGGCCTGTTGCCAAAGGGTCCAGCCGTTGACCAGCACGCGCACGTCCTCAAAGCCCATCTCTTTCAGAAAAAGGGCCAGCTCATGGCTCAGATCGCAGGTTTCGCCGTCACAGTAGGTGATGATCGGCTTTGAGACGTCCAATTTGTCGGCCACCCCGGCAAAATAGCGGTTCACCTCCTCCAGGGGAAGGCTCAGGGCCCCGCGGATGTGCCCTTGGATATACAGGTTTTCCGGCCGGGCATCCACGAACAAGGCTTCGTTCTGTTCGAACATCTGGGCGGCCTGCTCCAGACCAATGACCAAAGCTTGCCCCGCGGTATCTGAAAAGCGGGTTTCCACCGACCAGTCCCCGACCAGCGGGATGCCGTTGGACCCCCACTGATTGAAACCGATGGCGATCAAACCGGCCAGCATGATGATTGCGGGCAACTGCCACAAGGCTTGTTTTAATCTTTCTTTAAAATTCATGTTGTCCCTCCGATGGAATCATATACCGCCGACAAACGGGTTGGTAATGAAATAGACACCCAACAAACCAATCACCACACCTGCGCTGCGCCGGAACCACAGGCCCGCCTCCTGCCAGGTCCCGCTTTCAGTCAATTTACGCACCATGGCCGTGGAACTTCCAGCCACCGCGATGGGCAGGCAATGTCCCACGGCAAAGAGAACCATCATCACCGAACCGGCGATGACCTTCTGCTGCAATGTGATGATGGCCAAGATCGGAGCGATAAAACCGAAGGTGCAGGAGCCTGATAAGATACCGTAGGCCAGCCCCAACCCGAACGCGCCGTGGATGCCCCGAAAGTTCAACCGGTAAAGCAGCGTACCGGACATGGAACAGGCCTGTACCCCCAACATGCCCAGAGCCACCCAGATCAGTATGGCGCCGACAAGGATCTGCCACCAAACGCCCACATCGCCGAGCATCCGCCCCAACAGGGCGCACACGATGCCCACGACGGCAATGGTGATAAACAGCCCCACCGAAAAAGCGATAGCATACCAGGCGGCCCGCCGGGGATTGACCGCGGTTTCCTGGCCGCCAACGTAAGCCACGATCAACGGAATAGATGCCAGGTGGCACGGACTGAACAGCACACTGATTATTCCCCATAGAAAGCATCCCGGAGCGGCAATGGCAGTACCCCCGGCAATCCACTCATTTACCGTCAAAAAGAATGGTTCAACCATAAGGATTTACTTGACCCCCATCTTTTCCAGTATTGCGACAATATCTTTTTCAGCCAAAAATCCTTCATGCCGGTAGAACTCTTGGCCACTTTTATCGAAAAAGATCTGGGTGGGGATTGTCCGGATACCGAACCGGTAGATCGGTTCTCGATGTTCCCAAACGTCAATAAAGGCGATCACTGCCTTGCCCTTGTATGCTTTTTCCATCTTTTCCAGGACCGGCGCCATCATTTTGCACGGGACACACTTTTTCGCCCCGAGATCGATCATGGTAACCATTCCCTCGACCGGCAGGTTTTCAAATTCATCCGCCCGGACATATTCTGAAATCGGTATTGATAATAACAACCATATCAAGAGTGGAAGACAAATTCCCAATCGTCGTTTTTTCACCAGATTGACTCCTCATCATCATGAACTATTGCTGTTATTTTCCAATCCAGGTCTTGATTTCTTCTTTACTTGGAATCTTTCCGACACTTTTCACGTCGCCATTAATGATCACTGCCGGTGTTCCGAAAACACCGTAGCCGGCGATCTCCATGATATCGGTTACCTTTTTAACCGTGGCGTTGACGCCGGTTTCCGCAACTGCGTCCTTTACATTCTGTTCGGTTTTTTGGCACTTTGGGCATCCAGGACCCAGTACTTTAATTTCCATGTTTTTCTCCTTTGTATTATCTTGTTTAGACAGGATCTACAGGATTTTTTGGAATTTTCTTCAGTATATCGGGAAAGGAAGAAGTACAAAAAAGATCATTGAAATCCTATTAATCCTGTCTGCTTACTTATTTCGTTCTTTCGTGATAATGTTTTTTTATCTTGAATCTCAAGTGGAAGATTTTGCCGCTTCCAGCAACCATTCTTTGAGTTTTTTCGACGGTGGAACGGACCCCACGGCTTTTACTTCGCCGTTGATGATCAGTGCCGGCGATCCCATGACACCGTAACTTGCGATTTCTAATGGATCCCGGACATGCTCGAGCCCGGCGGAAATATTGAGCTCGGCCATCATTGCCATAAGATCCTGTTCGAGTTTATCACAGCGCGGACATCCCGGGCCTAAAACTTTAATTTCCATCCCGCCGGGTTCGGTGTCCTCAAAAGGTTCTCCGACAAATTTTTTGTATTCTCTCAAAAAGGCCTGACCATACATATCTCTGGTCCTGCTGCTGATGTAGTTTTTTTTGGACAATCGGTTTAACAGTTCGGCCTTGATGTCATCGTCGCTTCTGCCTTTATATTCTTTTGCGACATCTTCTAAAATGGGTTGCAGGCCGATGATACCCGTGGCATGCCCGCCGACGTTGATTCGCGTGACCTTATCCTCTGCCATGACAATTTCCTTTTCTTATGATTCTTTGTAATTTTTGTTTTTCACCGCCCGCTCCGCTCGAGGCGCAAAGAACGCTGAGGTTAAGTTTTTATTGCTTTCCGCTGAGATGGCGGAAAGCAATAAGATTCATATTCCCTTTGCGATCTCTGCGACTTTGCGGTGATTAATTAATTCGCATTATTTCGAGTTAGGCATAAAAATTACCGAAGATCATTCCGCTGATCGTGGCCATAATGACCACCAGGATGATGTAAGCAGCCGTTTTTTTGGTGCCCAGCACGCTTCGAATCACCAGCATGTTCGGTAGGCTCAGTGCCGGTCCGGCAAGGAGAAGCGCCAAAGCCGGCCCCTGGCCCATGCCGGAGCCAAGAAGCCCCTGTAAAATCGGCACTTCCGTGAGCGTGGCAAAGTA
>Ga0210105_1000083_pt1 | contig 12814 bp, 10 predicted proteins | sample RushSE_TuleC_D2_FD_185569 | JGI IMG/M metagenome (GOLD analysis project Ga0210105, IMG submission 185569) | Wetland microbial communities from San Francisco Bay, California, USA, that impact long-term carbon sequestration - RushSE_TuleC_D2 (SPAdes) | ecosystem: Environmental > Aquatic > Marine >... | reverse complement strand
CGTAAGAAATTGAAGCGGCGGAAATCGGAAACGGCGTATAATGGGCCACGGAATCGGCTAAAGATTCCGATATCTTGGAGATAAAGAAAAAAGTAACAAGTATGCTGGCCAGAAAGAATAAATTCTTAATGGTGTTGAGTCTTGGCCGATTGTGAATGCAAAGGGCATAAATAATCATTAGGATGCATATGATAAAGAGTGCCGATCCAACGCAGTTTGTCACGACCTGTTCATTCTTTACCGCTTCATTGTATATCCTGAGTTTTAAGAGCTGATCCCTGGTTACTCTTTCTCCCTCACGTAACAACATCTCCCCGGCTTTTATTTTGTGAAATATCGGCGTAACTTCTGCATATGCCTTTTTTTTCCGTTCTTCGGTTTCACTTCTGTTTAGCGTGATATTGGGCTGGATAAGTTTTTGAGCAAAATCTACAATCAAATTTCGCACATTTTGATTCTTGTCTTGAAGAAGGGGCTGGCCGATAACTTTGACCATAGTTTTGGCCTGGTCAAGGCCGTAATAGTGCTTTAGATTATATTCAAGATTTTCATTTTTTGTTTTGATGTCTCTTAAAATTATGCCCCTGTCGGTTTCTTTCAGAAACATCTCTTTATTTATAACCACTCCATTTGCCAATATTTCTTTTAAAATAACAGAAATCAGATCTGAAATATCCTTGGAAAAGCTTTCTATCTCGAGTGTTTTGTAATCAGTGTCGCTGACCGAAATGCCGATCTTCTCCTCAAATTCGGGCTTCTTCTGCCAGATAAGGTTATGAAGGGCCAATTTACTATCTTCACGGCCGGATGGAGATATTTCCGGTTTTTCGGGATTATTTTCTTTGTTTGGAGTTTCAATGATTGTCCGAAGATCATCAAAGGCTTTTTTTATGGTCAGGCTTGTTCTTACGTGAAGGGTTGCATCATGGTCGTAAACCGTCAATACATTTTCTCTGGCCAGTTTTCGGCTGGCTTCAGTGGCATTCTCGTCTTCGATTAAAAAATCTTTGGTGGCTTTTATATTCCGTGTGGCGACATCACCCAGGTTATAATAATGTTTTTTGATCACAAGGTTCGGGTACAGCAATACGGTAAAGATGACTGTAACACCAATCAGAATGGCCCAGCGGATGCTGTCGCTGTTTTCGAAAATCCGGTTTAAGGATATTTGGGTTTTTACGAGGTTCATCGAAATATGGTTTTATTTCTTTTTTTGGGCATCCAGATCTTCATATGCTTTAATAATTTTCTGGACCAATCCATGCCGTACGACATCTTTTTTTGAAAAGAAGACAAATCTTATTCCTTCTATTCCCTGTAATATATCTTTGGCTTCAATGAGCCCCGAAGGTTTTCCGGCAGGAAGATCAATCTGCGTAATGTCACCGGTGATGACTGCTTTTGATCTGAATCCTATCCTTGTCAGAAACATCTTCATCTGTTCAGATGTTGTATTTTGGGCTTCATCTAAGATGACAAAAGAATCGTTTAAGGTTCGTCCGCGCATAAACGCTAAAGGCGCAACTTCTATAACACCTTGCTCTATTAAACCGGAAACCTTTTCAAAACGCATCATATCGTGGAGCGCATCATAAAGCGGCCGCAGGTAAGGATCTACCTTTTGCGCCAGATCTCCAGGTAAAAAGCCCAGCGCTTCGCCGGCCTCCACAGCGGGTCGTGTAAGGATGATACGATTCACCTTTCCTTTTGAAAATGTCGCAATCGCCATGGCCATGGCAAGATATGTCTTGCCGGTTCCTGCCGGTCCTATCCCAAAGACCATGTCGGAACTCCTGATGGCATCTATGTATTCCTTTTGGGTTTGACTTTTTGGAATTACAGGGCGTTTTTTGGAAGTGATGTAGACCGTATCCAGAAAAATATCTTTGAGTTGAATACGGTCGTCACCGCTCAGAATCCTTACGGCATAATCGACGTCGTTTGGATAGATGGGATAGCCATCTTTCAGCAACTCATAGAGTTGTTGGAGTATTTTTTTTGCCAGGCTTGAGGCAATGCTGTCTCCTTCAATGAAAATCGTGTTTCCTCTTGCATGGATGGAAACATCCGTCAATTCTGCAATTCTTTTAAGGTTGCTGTTAAACTCGCCGAAAAGCTGACTTGCCAGATTAATATCCGATAGAGTTAGCCGGGTTTTATTATTTTCTGAAATAATATCCATATGTTATTTCGGTATTATCAATGGTTATTTAGAACTTTGACATATCATATTATTTTCAATGATTGCAAACGCCAATTTGGCGAACTTGAGAAAAATAAATTTACTTGACTCAAAATATCTGCTTTGTTAATTTTCAGCAATAAAAATTTTAAAATCTCATCTTTTTGATTTTATTTAATTTTTAATAATTCAAGCAAAAAACGGTCGTATTCAGTATACCATCGAGAAAACTTTATTACAAGTTCATAGGATTTAACACTTTATAACAACAGATTTTTATTTGCAAACCCTGGCAATGCTAACCATGCCTTGAAGGAGCACCATGAATATTTTTGATATCATTGTCGTCACCATTTTGGCGTACTGTATTATAAGGGGTGTTTTCAGAGGGTTATTAAAGGAATTGTCTTCAATCATCGGTGTATTTGGCGGATTCTATGCTGCGTATACCTATTACGGGGTGCTCGCAAAGCCCTTGTCAAAATGGATCGCCCATACCGGTTATCTCAACATATTCAGCTTCTTAGCTATTTTTTGTATCGTTTTTCTGATTATCAGCATATTGGGCGTCATTATCAATTACCTGCTTAAACTGGCGTTCCTGGGCTGGTTTGATCGGTTGTCCGGTGCCATATTCGGCGCGATGAAGGCCATACTTATCGTTTCAGTATTGTTAATTGCCTTCACCGCATTTCTTCCCAAAGGTTCACCTATTATTAAAGACTCCCTGCTTTCTCCCCACATAACCCTGATCTCAGAAGAGATGATCAAAGTTGTGCCGAAAGACATGAAACATGCTTTTTTGGCCAAAATATCTGAATTCAAAAAAAGCTGGAAACAAAAATAACCGGCCAAAAGTGCTAAAACAGCGGTTTATAGAGACAAAATAAAATGAAAATCGATGCCATTATCGAATTGATTGAAACATTAAGGGGGGAAAAGGGGTGCCCCTGGGACAAGATACAGACACCGCAAACCATTCTGGCATATCTGTTGGAAGAAACCTACGAACTGATGGATGCAGTTGAATCGGCCGATCCGGCGGAGATCTGCGGGGAACTCGGGGACGTGTTGTTTCATTTATTATTTCTTGTCAGTCTTTTTCGAGAGATGGGCTATTTTAACATCAAAGACGTTGTCGACCTGAATGTAAAGAAAATGATTCGTCGACATCCCCATGTTTTCGGCGATGACACCATCGACAGCGCAGATGAAGTCAAAAAACGGTGGTATAAAATTAAAATGGAAGAAAAAAACGCTGCCTCAGGGGATTCGATTCTGGATTCGATTCCTGCAAGCCTTCCAGCCTTGATGCGTGCTTACAGAATATCCGAACGGGCAGGCAGAACAGGATTCGACTGGGAAGAGATATCCGGTGTTATGGAAAAGGTCGAAGAAGAGTGGTCTGAGCTGAAAACAGTGTTGAAAAAACAAAAACAATCCTCAATAGACCAGAGCCAATTGGCGCTGGAATTTGGTGATGTTCTTTTTACCCTCGTAAATGTGGCCCGGTTTGCGAACATTCATCCTGAAACAGCGTTGAGGGATGCCACTAACAAATTCGAAAGACGCTTCAGGTATATGGAAAAATGCATTGCAAATGGTCAAAGAGATATTCGATGGGTGTCCCAAAAGGAAAAAGATGCATTGTGGGAGCAAGCTAAAAACACCATCGACTGAGCGAGGCCAGGTCTCGCGATGGCGGGCAGGTCCATTTGCTTCAAACCGCATTTCATTGACCATGGGTTTGATCTTGTCCATGCAAAATGATATTGTTACCTAAGAATATTTTAAGGGACCTCAACCATGGGCAACAAACCACCACTCGATTTTGAAATTGCATCCATTATTATGGCGGCGGGTCGAGGCAGCAGAATGAAAGGTTATGCGGGCAATAAAACACTTTTACCGCTGATGCCGGGCAATTCTGTTTTCGAAGGGACGCATCTAATTTTGCATCATTTGTTGGCGAACATGCCGGTTGGTCCAAAAACGCTGATCGTTCACCATTGCAAAGCAGATGTAACTGCGGCAACCTGTCATTTGGATATTACCTATTGCGAGCAGCCGGTTCTCAACGGTACCGGTGGTGCCCTTTTAGCGGCCAGGTCATTTATCGAGACCCAGTCGTATTCCAAGTTTATTATTACAATGGGCGATGTTCCCTTTGTCAAAAAGACAACCTATCTGCGGCTTGTACGGCAACTGGGATCGTTTGACCTCGTTATTTTAGGATTTTGTCCGAATGACAAAAAGCAATACGGTGTTCTGGAAACCCAAGGTGATCGGGTTCGAAAAATTACCGAATGGAAATACTGGAAAGACTATTCAGCAGAAAAACAGGCGGCATTAACGATCTGTAACTCGGGGATTTACGCCGTAAAAAAGGATATTTTAAAAAAATATCTTCCGGTTCTGGCCTCACGTCCCCAGATCGTTCACAAAGTCATAAACGGCAAAACCACCCCCATCGAGGAATTTTTCATCACCGATCTTGTCGAATATCTGGTGGATGACGGAAAATCCGTCGGATATATTTTGGCAGAAGATGAAAATGAAACCATGGGCATCGACGATCACGATGCGCTCTTGAAGGCTCAGGCAATGTTTAAAGCGAAAGGCGGCGTTTCAGCGCACTAAACGCGCCAAAAGATTTCAATATTAAAAGAAATCGGTATGTCATCGGCCATCCGGATTTCCGTTATCCTTCCGTCTAACCGTGTCATCGGAGATTCCAGTGAAGATCCGGCCGCCTTTTCACACTGAAAAATTCGGTCTTTCCCTCTTTTTCAATCCTCCGGATGTGCTGCAATATATTTCGAACTGTTTTTAAATGAACGATCATGATGGAATCGGTTTTCGATTCATGGCAAATTTCTGCATGGAATTTTTTTCGATAATAGTGTTTTGTGTCACCGGTGGGGTTGATGGTAAAATCCTGGATATGTCTTTCAAAAGCAGTTTCAAAAGCAATGGCCATCATCAATTCGTCCAAATTCCAAATTCCCTTTTTCCCCTTGTTTCTGTATTCAATGTCCACAAAAAATCCCACCTCATGCTTAGATCGAAGATCCTTTAACGGAAGTAGTTCCGTTTCGAAACGTTTTCGGAATGAAGTGGAAAAAGGCAAACCGATGAGCGGAGATCGAAAGGCCGACGCCAGCATGATGGATTTTGAAGTGTCGAAATCGAGATAGGCGATTTGCTTAAAAGTCTTCAGGTCAAACACATCGATCATGCAATTTCCTCTCAACGTGAATACCATGTCAACCGAACTGGTTGAATATACAGCATATTCCCTCTGTATTAGATCCCGAAAATTAAATATGTTCCACATGGGGCATTCATCTCATGCCACCAACATCGCCGAAGAAGCCATTTACCTGATCGAAGGCGAGATTGTGAGGCTCGGGAAGTATTTGTAAACTGAAAAATAATGATCTCATTTCAGGTTCGACGGCAACGGGCATAAGGATAACGTAAAGGCGTCATCTTCATCGGCTGTGATCCGCTCCCATCCCAGGGCTTGCAAATGTTCATGCGCCTTTTCAGCCTGTTCTAAGGATACGATATAGACCACCTCGTCACCATCGCGAAATTGGGTCGAATCCCCTACCGGAAATTTTCGTCCATTGCGTTGCACTGCCAGAGGAATTCCGGAATTGTCGCTAAGAAACGGGTCCCCTAGAGAATTCTCTCCCTCATTTTTGGTATTCGCAGCTGTTTTTTGGACCTGCCAACGTTCCAGGCTTACCATCCCTTTGCGGATACGGACCGACCAAAAGTCGATGTCGCGTGAACTGCCGAACAATACCTGGGATCCGGTTTGATGGACCATATCCGGCGTGACGCTTTCATAAGGGTATTGGAGCGACATGAACAAATGCTGAAGTTTGGCCTCCTCTCTGACTTTCTTAATGAACAAAAGGTTCACCTCTTCGTTACTGGTGATGGCTATGGCACCGGCCCGGGTATCGATTTCCGCTCTTAACAAATAATGGGTTTTCAGCCCGTTGCCGAAGATGACCCGGGTGCAGTCCTGTTCAGCGGCCTGGCATATGTCCGGGTTGGCGTCGATGCAAATCACTTCCTCGTTGTTTTCAAGCAGGATCTTGGCCGTTGCCCGTGCCAGTTCGTTGGCGCCTAAGATCACCCAGCCCGAGTTGCTGGGTCGGCGCAGGTTCAGGATTTGAGCCGCCAGACCACCGGTCAATCCGGCTGAAAGAACCGTTACGGTAATCACCATAAACACCAGGGCGCGAAGTTCGTTACCGCCGGCGATCCCATACGTGTTCAACTGAACGGCGAACAGGGAGGCTACGGCTGCTGCGACGATCCCCCGCGGTCCGATCCAGCCGATAAAACATTTTTCGCGCCAGTTGAGTTTGGTTCCAAAAGTGCCGAAGATAACATTCAAAGGCCTGACCACGAATATGAGAACCAACACCGTGATGATTCCGGGAATCCCCAGCGCATAGACCTCATCCAGACGGACATCCGCAGCCAGCAGAATGAACAGCATGCCGATCAGCATCACGGTGAGTGCCTCCTTAAATTCAACCAGTTCCCGCTGTATATGGGTTTGAAAATTTCCGAAAACGACACCGGCCACTGTAACTGCCACGATCCCACTTTCGGGAAGGAGAACATTGGCTCCCTGAAACATGGCCAGGATCAGGCATAGGGTAAAGACATTTTCGGTCCCTTCGGGAACCAGGTTGCGGCGCTTTAACAGCGTAACCAGCAGCAGGCCGACTGATAATCCAAGGAGCGTGCCGAACCCGAGGCGGGTGACGAGCATGACAGCCGTTTCAACGGGCCCGGCCTGGGCACTGAGCGCCACTTCGAGTGCTACCATTGCCACCACAGCACCCACTGCGTCGAGCAACACCCCTTCGGCTTCTAAAACGACACTAACGTTACGTTTGACCTTAAAGCGTCTGAGGAGCGGATTGATGACCGTGGGTCCGGTCACCATGACGAGCGTGCCGAATAAAACAGAGGTCCGCCAGTCCCAACCAAACAACCATCGTGCGGTTAGCATGCCGCCGGCAACGGTCACTGCTCCTCCGATGGTAATCATCTGTCGAATTGCGCGTCTTTCGCGCTTCAGGCGCTGAATTTTCAAGTTCAGACCGCCTTCGAACAAGATTACGGCCACAGCAAACCCTGTGATGATGCCAAGGGCGGAGCCCATAGTTTCGGGCCGAATGACGCCGCCGACATCCGGCCCCAGGAGGACACCGGTAATAAGCAAAAGAACGATACCGGGAATGCGCAAATGATGGGCCACCGACTGGGCAACGATCCCCGCCGCCAACGCTAAGGCGATGGTCAATGCTGGATTGGAAAAGGTTAAATGTTCCACTGGATAATGATCAACGAATTGTTTTCTTTTAAAATTGTAAGCGTTTAGCCTTTTGAAAATGAATCGCTCCAGGTATGCTTAAATTTTTTCTGAAAGAACTCGTAGATAACGGCTCGTAACGAAAAAACCGGTTTTAGCTTCTGAGAATGATTTTGGTTTTAAGGCCATATGATCGCATTCAAGCCAATCTGAAATGGTTTTTTCATAACGAGCCGTAACCCACTCAAACAGCTTCCAGTAAAAATTTAAGCACACCTGGAGCTTCTTAAAAACAGATTTGTTTTAAAAATCTAAAAAATATGATGGTTCAACCCTGTGATCCGAAAATAGACGGTGTTTTCCGGCCTCTGGTATTGGAGTAAACCATATCTCATGTCGGGTCAATTTGTATTTAAGAAAAAGGATTGAAAAAAGTGATGCACTATCATACGTATTTCATGGTTCAAGAGAGTTGACTGGAAGGGTAAACGAAAAAAGGACAATCACAACAGCCATTCACCGTGACGATGATAAAGAAAAAAACAAGCCCGGTCATCGAAGCCCGGAATCTGACACGAATCTATACCCTGGGCAACAGCGAAGTGGTCGGCATCAATAATATCGGCATCGATATTGCTCCCGGTGAGTTGGTGGTGCTCAAAGGAAACAGCGGCTCGGGCAAGAGCACGCTTTTATCTCTCATCGCCGGTCTGGATCGCCCTACCCGGGGTTATCTGACCGTTGCCGGTCATGATCTCACCAAAGCGACGACATCCGATCTCACGCATTTCCGGCGTGAAGTCGTGGGTATGGTCTTTCAGTCTTTTAACTTGATGCCCACGCTAAATGTGCTCGAAAATACCAGCCTGCCGGGATTGCTGGCGGGAAAATCCGGGGACAACGTGAAATCCAAGGCCACTGAACTGTTGGAATGGTTGGGGCTTTCGGCCCGGTGGAACCATTTGCCGGCCCAGCTTTCCGGCGGAGAAATGCAGCGCACCGCCATCGCCAGGGCACTGATCAATGATCCGGATATTATTCTGGCGGATGAGCCCACTGGAAATCTGGACAGTCGCAACGGACAAGTTGTGGTTGAATTGCTTGCGGAATTGAATCGTAAATGGAATCGAACCGTGGTGATTGCCACCCACAGTGATCTCGCGGATTCACTGGCAACCATGACCATCTGTTTGAGAGACGGAATGATTACCGATCAAGCATGCGACATTTAGGTTTTTATTTAAAATTTTTTACCTGGTTCAGTCTGCGTAACCTGCGTACACACCCTGTTCGTGCGCTGACGGTGCTTTTGGGGATTGCTCTGGGCGCCGCTGTCTTTACCAGTGTGCGACTTTCCATTCATGCCGCTCTGGATTCGTTCACCCGAAGTATGGACGTGATTGCCGGTAGTGCTGATCGGGTAGTGGTTCAACCCGGGGGTCGAGTGCCGGAAGAATGGGTGCCGAGACTCTTGCGTCTTCCCGTTGTCCGGGAAGCCTCACCCATTCTCACCACGTATGCCCGGTTTCCCGGTGAGAAAGCAGCCCCTTTTTTACTGATCGGCTTTGATCCCATTTTGGATCAAAGCTTTCGCAAATGGCGGACCGCCGAACGTTCGTGGGAAGACGCCAACCGCTGGCTTGAACTGCTCAAAAGACCCAATACCGTAATTGTCGGAAAATCTCTGGCCGAAAAATACGCAGTGCACCGGGGCGACCGGTTGACCATAGAGCACACCCGTCGAACGGCCAAATTTGACATCGTCGGAATTCTGTCATCCACCGGTTTGGCCAGGGCGGAAGGCGGAATGATCGTGTTAACCGACATCGCCACCTTTCAGGAGTTTACCGAACTTCACGGATGGGTGGATCGTATTGATTTAAAACTTGCACCGAATGCCACGAACAGGACTCTCGAAGAAATCCAAAAAATATTGCCTGAAAATATTTTACTCAGATTACCCTCTGCTGCAAAAGAGAGCGGTCAGTCAATGATTCGCGCCTATCAACTCAATCTTACGATTTTAGGTTTTGCTTCATTGTTTGTGGGGATGTTCCTGGTGTACAGCCTGGTGGCACTGAATGCCGCTTCTCGGCGTCACGAACTGGCCGTGCTGCGCGCTACCGGTGCATCACCGTACCTGTTGTTTTTCGTGTTTCTGGCAGAAGGCGCGCTGTTTGGCGTGGCCGGCTGGTTTGCGGCAATTCCCATCAGCACGCTGCTGGTAAAGTATATGTTGCAGGGTGTCAGCCAGACGATTTCCATATTGTTTGTAAGAGTTCAGGTGGACACCCTCTCTTTAAGCCCGTGGGAGGTCATATTGAGTTTCGGGGTTACCGTGTTTACCGCATGTGTTTCCGCCTTACAGCCGGCCTGGGAAGCCATGCAGGTAACACCCGGTGAGGCACTCGAAATATCCCGGCACGGTATGCAATATAAAAAATCTCATTATAAACTTGTCCTGGCGGGAATGGGATGCCTTTTTCTGGTGATACCGTTGTCCCTGCTTCCGAAAATTTTGAATATGCCCTTGCCGGGATATGTTGCCATACTGCTTCTGTTTGGGGGATTTTCCCTGTTTGCTCCCTGGGGCCTCAATCAAATGGGAAAGGCCCTGTCACCGACACTCCGTAGATTTGCCGGGATTCCTGCCTATCTTGCCGGCCGGTATGTGCGAGACAGCGGAACCCGAACCGCGGTGTCCGTCGGAGCGCTCATCACTGCTGTGGCATTGTTCGCATCGTTGGTCATCATGATTTTCAGCTTCCGCAGTACGGTTGAGTTGTGGACCGATCAGACCGTAAGCGGCGATTTGTTTATCACAACAAAGATGGGAGAGATCAACCAATTCCGCTATCCGATACCCCGAAGCGTTGTTCAATGGCTTCAGGAATTCAAAGATCGGGTGGATATTGTTCCCAGCAGGCGGTACTTTTTGGGTCAGAACAATTTTCCGTTTGAATTCGAATTGCTGGATATCGAGACCTTTTTGCGTTACGGCGACTTCGTATGGTTAAAGGGTGATTCCGATGAGGTGCGAGCTTCTCTAAAGCATGGGGAAGGGGTTGTGATTTCTGAAGTCTTCTCCAGTCGAACCGGATTGACCATCGGCGACAGGTTCCGGGCATGGATCGAATCATCGCCGGTCGAACTTCCGGTGTTGGGTATCATTCGAGACTATCGGACCCAGGGCGGCGTTGTCTTTTACTCGATGTCAGGGTTCAACATACGGTATCATGATATCCAGTGGAGCGGATGCCGTATTTTTTTCAAGGATCGCACACAGGACATCGAGGCCGCCGTTGCCTCACTGCAAAATGAAATCGTACGCCGCTGGGGAGACACATTGGATATGATCAGCGGCGATGGGTTGCGAAACGTTATTTTAAAGGTTTTCGATGAAACCTTTGCCATTACCACGGTTCTTTTGCTTATTGCACTCATCATCGCTGCCCTGGGCATTGCCACGACCCTGACCATATTAATACTGGAACGCTCGAAGCAACTCAATACATTGTATGCCGTTGGTGCCAGCTTTGGACAGATTCGGTCCATGATTCTCTGGGAAGCGGCCTTTATGGTCGTTGCAGGGGAATTGGCCGGGATCGTTTGCGGATTTATCCTGTCTTATATACTGGTGTATGTCATCAATCGCCAATCCTTCGGCTGGACATTCCTTTATGAAGTCGACTGGGGGGCGCTGGCGATGTCATTTCCGCTGATTATATTGACAGCTCTGGCCGCCGCATACCCGGCGATCAAAATGGTGTTTCGAGAATCACCGGCCATGTTGTTAAGAGAGAATTAACCCGCTAAGCATGAAATCGGAAAGAGAAAAGGGAAAATAGAAAAGGGGAAACAGGGTAAGAGAAACCACAGATGAACACGAATAAACACAAATATTTTGGAATATATGAAAGTAAAAACATGAAAAGACCAGCCTCCGGTTCGGAGGCAGGGGTGGCAAAACAACTCTGAGGATAACCGAAGCTTGGTACTTTGTGTCCGGATTCTTTACTTTAATTGTGAACAAATATGATGTGTTTCATGAAACAACTTATACCTTTTAGTGTTCTCATCCTCGTTTTCGTCCATTTTCCGGTATTTGCCGAAGATACAAAGGGATATCTATCCGTAACCGGTCCATGCAATTTTGAATTCCCCAAAGATCACGCATCACATCAAGAATATCGCACCGAATGGTGGTACTATACCGGCAATTTACAATCCGCATACGGGAACCGCTATGGATTTCAGCTCACTTTTTTTCGCCGGAGTATCAACCCCTTAGGATCTGAAGAGAAATGGCCCGAATCTGCGTCTGCCTGGCGTAGCAACCAGATCTATCTGGCACATGCAGCCATATCGGATCTTGATAAGAAACAGCATCTGCAGGCCCAAGACATGGGGCGAGGGGTGCTGGGGATCGCCGGTGAATTTCGGGATAATGATACGGTTCATATCTTTCTCAAAAAATGGTCCACCCGAATCGGCCCAAAAACTCACCACCTAAAGGCGGTCTCCGACCAATTCTCGTTCGATCTTAATTTAACACCCCTTAAACCGGCCGTGTTTCATGGAAAGAATGGTTACAGCCGAAAAGGATCGACGCCTGAAAGAGCCAGTTGTTACTATTCGCTGACACGGCTCGAAACCAAGGGACAAGTGACACTCGCCGGGAAAACATTTACAGTCAACGGCCTGTCATGGATGGATCATGAGTTCAGCACAGCGCCGTTGGAACCCGGGCTCATTGGATGGGACTGGTTCAGCCTTCAGTTATCCGATAACACGGAAATTATGATCTATCTTTTGCGACAAAAAGAAGGTGGGTTGAATCCTGCTTCCAGCGGCACCTATGTTCCCTCCAGGGGAAAAGTTTTGCATTTGCCCAGAGGTGATATCGAAGTGACCGTTACAGATACCTGGAGTAGCCCGAACTCCGGAGCGGCCTATCCGTCCCGATGGCAAATAATGATTCCGCTGCTTTCCCTGGATCTCATTATTGCTCCCAACCTGGCCGACCAGGAAATGAGAACCGGTGAAAGTACCGGAGTGACATACTGGGAAGGGAGTGTATCCGTTCAAGGCTTAAAAAACGGCCGCCGGATTAACGGGAAAGGATACGTGGAGCTGACGGGGTATGCCAAAGCGTTTGATGCGCCCTTGTGAAAACATCAAATTTATACCCTAATTGAGCGAAAGTCGAGGATGCCCCATATCCAAGGCGACCGAGGGTGAAGCTGTAGTCGTTTACCGCGAACCCTCGGCAACGAAGGAGATGG
>Ga0210105_1000082_pt1 | contig 12932 bp, 8 predicted proteins | sample RushSE_TuleC_D2_FD_185569 | JGI IMG/M metagenome (GOLD analysis project Ga0210105, IMG submission 185569) | Wetland microbial communities from San Francisco Bay, California, USA, that impact long-term carbon sequestration - RushSE_TuleC_D2 (SPAdes) | ecosystem: Environmental > Aquatic > Marine >... | reverse complement strand
ATCCTCACGATCTGAGGCGTGTAGATGGGAAGCTTGACGACCTGCCCCGGATAGATGAGGTCCAGGTTGTCGATCTCCGGGTTGAGTCTGGCCAGTATTTGAAGGTAGGTTTCATTGACTTGCTCGTCCGTTAGACTGTAGCGGCCCTTCACCACTTTGATCAGGCTGTCGCCCTGCTGCACGGTGTAGCTCTCGAGCTTCAAGTCCTTGAGCTGTTCCAGGGAGATGACGGTTTCTTCCCCTTTCCCGGCAAACATCGGAAGACCCTTGACCGGAGTGATGGTGAGAGGAATGACGATTTTGTCGCCGGGATAGATCAAGTCGAGGTTTGAAAAGGAGTTGTTCAGTTTCTTGAGAGCGGCCAGGAGCTCGGGAAGATTTTTCTTTTCCAACAAGCCCCGTTTTCGCAGAAGCTGCCACAGGTGATCTCCCTTCTTTACCGTGTACGTTTCAGTGACGACCTTCTTTCCTTCTAAAGTAAAAGACTCCTTTTTTTCCACGACCTGGATCTCTTGCTCTGTTTCGATTTCAGGTTCCGCTGTCTGGGTCAGGGATATGGAGTAGGTCTCTTCGTCTTTTTCCTGGGCCGAGCTCATGTCCCAAGCGCAAAAGGCAAGGACAAAGACCAGCACGGAGAGAAGAAAAAATTGTTTTGGAGAATGTTTCATACTTATCTCTAATTTAGAATAAGTAGATATATTTTATATACATCATCTCAACTTGTCAAATTTGTTCTAATTTGACTTGGTCTATCTACAAGATATTGGCGTTTTTCCTATGTCTGAATACACCATGTAGTATTTATTCTTTACAAAGGCCGGATTATCTGATAATTATCTATAAATTATTTATCTGGAATTGAACACTGGCTGTGGAGGATTCCATGAAGATCAAAAGAGTCTCCATGCTCGGCTTTAAGTCCTTTGTGGACAAACTGGAAATCGCTTTCCCACTCGGGCTGAGTGCCATCGTAGGGCCCAATGGGTGCGGCAAGAGCAATATCGTCGATGCGATCCGGTGGGCCATGGGTGAGCAGAGCGCCCGGCTGCTCAGGGGTCGGCAGATGGAAGATGTGATCTTCAGCGGCACCTCAGAGCACAAACCCCTCGGCATGGCTGAGGTTTCCATCCTCTTTGAAAACGGGGACGGGTCTTTCCCTCTCCAGTTCTCCAATGCCGCCGAGCTTGCGGTGACCCGAAGGCTCTTCCGTTCCGGTGAAAGCGAGTACCTGATCAACAATGTGCCCTGTCGACTCAAAGACATCCAAGAGATCTTCATGGACACCGGCCTGGGAAACAGGGCCTACTCCATCATTGGACAGGGCCAGATCACGACGATCATCGATCAGAAGCCTGAAGAAACCAGGGCCATGATCGAGGAAGCTGCAGGGATCACCAAGTACAAGAAGAAAGTCGATGAATCTCAGAGGAAAATCGAGGCCACCCAGGCGAACCTGCAGCGGGTGGAGGACATCCTCGGGGAAGTGGAAAAACAGATGAGATCCCTGAAGCGCCAGTCTGCAAAGGCGAAGAGGTTTAAAGCCATTGGCCAGGAGATCCAGCGCCTCGAACTGATCTTAAATGCCCACGCCTATCAGACGCTGAAAGAGGAATCCAGCGAAAGAATGAAATCCGCAGAAGCGCTGGTCCAGGAGGAGATCAGCCGGTCCACGGAGCACTCCAGGGTCCAGGCAAAGATCGAATCCATGAACCTGGAGCTGGAAGAAAAAGACAGGGCCATCGGATCGCTGCGGGAGGCGCACCTGAGGGCCAAGGAAAGGGTGAGCAAGAAAGAAGCCATGGTGGAGGCCATGGCCGCTGAAAAAAGGATGCAGACGGAACTCGAAAGACGCTTGGAAAAGGACAAAGAGGATCTCTCCAGGCGCCTGGGGGAGCTGGACAAGGAAAGAGCTCTCCTCCTCGAGAGAATCGAGGAAGTGAAAGCCAAAGCCGCTTCCACAGAGGAAGAGATATCGCTTGTGGAGGCGAGGGCGAAAAACCGCCAGGAACTTTTGAAGCAGATCAGGGAGGTTTTCGAGCAGGCGAGAGACAGGGTCCACTCTGGAATGTCAAAGGAAGCCAGCCTGACTCAGGAGTCCGGCTTTCTTGCGCGGCGGATCGGCGAGATTACAGACAGCCGGATGCGACTGGAGAAGGAAAGGGAGGAGGTGCAGGCAAAGATGGAGACCCTCCTCGAGGCGGCTGAGAGAAAGCGAGAGGTGCGGGACGCTCTTGTTGAGAAGATCCAAGAGATCGAGACGGTCGTCTCTCGAGAAGATCAGCGATGCCACGATCTGGAGCAGATTCGAAGGCGCCTGGAGTCTGATCTCAAAGATGCGGAGACCGCCCTGAGCGTTGACGAGTCCCGGCTCGCCAGCCTTCGGTCCCTCATAGACAATTTCGAGGGGTACAAGGTGGGGGTGCGGACCATCATGAAGGCTGAGGACCTGGAGGCCAAACGGGAAGGCCGAATCAAGGGGCTTGTCGCGGACGTGATCCAGGCGGACCCCAAGTATGAGCAGGCCCTGGAAGCGGTCCTGGGAGACAAACTTCAGTACATCCTTGTGGAGAGACTGAGAGACGGCCAGCAAGCTGTGGAATACCTCAAGGTCCGGGCCAAGGGCAGAAGCAGTTTTGTGCCTGTGGCAGACCTCAATGGAGATGGGAACAAAGACAGTTCAAACGGGTTCCCTCTCTTGCGGGAGCTCGTGAAAACGCCTGAGCCCTACAAACCGGTGGTGGATGTCCTTCTGGGGAATGCTGCCCTTGTGGACAATCTGACCCAGGCGCTGTCGGCCTGGGAGGAGCACGGAAAAAACCAATGCCTCGTGACTCTCGAAGGCGACATGGTGGACAGGAGCGGGATTCTGACGGGTGGAAAGCAGGCCCAGAGCTTCAGCGGAATCCTGGCAAGAAAACGGGAGATGAAAGAGCTCGAAGCGGCCCTGGTCGGGCATGGAAAAAAGCTTGAAGCAATCAGAGAGAAACTGGAGGAGGCGCTTCGCGAAAGAGAAGAGCGAGAGAGCCTGCTTGCGACCCTGAAGGAAGAGAAGCTGGAGAGCCAGGACAAGGTGAACGAGCTGGACAAAGTCAATTTCCAGCTCGGCCACGAGCTGGATCAACTGGAAAGGCTTTCACAGCGGATTTCCGATGAACTCGACCAGAGGGACAAAGAACAGAACAGGCACAAGGAGACATTGACCAGAGTCGAATCAGAGCTGGTGGCCTGCAAGGAAAAGAGGGCTTCGGAGGAAGCTTTCTTTCAAGAGAAAGAAGTGGAGCTTCGAGAGAGCGAAGAGGAGTTCGAAAGATTTCGAAACGAGCTGGCGAGGCTGAGGATGAATCACAGCCTTTCCAAGGAGGAACAAAGAGGTTTCACTCGGGAGGTCGAAAGGATCGATGATTTTGTCCGTGAAGCCCAGGAGACCTTCAAGAGAATCGAAGGCGACATTGTCACCGCCCGCGAAGGCCAGGAGGATTGCGTCAAGAAAGAGGAAGTTTTCCGTGACGAGCTGAAAGACCTCTACGCGCAGCTGGGTCATGCTGAGGATGCCGTGAACGCGGCTGACCTGGAACGAAACCAATTCAAGAATCTGATCCGGGAAGAGGAAAAGCAAGCCGAGTTCGTACGGGGAGAGCTGGAGGCGCTCAAGGAGAAGATCCACACGGCGAGACTGGAGCAGTCGGAGATCGGCTTCAAGATGGACGGGCTGGTGGGGATGACCAGGGAGAAATACAACCTCCACTTGCCGGACATCTACCAGGGGTACCTCGGCGGGGACCTGTCCGAGGTGGAAGTGAGGGAGAAACTGGACCACCAGAAGAAACTGAAGGGAAGACTCGGAGAAGTGAACCTCACCGCCATCCAGGAACACGAGGCCCTCAAGGAGCGGTACACCTTTATCACCACTCAGAGACAGGATCTTCTGGACTCCATCGCTTCTCTTCAGGAAGCCATTCGGAAGATCAACAAGACCTGCCTTGAACGATTCATGGAGACTTTCCAGCTCGTGGATGAGAAGCTGAAGACGGTTTTTCCGATCCTTTTCAACGGCGGAACAGCCAACCTGAAGCTTGTGGATGATTCGACGCCCCTTGAAAGCGGCGTGCTGGTTGAAGTGCAGCCTCCGGGAAAAAAGCTGAGCCACATGGCCTTGCTCTCCGGCGGTGAAAAAGCGCTGGTCGCCATGGCGCTCATCTTTGCCATTTACCTGATCAAACCGAGCCCCTTCCTTCTGCTCGACGAGGTGGATGCGCCATTGGATGAAGCCAACATTGATCGGTTTAATGATCTGTTGCGGGAAATCCGAAAGTACTCCCAGATCATTCTGGTGACCCATAACCGCAGGTCCATGGAAATTGTGGACAGGCTCTACGGGGTCACCATGGAGAGGCAAGGGGTCTCCAAGATTGTGACCGTGAGCTTGGAAGGGTTTCAGGTGCATTAGGAAGGTGCACGGCACGGGGCGCACGGTGCCTCTGTTGTTTCAACCCCCATTACCAGTCCCGCTTCGGCGGGACTGTGCGCTTAGGCGCTTCCTCTTTTTCTCTTGCCTCCTCTGCCTGAATATGGTCCATTCTCAGGCCTCAGAGACTCAAGGGTGAGCGATCTGTGCACGTCGCACAGGACATCGTGCTCAATGTCCAATGCCAAAGCCCGAATGTCAAAACTCCAGCGTCAAAGCCGAAAACTGAACGGGCCCTTTGCCGGACAATGCATGGAGGCATTCGGATTTTTCTTTGGGTATTTGTCATTGGGACTTGATTCGACCTTTGGATTTTGACATTTGTCATTGTACGGTTGCGGCCAAAAGCCTGCATGAGGGCGGTTGAACATGTTCGGATTATTCAAGAAGAAAGAAAAAGAAGAGGAGAAAGACAGCAAGGGCCTGATTGCGCGGCTGAGGGAAGGACTCACCAAGACAAGATCCGGGTTTACGGGCCGATTGGATCAGCTCCTTTTCGGGAAAAAAGAGATCAATGAGGATCTGCTGGACGCTCTAGAGGAGGTCCTCTTTACCTCTGATCTGGGGGTCGCCACAACCCAGGAACTGATTCGCCTTGTTCAGGAAGGGGTGGCGAGAAAAGAGTTGGATCAGCCCGAGAAACTGAGGGCCGCCCTAAAGGAGCATATCCGCAACTTCCTGGAAGTTCCGGATGTGTCAAGCCGAAACCCTGGTGCCGGAGAGCCCCACGTAATCATGATGATCGGGGTCAACGGTGTCGGCAAGACCACGACGATCGGAAAGCTGGGACACCAGCTCAAGGGTAGGGGGAACTCCGTGATGTTCGTGGCTGCCGACACGTTCCGAGCTGCAGCGGTCGAACAGTTGGAGATCTGGGCTCAGAGGGTCGGAGCTGAACTCGTCAAGCAGAGGCAAGGCGCAGATCCCTCTGCCGTTGTTTTTGACGGCCTAGCTTCCGCTCTATCCAAGCAAATGGATGTGGTGATTATCGACACCGCGGGCCGTCTTCACACCAAAAGCAATCTTATGGAGGAGTTGGAAAAGATTCATCGCGTGGCGGGTCGGAAGCTTCCCGGGGCCCCACACGATGTATGGCTGGTCCTTGATGCGACCACAGGGCAGAATGCGATCGCTCAGGCTGAGCTCTTTCACAAGGTCATCGGAGTGACCGGCATAGTTTTGACCAAACTGGACGGGACGGCAAAAGGAGGGATTGTGGTGGGGATCTCCCATCAGCTGAAGATTCCCATCAAGTTCATCGGTATCGGAGAGACTGTGGACGACCTTCGTCCCTTTGACGCCTCTGATTTTGTAGAGGCGATCTTCGGGTAACGCACCTATCTGGAAAACACAAAAACAGTGAAGGGGTTCAGTGAAACCCCTTCACTGTTTGAAGCGAGAAGCACACAGGCGTAGCTGAAAGGCAGTCCGAGCCTATTCCGAGGGAAGGCGCCGCGGTGTTTGGCCCTCCACAACACGCTGGAAAACCCAGGGCTCGAAGACTTTCTTGCCATCCACCTCTTTGTAAATCCCCATCAGGTCGGTCTTTGACCCCACATGCTCTTCCATTTTCTTGGCAATGGCATTCCTGAGCACGGGAAAGGTCCCCTTGTCGGTCTGAATGGCAATGGTGGAGAACTTTCCGGCGGCATCCGGCTGCGGAGCCTTGACGATCATTACGTTCTTGAGCCTCTCTTCCTTGGGTTTGTCCTTTTTTTCCTGAGCAAAGGCAGGCAGTGCAAAGGCTAAAGAAACAACACAGATCACGAGGCACACAAAAAAATTCCGTTTCATTTTTCAAACCTCCTTCCAATATGTTTTCAAGAGCACAAGACCAAAACAAGAAAGCTTTGATAACCTTTATCTTTGGCCCGGGAAAGGTCATACTTCAGAATGTCTCAATCAGTCTGCAGTTAATTGCTGCAATTCCTATGCCTTTGGGTGAATGGGTAAAAGGGTAGCAAGATCTGTTCAAGGAAACCGCAAAGCGTTGTTTTTTCAGGCGAGGCTGAGGAGCGGAGTTGCTTTCCATTATCGAGGGGATGGAGGGTATATTGTGGGATAATATATTGAAATGGTTATAAAATATTGAAACTCGCTCTATAGCTTTTCTGAAGTAACCCTTCGCCAGAGTGATAGAGTCCCCAGTCTGCAGGCGATGGATGGCTCCAGGTTTTTGCCGGATTGAGTGGAAATTGAGAGTGCCAGTGTCCTCTCCAAGTTGACACCGTCCTTGAGACAAAGAGTGACTCTTCGCCCCCTCCTTAGCCGAGAATACGTTTCACCGTCTCGGCGATCTCACTGCAATAGGTCTGGGTTATGTCCTCGATGGGTCCTTCCACCATGACACGACACAGGTTCTCGGTGCCCGAGTAGCGCACTAAAACCCGGCCTTGCTCTCCGAGCTTTTTTTCAGCTTGGGTGATCACTTCCAGGATCTCAGGCACTTTCGAGATATCAGGTTTGCTCTTCACTTTCACGTTAATCAGCTTTTGGGGATAGATATCCATCCACCCGGCCAGTTCAGAAAGAGGCTTCTTTGTTCTCAGCATGGCACCAATCAGCTGGAGGGCTGCGATGATGCCGTCCCCGGTCGTGTGATGATCGAGAAAGATCATGTGCCCCGAGTCCTCGCCTCCCAGCACTCCACCGAGCCGCCGCATTGCTTCAAGCACATAACGATCCCCCACTTGAGAAGCATGGTGTTCGAAACCATATTTCTTGCACGCCATCCTGAGTCCCAGGTTGCTCATGACGGTGGTCACAAGAATATTGTTTCTCAGCCGGCCGAGGTCCTTCATGACTTTGGCACAAATGACGAGGATCTGATCCCCGGTGAGCTTCTGCCCCTTCTCATCCACGGCGATCAGTCGATCTCCGTCGCCGTCAAAAGCAAGTCCGATACGGGCCCCCTTTGCCACCACCTCCTTTTCCAGATCCTGGGTGTGCTGGGAGCCGCAATGATCATTGATGTTGATGCCGTCCGGACGGTTGTGGAGGACATGGACCAGGGCGCCCATGTCGTTGAAGACTTTGGGCACGACTTTGTAGGTGGCGCCGTTGGCCACATCAAGAACGATTTTCATTCCTTTCACAGAAAGGTCGAGGGGGAAAGTGCTTTTCAGAAAGGCAATGTAACGTTTTTCTGCGTCTCCGAGAGCGAAGGGGCGCCCAAGATTTCCGGCTGAAGGGCACTTGTTTCTCAGGTCTTTGTCGAGCACGAGCGCTTCGATGGTTTCCTCGTCGGCATCTGAAAGCTTGAAACCGTCTCCTGAAAATATCTTGATTCCATTGTCCTGATAGGGATTGTGAGATGCGGAGATCACGATGCCGGCATCGGCACGGGCACTCTTGGTCAGGAAGGCGATTCCCGGCGTGGGCAGGACTCCGACCAAAAGCGGGGCACCTCCCATCGACATGATCCCGGCAGCCAGGGCACTCTCGAGCATGAGGCCTGAAATGCGGGTGTCTCTGCCGATGACGACCTGGGGTTCGGGGTTCCGGTTTCTCAAAACATAGGCGAGCGCCTGACCCACGGAAAAGACAAGAGCCCCGTCCATGGGATAATGATTCGCCTCGCCCCGTATGCCGTCGGTGCCAAAGAGTTTAGCCATGCGCTACTTCTTGAACAACTTCAACGATGGCAACAACGCTGCCGCTTTCTGACACAAGTCCGCAATGATGTGCTGAAGCCAGTCTGTGCCCCTCTTCGCCGTGTCGTCAGGCAGGCTCTTGATCGCTTCGATATAGCCTCTGTCTCCGTTCCTCGCTAGCGCCTGAAAACGGCTCAGAAAGGCTTCCTTCATTTCAATCGTTTTGGAAGATCTCGCTGGCTCCAGAAACAATTCGCAAAGAGCCGTGATCCTTTCATGAAACTCTTTCTTGCGCGCTGCAGAAGCGCTGTCCGGTTTATCTCTTCTCATGGACTCCGGCATCTTGTCGGACATGGCCTTCAAGCGGTTGAGTCGCTCTTCTTTGGCCATAGTGAGCTTTTCAAGAGCGCCCTGGTAAATCCATTCACCGAGCTCCTGTTTGAGGAAGAAACCGCGGCGAACCTGAGTGTACCATTCCTCGAGGGCCAGGAGGTTTGCAAGGTAGAGCACATTGCTCGAAACCAGTCGGGAAAGGCCGGCGTACTGATTGGCCGTAAAGTTTGTGACAGACCCCTTGTAGGACTTGCCGACGACCAGTTTGTTCTCTTCGGCGACATCGTTTCGTAAAATGGTGCCTGCGGCGATGACGTTTCCGTATCCCACTCTCAGCGGCCCGACCATGCCGCCCTGGCCCCCGAGAAAAACCGGACGCTCTCTGAGCATGACGCCGCGAGAAACATCACCGATAAGAGAGGGGGTTGTCTTGTCTCCGTCTGGTGTGAAATTGAAGTGAATGTAGGAGCTGCCCACCTCGCTGTGGTCCTTTCGGCCCGTGCCGCCGGCCATCAGGCAATCGCAGAAATTGATGAGACTGCCCAGTGTCACGAAAGGGAACAGAATCGTCTGCTTCAGTCCAACACAATGGGCACCGCTCGTTTCTTCCTCCAGCAGGCATCCCTCGCGGACATGGGCACCCAGGCCCATGCTCGCTTTTTCCAGGAACACGGACTGTCTGAAAAAGCCTCCCTTGAGTTCCACACCGGGCCCGATCTGACAGTTGTCTATGGTCACAGGAGCTTCATAGCCGATTTTGGACCCTTCTGAAATGACGGTCTTGTCCCCGTAGATTCGGCACCCAGGGTAAATTTTCACTCCCTTGCCCGATATCCGGTTGACGTTGACTTCTTCGCCCACATCCAGGGTGAGAGGGTTGGCGATATCCACACCTCTTTGGATGAGCTCAATGATTTTGTGCAGAGATTTCGGATTGATTTCCAATGAGGATTCCTTGTGATGAACGGATTCATTGCGAAATTGAGGACTTGAGGGATTCATTCCGCAATGATCTTCTTGAAGAGGATACGAGAAGGGTCGCCCTTTGTCAAGCAACGCTGAGCGCAGTTGTGTTCATCCTCACGTCCCATTCCTCCCCTTTTTTCTTGACAGGCAACATTTCATATATAAATTATACCGCAAAACTATGAATTATGCCCCCATCAAACAAAGGGAACAGAACAGATCGGTTTTGGGCCGGTCTCTCACATCTTGGATACACAAAAACAACGAACGCTTATTAGAAGCGAGTGTTCAACGCGACAGGGTTTTCTCCCTTCAGAACGCCGCCTTTCAAACTGCACTCACTTTCAAGGGGTGACGTGCACGGTCACTTTGAGTCGGGTTTGAGCGCAGGAGGCTCAGCTTTAAGAATTCCTAGATTTAAAAGGTTTGGTCAGGAACGGGGGCCTTGGTGTCACTGTGCTGACGCCGAAAGGTGTCCCGGAGCGGCTTGAAACAACTTTCTGGATAAATAAAAAGAGGAGGGTTTATTGGCATGAAGAACATTGTGATTTTGGGGTCGGGCTCAGGAGGAACCATGGCGGCCACGCTGCTCAGACGGCAGCTGGACGAAAAGGACTGGAAGATCACGATCATCGATCGGGACTGGCAGCATCACTATCAGCCCGGCTGGCTTTTCATTCCTTTCGGCATTTACTCGGCGGCGGACTGTCTCAAACCCAAGAGCGACTTTATTCCAAAGGGTGTGGATTTTGTTCTGGACGAAGTCCAGGGCATTGATCCCAAACAGCGCGTCATCAAAGCCAAGCAAGGGATTTACAACTATGACTGGCTGGTCATTGCAACGGGATGCCGCATTATGCCCGAGGAAATCGACGGCATGATGGAAGACTGGCGCAACAACGTTTGCGACTTTTACACCCTTGAAGGGGCGACGGCCCTTCACAAGAAGCTGAAGTATTTTGACAAAGGCAAGGTCGTGCTCAACATCGCCGAGCTGCCTTTCAAGTGCCCCGTGGCGCCTCTGGAGTTCATCTACATGGCGGACTGGTTTTTCACGGTCAACGGGGTGAGGAAGAACATCGAGATCGAGTTGGTTACCCCCCTCGCCGGAGCGTTCACCAAGCCCATGGCCTCAAAGGCTTTCTCACACATTGCGGAACAAAAGAATATCAAGATCACCCCCAATTTCGATATTGCTCAGGTCAACGTGAGCAAGAAGACGATCGAATCCCATAAAGGAGAGGAGGTGGCCTATGACCTGCTGGTCTCGATTCCACCCAACTTCGGATCTCAGGTGATCATCGACTCGGGCATGGGGGACCCCCTTGGCTACGTGAACACGGATCATTTCACCCTCAAAGCCAAAGACTTTGACAACGTCTATGTGATTGGAGATGCCACGAACGTGCCCACCTCCAAAGCCGGTTCTGTAGCTCACTATGAATCAGCGACCGTGGTCGAAAACATCATCCGGGAAATTGACGGCCACAGTCCAAAAGCAACTTTCGACGGTCATTCCACCTGTTTCATCGTCACCGGGTATGAGAGGGCGGTTCTCATTGACTTCAACTACAAGGTCGAACCGCTTCCAGGGAAATTCCCTTTTCCGGGGCTGGGGCCATGCGATCTGCTTGGTGAAAGCCATTTCAACTACTGGGGTAAGATGATGTTCAAATGGGTCTATTGGAACATGATGTTGAAGGGCCTCGAATTGCCTCTCGAACCGCAAATGGAGATGGCGGGAAAACTGCGCCGCAGCGCGGCGACGGCATAAGCTATGGAGGGACCGGTGATGAATAACGAAGAGCTCATTCTTCAGCGACTTGACCGCCTGGAGGCCGCTGTGGCCCCCTTGAGCGAGACGTTCAAAAGCATGATGGAATTGAAAGACGACCTGACCCCCCTCATCAATCGGGGGTTTAAAGTCCTCATTGAAGAGCTTCAGGATGTGGAGACCGCGTTTCAGCTTGAGGATCTGTTCAGGCTCATCAAACAGGGCCTCAGGAGCGTTCGGAACTTCGCGTGGTCGCTTGAACAGCTTGAAAGCCTCATCGATTTGATCAAAACCGTGGAACCCCTTCTCAAATCCACGGTACCTCAGTTGATCCACTACCTGGATGACATGGAGCAAAATGGCGTGTTTCGCACGTATGGAGCCATGCTCAGCGTGAGGGCGAAAGTGGCCAAGCAGTATACTCCTGAGGACTTTGAGTTGATGAGTGACGCCTTCACGTCCCTTTTAGGCCTTCTCAAGAAACTGGCCAACCCGGAGGTTCAAACCCTCCTGCAGAGAATGGTGGAAATCCCCGAGTGCTTGGATTTGGGGTCCTGCCAGAGTGTGGGACCGGTCGGTCTCGTCAAAGCGGCCTATAGCGACGATGTAAAGCAAGGCTTAGGGGTCTTGATTGAGATGACCAAGGCACTGGGAAAACTGAAGGGATGATGGAACACGCCTTCCCGTGCAAAAACCTTTTCATCCGGGCGTGCCGCAGACCGGAAGAGCGCAAGGGCAGAGGAGAACGAACCCTCGAAGGAGACAGAAGATGACCAAGAAAATCCTGATTATTGACGACGATCCAGATATCGTGAGCTATCTCGATGCCACGTTCAAAGATGCAGGGTATGCCACGGCCGTCGCTTACCACGGTGAGGAGGCCCTCCAAAAGGTGAAAACGGAGAAACCGGATCTCATCACTCTGGACATGGAAATGCCTGTCAAAGGGGGGACCATGTTCTTCGTAGGGCTGCGAAAGGAAAAAGACACGAAAGAGATCCCCGTGATCGTCATTAGCGGGATAGGGCCAAGGCCACCAACTCTGAAAGCGGATATCCCGACCGTGAGCAAGCCGATTGACAGGGAAGTCCTCCTGAAACTTGTCGCTGAAAAGCTGGCGTCCTGAATCGGGAGAGCTGCACCGGCCTTCAAGCACCGAAGCGGTGCTAGGGGAGTCCGTCAGATTTTTTGGGGCCGTTCATCTTCTTGCGGAGCTGGACCATGAAAGAGAAGGTCTTGATCGCAGACGACGAAGAGGATATCCGAGATCTCCTGGGGCTTCTTATTGAAGACTTAGGTTTCGAAGTCATCAAGGCAGGGGACGGGAACAGTGCCTTATCCCTCTTTCAGGGGGCACGCCCGTCCATTCTTCTGACCGACATCAAGATGCCGGGCATGGACGGCATCCAGTTGCTGAAGAGGGTGAAGACCGAAGATCCCGACGCCGAAGTCATCATGATTTCCGGTCACGGGGATATGGGCCTGGCCATCGAGAGCTTGAAATACGAGGCAGCTGACTTCATCACCAAGCCCATTGACGATGTTCTCCTGACGCATGCCCTGCAGAAAGCGCACGAAAAGATTTCTCTCAAACGTGAGCTTCGCGCCTACACGGAGAACCTCGAAAAGCTCGTGCGAGAGAAGTCAGCGAAGCTTCAGCAGCTTTTTGACGAAGGCCCATGCTACGTCACCGTTCAGGATCGCGAACTGCGCATTACCGAGGCCAACCGCCGTTTCAAAGAAGACTTCGGTTTTGTGGCGGGCAAAACCTGTTTTGAGTCTTACAAGCACCGCCAGGAGG
>Ga0210105_1000080_pt1 | contig 12995 bp, 14 predicted proteins | sample RushSE_TuleC_D2_FD_185569 | JGI IMG/M metagenome (GOLD analysis project Ga0210105, IMG submission 185569) | Wetland microbial communities from San Francisco Bay, California, USA, that impact long-term carbon sequestration - RushSE_TuleC_D2 (SPAdes) | ecosystem: Environmental > Aquatic > Marine >... | reverse complement strand
CCACACCCTCACGCAGAAACAAAGGACAGCGCATTACGACTGGTGGCCTGGGAAACCACGCGCAACTGCAACCTTTCCTGTATACACTGCCGGGCATCGGCCAAGCAGGGCCCATTCAGCGGGGAACTCGACACGAATGCATCTTATCGCCTGATGGATCAGATCGCACATGTCGCAAAGCCCATCATCATACTGACGGGCGGAGAACCGCTTTTGCGGACCGATATTTTTGATATTGCAACGTACGGTACGGACAAGGGGTTCAGGATGGTCATGGCTCCAAATGGCACCCTGATTACCGAAGGCATCGCCAAACAAATGGCGGGCGCCGGCATTCAAAGGATCAGCGTCAGTCTCGACGGCGCCGCCCGTGAGAGCCATGACAGATTCAGGGGAGTGGAGGGTGCCTTTGAAGGTGCGCTTCGGGGGATACGGTTGGCAAAAAGTGCCGGTATGGAATTTCAGATAAACACCACGATCACCAAGACAAATCTTCATGAAATCGAGAAAATACAGGAACTCGCCGTAGAACTGGGCGCGGTTGCCCATCATATCTTTCTGCTCGTTCCCACCGGCCGTGGCAAATATATTGTAAATCAGGAAATAACCGCGGTAGAATATGAGCACACATTAAACTGGTTTTATGATCAGCAGGAAAAGACCCTCCTGCAGCTGAAAGCCACGTGCGCGCCCCATTATTACCGCATTTTACGCCAGAGGGCCAAGCAGGATGGAAAATCGATTACGTTCAAAACACACGGGATGGACGCTGTTACGCGAGGATGTCTGGGAGGCACGGGATTCTGTTTCATTTCCCATCGGGGGATTGTACAGCCGTGCGGATTCTTGGATGTGAATTGCGGGGATGTAACCCAAACTTCCTTTGCAGATATCTGGAACCGTTCAGACATCTTTTTGTCGTTGCGCAATGTTGACAACCTGAAAGGAAAATGCGGGGTATGTGAGTTCAATAAGGTGTGCGGGGGATGCAGAGCAAGAGCGTATGAAGCGACCGGCGATTTTCTGGCCGAAGAACCCCTGTGCAGCTATCAGCCCCGCCTTTTGAGGAATTAGGAAATAGGAATTAGAAGATAGATTTACCGCAAATCAACACGGATAAACATAAATATTCGCTCTTGTCCAAAAACGATCTTATTTTAGCAGATATGATGCAGGACCGCCCTCCGGCCGGTAAGCCCTATGGGCTGAGATCGCGGCCTCGACGACCGCGGTGCCGGACTGAGAGGCTGCGGCCCCTCCCTCTTTCCTCTTTTCTATTTCCTCTTTCCTATCTCCCAGGCTCCATTCAATCCATTGCATTCAGCACCTGATATCCGTCTTTTTCAAGGGCTTTTCTGATAATCTCCGTGTCGCAAGGAAGAAGTCGGAAGTAGTATTCTCTTTTGCTCGCCTTTTGTGCCGTCATTCCGACATTGATGATATCTCCGCCGTTATCGTTGATAATCTGTAAAACATTTTTAAAGGAACCAGGCTTTTCGCCCACAACCAAATCGATTCGTGAGCTGGCGGTGAGGAACCCCATCATATCGATAAACGTCCTTAGAATATCCGATGCCGTGATGATGCCAACCAGTTTATAGTCTTGAACCACCGGCATTCCACCGATTTTGTGCTTGTATATCAGTTGTGCAGCGACTTCGATGTCGTCATCCGGCCCCACAACGATGGGATTCTTTATCATCAGATCCTGGAGCGAAACGTCACCGAGCATGGAAGGGATAAGGCCCTGTTTTAAATCCGCAAGGGTAACAAAACCTTTTAGCTCATTTCCTTTTGAAACCACAGGAAGATGCCTGATGGAGTTAATCTTCATCAATTCGATGGCTTCCTGTATGGAGGCGTCTTCCATGATCGTAATTGGATCGGGAACCATCAACGCGTTTATTTTCATAGATCTCTTCCTTTATAATGCCCGAACTGAACGAAAACAAGGTGGGATTTTTTTATTTGTTCATAAGCCCTAAGCGGAACGATCCAGCGCATTCAAAACCAGGGTTATCGGCCGGTCTTCTTCGCTTTTTCCGGCAAACCTTATGGGGCCCGGATGTCTATAATTATCGTCACCCGGAACCGCAGCAAGCCATTTTTCTCTAAATGCCTTTACGATTCTAAAAGATGCGGAATTGACATCAACCAGACTTTTTTCCAAAACAAGGACCAGCTTCCCTTTTCTTTCTTCAAGGTGCATCAAGGGTGCGATGGGAATTCCAATCGGTTCCCATTCTGAAAAATCCTTTTCCAAATTCTTTAGGGAGGCCATCTGGCCTGTAGAACCATTGGCTATCAGGCTGAAAACCGACAACCCCAGATTGTATGTATAGTTACAGTCAAAACGTGTCGGATCGCTGCCCCTTCCGTCATATCCATAAAAATGAATCTGCGTACTGAACTTTGGTACGGATTTCTTATAAATCTTTTCAATAGACGCCGGAATTTCTTCCGCTTCAGAAATGACCTGTTCCTTTTCAAGAGCCTGTTTGAGGGTTTTTACGGATATTATTGAAGATTTAACCAGTAAAAACTCGGCGTCATCATAATTTTTGAAAATAATGGGACCAAAGTAATCCGGATCGAGTGCACCCTTTTCGAGCACCTTCCGGTAATAGGATTTTTCGATGCCCATTTTATACGATCCGTTCTCTGTTAAAATGTTCAGGTAGTCATTTACAAGTCCCATGAGCACCTTCTCGGTCTTAACCTGCGAAAACTGGAAATTGCCGTGGCTGTCTCTTTCCATGAGAAGACCTTCCTGAAAGAATTCAGGAATATCATTGAACAGATCATCATCCCGGGTATTCCATACGGAAAAACCATGATCTTCCCTTGAAAGCCTGGCCTGTCTCCGTAAATATTCCAGCCTATCTTCAAGCACCGGGAAATCCGTATGGAAATCCGTGTCATGGGTGTCGTTATATTCCGCAATAATGGTATTGAGTTTTATAATAAAAATCTGTATCTCATTGATAAATTCCAGGATCCCCTCCGGAATAACAATGACACCGTAGTTTTTCCCGACAGCAGCCCTTCTGACGATTCCTTCACAAATCACACGAGACAGATGCCTCAGCGTCATCCCATAGGCAGTGTAATCGATATTATCCGCTTTTGCGGCTTCTTCAATTCTCCTTTTATCGATGTAATTACAAAGATCCTCACCAATAAAAGTCATATTGGCATGAGTTTGCAACGCAACTTCAAGTGCCAAGTGGCTGGCAACCCTCCCCATAACCTTGCAGATGTGCCAGTATTTAACATCTGAACTGCCGTCCGTGCAAAGGTTGCTGATAGCGTTTGAGAACGCCCTTGCAGCAGTGTGAAACCCGAACGACATGGCGCATAGAACTTGACCCTGAGCATCTCTGACCTGTATATCGCCGTCAATGGTTTTGGGAACACCGATAACCTGGACACCGTCTTTGAACATTTCCTGTGCCAAAAATGCCGCATTGGTATTCGAATCATCACCCCCGACAATGACAAGAGCATCCAGCTCAAGCTTTTTACAGGTTTCCTTTGATAAGGCCATCTTCTTTTTCGTATCTATTTTCGTTCGGCCGGTTTTTATCATGGTAAAACCGCCGAGATTCCGATATGCATCAACAAGGCTGCCTGTGATCTCAATCGTTTCATTCTCAATGATTCCATCCGGACCGAGCAAAAAACCGATAATTTTCGACTCCGGATTCGCCTTTTTTGCTGCATCGTATAATCCGGCGATCACATTATGACCTCCTGGAGCAGGCCCTCCTGAAAATACAATACCAATGTTGCGTTTTTTGCAGTATCGTGCTTTGAAGGATTCTCCAGGTGAATCCAGGCCCTCAATGGTCTGCACCTTATTATGGATAATGTCCGGCAGTTGGCTCCTTGCTTCCTTATCAATATTGAACTTAAAACGGTCGCTATCCTTCAACAGGGTGTAAGGGCTTTCAAATGCTTTGCATTTGGGTGGGACATACGCCCTTCGTTCAATCAGCTCCCGGTTGATATTGTCGGTCGCATTCCGAACCTCGGGATGTTTTAACAGGTCATCAATGTCGTCGAAATTTTTATCTTTCATGTTACCTCTCCATTCAAGGCAATCATTGGAGTTTCTCATACCATTGCAGCGGCATTGCAGTTCAAGAACTTTACTTTAGTTAATAATAGCTGTGCCCCGTTGTTTGTGTCAAGATTATTCACGAGGTATTATAGCGGCTCACGTTGGTCGAAGATGCCGCTGGCGGCGAGGCGGACAGGCTTCACGGCAAGAAATCGTAAAAAAAGAGCGAAGACTTTTTGATTTTCGCTCGTATTGGTGGATATAATCCAGGTTGAGCGGTTCAGGGTTTACGGTTTACAGTTTAGCAAATCCAACATCCCGATCTAAAAGGATTTATAAAGAATTCCGCAATGCTTATCAATCCACTCCATGGGTGATGACTGCGGCTGGCTGCAACCAGACCGCCATGCGTTGCAACGGGATGCCTATTCAACCTGAACATTGAACGGGAAACCCGGAACCACTTGGCATAAGCAAGCATAATAACGGTGGGAACCATCACGAGAAAGCGAATATGGACGTAAAGCTTTTGCATCTGGATGACGAGTCTCTGATTTGCCGGATACAGGAAGGAAGTCATGAGGCTTTTGCCGAACTGGTGGATCGTCACTCAAATCGATTCTATCGTATTGCCTATCGCCTTGTTTCCAGCAAGAACGATGCGGAGGACATTGTTCAGGAGGCGTTTTTGAAACTATGGGACAGGCCGAATCTTTGGGATCCCGGTAAGCGAGCCAAATTCACCACCTGGTTTTATCGGGTCGTCATAAACCTGTGTTTGGATCATCGCAAAAAGAAAAAATTGATAAACTTACCCGAAAACATAGAGTTCGCAGACGAAAATCCCGGACCGGACGTCTTGTTCGATGTGCATCATAAGCAGGCTGTATTGGAGCGATTGCTGAACGATTTGCCGGAAAGACAGCAGCTTGCGGTTAACCTGTGCTTTTATGAAGGATTAAGCAATATTGAGGCGGCCCAAATCATTGGTGTGAAGGTAAAAGCACTTCAATCTCTCATCATGCGTGCCAAAACAACATTGAAGTACAACGCCCAACGATATCTTGACGGAGGTTCACGATGACAATGAACATTGAACGGTTCAAGGAAAACCTGCTTGTGTATGGCCCTGATGTTCGGAATTGGCCAAAAGACATGAGATCGTCAGGGCTGGAGGCACTGGACAGTTCTCCTGAACTTCAAAAATTAGTTCGAGATGAGGAACGTTTTGAAGGATTTCTTAAAACACGAAAATATGAAGAACCGAGCAGAAATCTGGCAAGACGAATTGTGACAGCCGCTTTGCCCGGGAAGAAAAAAGCGCAACGCCATCTTGGCGAGTTCCTCTCTGAAATATTTCGGGAATTCAGTTTGTCCAGGCGTGCACTTACGGCGATTTCCGTTTCACTCATCTTTACCTTGATCATCGGATTTACAATAGGTTTCTCAATTCCTTCAGGATACGCTTCCGCCGAACATTACGAAACCCACCTGGAAGATTTTCTCATTTATGAAGGAGACGTACTATGAGTAAAAAGACGAAAATCCTGATTTTCAGTTCACTGCTCCTCAACGTGTTGCTTGCCGGCGTTGTCATTGGCGATGTGTCGCATCGATTCCATAAAGAATACTTTGTTCGAAAGTCCGTACAGGAATTTGCGTCGAAATTACCCGGCGATAAGGCAACATTGTTTCTTGAAACAGTGGAAAGGGTCCATCAGAAAAATCGGGATGCATACCATCAAATCCGAGAAGCGAGAAACGAAGCGATGAAGCTTTTATCAGCACCTGAATTTGATGAAACCGGATACCGGATTCAAGTTGGAAAAATACATGAACTGCGAAGTCTCATGAAACAGCGCCTGGCAGATGCAACCATTGAATTGGCAAGGCAATTCAATCAGGAAGAGAGAAGCGCCCTGGCGAAACACTTGAGGCGTTTTGCACGATCTTCACGGGATACCGGTCCGACATCCGATGCAAAATCGCCTCGTCAAGAATAATCCTGACCGGTTCGGCAACATCATCCTGTGATATTTGGAGACAGGCTCTGCAGGGTCGGTAGCTCAAGGTTGGAGGTTGGAAGCAGGCATTTCCCTTGCCTCAAACCTTTAGCGAAGCGACCTTCCAACCTAACCCGGCTGAAAGCGTTAGCCCTCAAACCTCTGGAGTAGCGATCCATCGATTTGGGAAAGCGTCATTTGAAATGCGAACACGCCATGAACTTACTTACTAAAACAGTCCATGTCCGATTTTGGGCATTTTTACCTGCCGTACTGATGCTGTCCATTTTTTCCGGATGCACGACTGTGGGACCGGATTATGTAGCGCCGGACACACCCATACCCCAAGCATGGCATACCCCGGAAAAAAGCGGACTGGAAGGGGGACATCTAAAAAAAGAAACCCTGGCCGATTGGTGGTCGATTCTCCATGACCCCGTACTCACGCACCTGGTCGAGTCGGCGGTTGCGGGAAATCTTGATCTTAAGGAGGCGCGCGCACGTGTTCGAGAGGCCCGCGCTCGACGCGGCATCAGCGAGGCCGCCCGTTTTCCGGCCATCGACGCCGGCGGCTCCGCAAGGTCGAGCCGCAGCAGCGAAGAAACCGGAAGCGGCAGCGAGAGGGAACTATACGCCGCAGGCTTCGACGCCGCCTGGGAGCTGGACGTGTTTGGCGGGAATAAACGAGCCGTTGAAGCGGCCGAAGCCGATCTGCAGGCGAGTGAAGAGGATTTGCGGGATGTTCTTGTCAGCCTGCTGGCCGAAGTTGCCCTGAATTATGTCGAGCTGCGTTCCTTTCAGACCCGCCTGACGGTTGCGGAAGCCAACCTTGAAGCACAGGAAGAAACATACAATATCACCCGATGGCGCCGTCAAGCCGGCCTGACGACACAACTGGACGTAGAAGAGGCCAGATACAGTCTCGAACAGACGCGGGCGCAGATACCCGGCTTACATACCGGCCTCAAACAGACCGAGAACCGGCTGGCCGTACTGGTGGGACAGCATCCGGGTTCACTGGATGATACCTTGGCGGAACGCAAGGCCATTCCGGTCACGCCTCTCGAAGTGGCTGTGGGTGTGCCGGCCGATATCTTACGGCGCCGTCCGGATGTCCGGAGAGCGGAACGCCGGCTGGCCGCCCAAACGGCACAGATAGGTGTTGCCACGGCGGATCTCTATCCCAGGTTTTCGCTTCTTGGCTCCATCGGTCTTGAAGCCCTGTCGCCGGGCAACCTGTTTTCAACCGGAAGCCGCACCCATGGTATCGGAGCCGCAGTTGCCTGGCCGCTGTTTGATGCCGGCACCATCCGAAACAACATCGAAGTACAAACCGCCTTGCAGCAGCAGGCCCTGATCCGATACGAGGCTGCTGTTCTCACGGCGCTGGAGGATGTCGAAAACGCTCTGGTTGCCTATGCCAGGGAACAAAGCCGCAGACAATCCCTCACCGAAGCGACTGAGGCTGCATGGCGTGCTGTTGAACTGGCCAAGAAACAATATGTGTCCGGACTCATCGAGTTCAACAACGTTCTGATTGCCCAGCGGTCGTTGTTGTCACTCCAGGATCAGTTAGCGGTCAGCGAGAGCGAAGTGACATCGAATTTGATCGCCTTGTACAAATCCTTAGGAGGTGGGTGGAAATCCCTGATACCTGACAGCACGGATTAAACGCATCAGATTTCTATAACCTGAGGAACATATAAGTATTTTATGAGTTTTGAATGCTCGTCTTGAATATGGAATAATGGAAGGTTGGGTTCTAAAAGGATATTATTCATTATTAGTTTTACCATTTTACCATTAACCAAACATTGCATCATCCCACAACCCATTATTCCAATATTCCAGTATTCCAACATTCCGATCGGGGCGAAGCCCCATGGAAGGAAGCAATGAAATTGAAGACAAACCCGGAATTCGATACGGGTCAAACCATTGGAATTGATGATCGGTACCCGGACCGTAAAAAGCGCCTGAAATGGTGGCTCATCGTAGCTCTCCTGGCAATCGCAGGCGTAACAGGTGCTGTTGTTTGGAAGGGGACGAAAAAATCAAATTCCATGCAGTATCAGATCCAGAAAGTTCATCGTGGAGATCTAACCGTAACCGTGACAGCGACAGGTGCCCTGGAACCGACAAACCAGGTGGATGTGGGCAGCGAGTTGTCCGGTATCATCAAGACCGTCGAAGTGGATTATAACGACAGGGTAAAAGTCGGCCAGATTCTGGCACGGCTGGACACCGACAAGCTGAAAGCCAAGGTCTTGCAATCAAAAGCTGTCCTGGAATCGTCCCGGGCAAAGGTATTGGAGGCACAGGCCACTGTCAAAGAGGCAGGAGACGAGCTGGCGCGGTTAAAGGAAGTGTGGGAATTGAGCAATAACATGGTACCGTCGCAGCGCGACCTGGATGTGGCTCAGGCGACGCTGCATCGGGCAAAGGCCGTCGAGGCCACCGCAAGGGCACAGGTGACCCAGGCCCAGGCCGCTCTCGAAGCCGATGAGACGGATTTGTCAAAAGCGGTGATCCATTCCCCCATTAACGGCATCGTCCTTACGCGGAACGTCGAACCCGGGCAGACCGTGGCCGCCTCGTTTCAGGCCCCGGTACTGTTCACCCTGGCCGAGGATCTGACACAGATGGAACTTCATGTGGACGTAGATGAGGCCGATGTGGGGCAGGTGACAGAGGGACAAGAGGCCGTTTTCTCAGTGGATGCCCATCCGGGGCGGACGTTCCCGGCACGGATCACTCAGGTCCGCTACGGTTCTCAAACCGTGAACGGGGTCGTCACATACAAAACGGTGCTGATCGTGGACAATTCGGATCTGTCCTTACGGCCGGGGATGACGGCAACTGCGGACATTTTCGTCAAAAAAGTGGAAAACGCGATCCTGATACCCAATGCTGCGTTACGCTTTAACCCTTCGATTAAAGAAAAAGAGGCCCCGTCCGACGGCGGCAGCTTGCTCAACAAACTCCTGCCTCGCCGACCCAGATCGCAATCAAAACAGCGTAAAGACTCAACCGACGATAACAAATTGCAGCAGGTCTGGACATTGCGCGATGGAAAACTTCTCGCTATTGCCGTCCGCGTCGGCGCCACCGACGGCAGTATGACCGAGGTGACGAGCGGCGACATCAAGCCGGGAATACCGCTCGTGGTCGATACAAAGAGATCCGGACGATGAAGACCAACTTTTCCATGAAAATCAGCGAACACTCCCTCATGGAGTTCAAAGGCGTAACCAAGGTTTACGGCACGGGTTCCGCTGCCATGCCAGCCCTGAAGGGAATCGATCTGCGCATCGGCCGGGGTGAATTCGTGGCCGTGATGGGGCCGAGCGGGTCCGGAAAGTCTACTTGCATGAATCTTCTGGGCTGTTTGGATACCCCCAGCAAAGGCATTTACCTTTTTGAAGGCGTCGATGTGGGGAAGCTGTCCCGCGACCGGCGCGCACTGTTACGCCGCCATTACCTGGGGTTTGTGTTTCAGGGTTTCAACCTCCTCAATCGCACCTCGGCTTTAGAGAACGTGGAACTGCCATTGGTCTATCGCGGCATAGCGGCCCATGAGCGGCGGGAAAGCGCCTTGCGAGCACTTGATGCGGTTGGGCTCAAGCAGTGGGGCACACACACACCCGGTGAACTCTCGGGCGGACAGCAGCAACGGGTCGCCATTGCGCGGGCCATCGTTACCGACCCAAAAGTGCTGTTGGCCGACGAGCCCACCGGCAACCTGGATTCCGCCCGCAGTCGTGAAATTATGGAGATGCTCAGCGCATTCAACCGTGAATACGGCATCACCATCGTCCTGGTGACCCATGATGCCGATATGGCGGCTTATGCAAAACGAATCATTCGCTTCCTCGACGGCATCATCGACACCGATGAGGAAAACGGGAAGATGATATAATGTTAAAGGAAACAATTTTACTGGCCTTTCGGGAAATCCGGCGCAACCTTATGCGGTCGTCCCTGACCATTCTGGGTATCGTCATCGGCGTCGCTGCCGTAATCACCATGGTGACCGTGGGAAAAGGTGCGACTGCGCAGGTGACTTCCGATATCGCCAAACTGGGTACCAATCTTTTGCAGATCAGACCCGGTCAGCACCGCTACGGTCCCGGCGGCATCCAATCCGCCGGTGCCATGTTTAAGGCGGATGATGCAGAGGCCATCGCCCGGGAAATCTCCGGGCTCGTGGCAGTCGCACCGACGGCCTCTCAAACCTTACAGGCAATCTACGGAAACGAAAACTGGTCCACCTCGGCTATCGGCAGCACGCCGGACTATTTACACGTTCGCAACTGGCAGCTTGAGAGCGGGCGCCGATTCACAGACAGTGAACTTCGGGGGGGAAAAGCCGTGTGCATCCTGGGTTCAACCGTTCGCAAAGCGCTCTTCGGCGGACAAAACCCCCTAGGCAACATGATCCGCCTTCAAAAGCTTTCATGCCAGGTGATCGGTGTCCTCGAATCCAAAGGGCAGTCCAGTTTTGGGACGGATCAGGATGACGTCGTGCTGATCCCGTTGCGAACGCTTCAGCGGCGTATCGCCGGTAATTTGGATGTGAGCAGAATTTATGTTTCCGCAGAAGACGGCGTTTCCACCCAGAAAGTCGAACAGGATATTGAACGGCTGATGCGTGAGCGCCGTCGCATTGCCGTGGGTAAAGAAGACGATTTCCATGTCAGAGATATGCAGGAACTCGTCAGCACGATGACCGGGACAACCCGCGTGCTCACCGGACTCCTGGGTGCCGTAGCGGCGGTAAGCCTTCTGGTCGGGGGAATCGGGATCATGAACATCATGCTGGTCTCGGTGACGGAAAGAACACGGGAGATCGGCATCCGGCTCGCCATCGGTGCCCAGGAGCGGGATGTGTTGATGCAGTTTCTGGTGGAAGCCGTAGTGCTGTCTTCCTTCGGGGGGCTGATCGGCATCATCCTCGGAATAACAGCGGCCGCAATTGGCGCGCACGTCCTCAATGTCCCCTTTGTGTTTGATGCGGGAATTGTCACTGTCGCCTTCCTGTTTTCCGCGGCCGTGGGCGTCATCTTCGGCTTCTTTCCGGCCAGAAAGGCGGGACAACTGGATCCCATTGAAGCGCTGCGTCACGAATAGCCCTATCGTTCCGGTGCGCCGCTTTCGGCATTCGAGGTGTTTATTCCGACGGCCTTGAAAAATGTATAGAAGAAGACCCCGTCGGCATCTGCCGTGCGATATAAATCGGCTATCCCCCTGTCAAACTCCTCTTGGTCGATGAGCCCAGCGGCAACAGAAGGTTCTCTGACCCGCTCGATCATTGCAGTGAAGGTTTTTCTGGTGAATCCTTCAACGAGATCAGGTTTGCTTGTGTCGGCATAAACCATTCGCGGAGAAACGCGCACCTCATTGAAACCGGCATCCTTAAGTAAATGCTGAAATATTTTTTGAAGGCAAAGCTTTCCAAAAATGCCTCAGTTTCCAGTCGTCCGAGTGTAACGACAGGTTCTGTGCCGGTTTAATAAACAGCTTTGAGATTAAACTTGTTATCTATCAAATCGTAGCAAAGTCGCAAGTTTTTTAAATATTTCTAAAATAACAGTCTCAGGTACTTTTTCATAGAATTCGGTATTTCTTATCTTCCAATCAAGGCTCTTAACCTGGTCGGATAAAATAGCACCTGTTACTTTTAATCCTGAAGGGATGATTACTTCAAAAGGATATCCTTTGATTTGATTGGTAACCGGGCAGAATAAGGCGAGACCAACTTTACCGTTATAGGAACTTGGCGACAGCACTATTGCAGGACGTCTCCCAGCTTGTTCATAACCAGCTTGCGGATGCATATCTATCCAAACCACATCGACTCAATGCGGGATATAATTGCTCATAATTACCAAATTTCTTTTCCTACCGACGCTCCCGTGTCAAACTCGCCGTGAAGGTTACTTTCAGATACACTTTCTAAAAGTTCATCGAGAGAATATTCTTTTTCACCAATTGGAGTAGTAATAATCCGTTCTTTTTCGATTGATAAATCAACCAATTCGTCTTGTCTCAGGTTTGCATTCAATGCGAATGATTTGGGAATTCGCAATGCAAGGCTGTTGCCCCATTTTTTGATTTTAGTTTGCATATTGCGCCTCCATTTAAAAAACATGACCAATAAAATGTATCTACAATGAAGACACATCGAATGCAATAAAATTGCAAGATCTATTTTAGGAAGGAAATGATAGTGTAAACTCTTCTGATAAAGACCAAACTCCTTCCTGATAAAAGCGGATAAGAAATAATAGTCCTGGGACTCAGGCCTTTAGCCTTCCCACCAGATACCCGTCCATCAACAGGTGGATCAAATGATGCAATACGCAGACAACAAGTGCGAGTCCGTATTGCGGAAAAAGAGAAACCTGCATAATGATTGAAAGGGGAAGGGTTTTTTGCCCGCCCATGAAAATAACGCTTTCCCGCCCGCCTTTGCCGAGTTTCAAAAATACGGCGACAATCCCGGCAGCAGCCAAAAGTATGCCGTGAAATCCGAAAACCAGCAAAAAAATAATTCCCATCGACGGGCCACCGCTGACAATCGCATCTTTTGCCTGAGACATGGCCATCCAGACGATTGCCAGCACAAAAAACTGGTTCAGCAGTTGAAGCCGACGGACGAATCGATCCATCGATGATTTTGCAGCAACTTTTATCGTCAAACCAATGCAAAGCGGTAAAAGCACATAGGACCCGAGCTTGATCACGATGGCCATTTTGTCAATGACGACAACCGTTGATCCTCCCACCAGATTTAACAATAAAGAAAGCATAACCGGAATGGTAAAAACGGCAAGTCCATTGGCCAGTATGGTGATGACCAGCGCCTGTGCCATATTGCCGCCGGCTGCGCCGGTCATCACAACACCGCTGCTCAATGTCGTGGGCAT
>Ga0210105_1000079_pt1 | contig 13106 bp, 11 predicted proteins | sample RushSE_TuleC_D2_FD_185569 | JGI IMG/M metagenome (GOLD analysis project Ga0210105, IMG submission 185569) | Wetland microbial communities from San Francisco Bay, California, USA, that impact long-term carbon sequestration - RushSE_TuleC_D2 (SPAdes) | ecosystem: Environmental > Aquatic > Marine >... | reverse complement strand
GCTCTACTTCTTACTTCCATTACTTCCAAAATCAATTTCAGGATATGTGCTTCCTGTATTTATGATTGGAACTGCAATTTATCTTTTATTTTTAGAAAAACTTGCAAACTCAGTTAAAGGATTTATAATATTTAAATACTGGCAAGGTGTACGAAACCGCTTCGCGGTAGCTTGCCAGCGCGTCCTTTCTCATTTCAAAACATTTCTCATAGTTAATTGATTCCAATAACACCAATAAAAGGAATCGCTTCGCTCTATCTTTTATAGAAATCAGAATTTCGCTCCGACCATCAAACACCTCTCCAATCGATAGTTTCTTTTTACCCTGATCGTATAAAATACCTCCAAGTTGTTTTAACCCTAAACCAAAGGAGGTATGACATGACAGAATTACGCCAAAAGATGATCAGAGCAATGGAACTTAGAAATCTTTCCAAGCACTCTCAAAAGGCCTACCTTGCCGCCGTCACTGGCATTGCCAAGCACTATCAAAGATCGCCAGACAAGATTACAAATAAGATGATCGAGGATTATCTTCTATATCTTAAAAATGAGAAAGGCAACGCTCCTAACAGCTGCGGCAGCGTTTTAACCGGACTCCGTTTTTTCTATCAAAATATAATGAAAAAGGAAATCTCCATCGGTTATAGCGTTAGGAAAATCCCGCGGAAACTGCCCACGGTGCTTACAAAGAAACAGGTGTGGAAGATCATCTGTACACCTCAGAATCTCAAACACCGTCTTATCCTGATGACCACGTATGCGGCGGGACTTCGGGCAAGTGAAGTCATCGCTTTAAAACCTAAACACATCGAAAGCGAAAGGATGCTCATTAAAGTTGAAGGCGGAAAAGGTCGCAAAGACCGCTATACCATGCTTTCGGTAAAGCTTCTTGCCGAACTGCGCCGCTATTACAGGAAATACCGCCCTCAAACATATTTGTTTCCCTCATCCTTTAAGAAAAGGAAAGACAAACCATTATCATACGAATCTGTCCGGCGCATCTACGAAAATGCCCGAAAAAGTGCCGCAGTTAAAAAGGGAACAGGTCTTCACACCTTGAGGCACAGCTTTGCAACTCATCTTCTGGAAGCCGGGTACGATATCCGCAAAATACAGGTTTTGATGGGCCATACGAAACTGTCCACCACCATGATCTATCTGCATGTGAGCCGAGAAACTCTGTCAAAAGTCCCAAGCCCCTTGGACCTTATTGACACTGAACATGCACAAAAGGAGGACAGAAACGATGGCCCGGATCATAATACCTAAAAAGAACCGGCTGGAGGTGGCCGATATCCTCCGAGAGCATATCGGAGAGTATCAACGCCAGTATTCCTTATGGCCGGAACATCGCAAAATTGTATCTGACCTTTTAAACTGCCGCACTGCTTATCTTGGCGGCCATATCGAACGCTGCAATCACTGCGGCACTGTCCGTATTACATATCATTCATGCCGTAACCGTCATTGTCCGAGATGCCAGCACATGCCACGGGAAAGATGGCTTGAGAAAAGAAAAGACGAAATTTTACCGGTCAGCTACTTTCACGTCGTCTTTACCCTTCCCCATGAACTCAACACCATCATCTTAAACAATAAAGAGATCATGCTCAACATCCTTTTTAAAGCGGTGTCTCAAACGCTTATAACATTCGGCGAAAATGAGTTTGGCGGCAAACTCGGTTTTATTGCCACTTTACACACCTGGGATCAGAAATTAAAGGCTCACTTTCATCTGCACTGCCTGATTGCCGGAGGCGCTATCTCTAGAGACGGTGCGCGTTGGACACCTTGCAAAGGCAACTATTTTTTTAACAAGGAAGCATTATCCTTGGTCTTTCGCGGCAAGTTCCTGCATGACATGAACCATGCCCGCCAGTGTCAAAAACTCAAATTGTCCGATAATGAATACAAACAACTCAAAAACAAGCTGTATACAAAAAAATGGATTGTCGATGTGCGTGACCCTGTAAAAAATCCGGAACACGTTTTGGAATATCTGGCGCGCTACACCCACCGGGTTGCCATTGCAAACAGCCGCATTACAGCACTTCAAGGCGGGATGGTGACCTTCAAAATCAACAATCGAAAGCAAAACCGTGCAGAACAGATCACCATCACCGCAGTGGAGTTTATCCGAAGGTTCCTGCTTCACAGCTTGCCAAAGGGTTTTGTCAGAATCCGGCATTTTGGGTTTTTGGCCAATCGAAACCGGACGACAAATCTGGACGCCATACGGCAATTGATGACATCGTCTGTTCCATCTGAAAAACAACACAGCTCTGTAGAAGAAATGATGCTCAAACTCACGGGCATCGACATTACAGTCTGTCCGTGCTGCAATAAAGGAAGGATGCAACTGGTTGTCGAAATACCCAAGCGAAGAGCCCCACCATCGAACCTACTTGCTTGGGCATCGGCTTAGCCCGAAAGTTTGTTTTTGAATCGATCATGATAAAAACACAAGTGAGGTGCGTCCTGACTTTGTTGGGATCGGTTTAAATGATGTCAAAATGACGTTTTGAGGATATGAAACCCTATGAATCTGTGTCTAAACTACCTTCTAATCCATCCTGAATCCAACGGCAGACAAATTGATCGGCGTCATTTGAATATTTACAATACCCATATAAGAAAGCTGTACCGTTACATTGGCACGGCGGCTTCGTACATCTTTGTTTTATCAATCATCCCGACTAATTAAATCTCAGCTTTAAATTTTGTTGCCATAATAATCATAAAACGATAACTTCAGGAGTGTCTACATCTGGCGGGACGATGGATAAAACACTTATTAGATAGCACAACATCGGCAATATGACATGTATTGGCAAGAGATCAAAGGTTTTTAAGTGCATTAAAATCCCGCCTTATCCATTAAATATCACAGATGACCTTTTCACACGCTTTTTGAACATATCACAAATTTTGGATGTTAAAATATAGAAAGAAGAATATAGACAACTATCGTTTGGTGATAAGGTATTGAGGTATCACAGAAAAATCAAGCACTTGATATATGCTTTCAATTGCAGGTATCGCAGGGTTACCCGAAAGCTATATGTTGGAGATATAACCGTTTTCACACCAACGCCCTACACCTCGATATATTGTGTAACTGCTTTAATAAGAAAAGCGTGAAATATTATCATCAATTCACGCTTTCTCATTCATAGATTTGAGTATACAGCGATAGCAGTTTTAAGATTTTCGATAGTGACAACTGCGTATCGTATGCCTCAATTTCATACGATTTAAAATCTGATCACCTTGAAGCAACTTATAGGGAAAAATCCCCTGACATCAGACTTAGAGAAATTTCAAATAGTGACGCTCCCCTCACTAAAGGGTGAGAATCAGGCCGATCAACCAGCCCCATCAGGCAAATTTTAATATTGTAGTAATGGGCTGGAGGAAGGTCACGATTTCTGTCTAAAGCAAATTAAAGTTCCTTTTGATTTTTTCCATAAAATGTCCGGTCTGGGTAATTCTCATAAACAGGTTCGAACATCAGAGATTTGACATGGGTTGACAGGTCATAGGGTTTCGAGTTCGTCGCAAGGTTTCTTTTATAAACCACCTCCGCTACGGCGGTCGCGATATGTGCTGAAACCGCTCTGATTTTTGTCAGCGGCGGATAAATGCATCCTGTTTTATAATCTTTCTCCGATACGAGTCCAGCCAACGCTTTTGCAGCGATGAGGAACATCTCATCGGTCACATGCCTGGCCCCCGATGCAATCGCCCCCAACCCGACACCGGGAAAGATATAAACGTTGTTTCCCTGGCCCGGAATATACTTTTTGCCGTTGAAGGTGACAGGCCCAAAAGGGCTTCCGCTTGCAAAAACAGCCCGTCCTTGGGTCCATTGATAGGCTTCTTCTGCCGTACATTCGGATTTGGAGGTCGGGTTCGACAGGGCAAATACGATGGGTCTTTCATTATGCCTTGCCATGGCTTCCAGTACCGGCCGGGTAAAGGTTCGGGGCTGACCGGAGACGCCGATGAGTGCACTTGGCTTCAACGTTTCAACCGAAGTAAGTAAATCAGGAATGAACGCATGATCATGGGCATAGGAACTTTTTTGCCTGGCTAATTTTTTACGGCTTTTTACGACCAGACCTTTGGAATCCATATACCAGCACATGTTCAGGGCTTCTTTTTTAGACATGCCTTGGTCTGTGACGGCGGAGACGATGAGATCGCCGATTCCGATGCCCGCTTCCCCGGCACCGAAAAACAAAATTTTCTGATCCTTAAGATGTTTTCCCGTCATTCGCATTGCCGAGTAAATTCCCGCCACCGCAACACTTGCCGTGCCCTGAATATCGTCATTAAAACAGCAAATCCGGTCCCTATATTTTGCAAGCAATCGGAAGGCATTGCGGTTGCCGAAATCTTCAAACTGAATCAGGGCCTGGGGAAATGTTTCTCCCACCGCCATGACAAATTCTTCAATCAGTTCATCATAGGTTTCATCATATGGTCGTAAATTCTGTAACCCCAGATAGAGAGGGTCATTTAATAATTTTTCGTTATTCGTTCCGACGTCAATACACACAGGCAGACAGGATAGGGGATGGATGCCGGCACAGGCGGTATAAAGGCAAAGTTTCCCCACGGGTATTCCCATTCCGTCAACTCCGAGATCCCCGATCCCGAGGATTCTTTCGCCGTCGGTGACGACGATAATACGAATGTCTTTGTGAGGCCAGTTTTTTAAAATGTTGCGTATCCGCCCCTTGTTATTTGCTGCAATATAAACGCCTCGTGCTTTCCTGAAAATATGCGAAAACTCCTGACATGCCTGTCCGACCGTAGGGGTATAAATGATCGGCATCAATTCTTCGAGGTTCTCTTCAATCACTTTATAAAACAACGTGACATTGCGATCGTAAAGCGCCATCAGTGTAATATATTTTCCAAGATCGGTAGGTTTTCTGCGGACGCCTTCCAACACCTTGGCATATTGTTGCTCCATAGTCAGAACCCTAGGGGGCAAAAGTCCCCGAAGCTTTAGCTTGTCTCGTTCGGCTTCAGTAAAAGCCGTCCCTTTGTTCAGAAACGGATCCTGAAGCAGTTTCAGGCCGACAGGAAATTTTTTTCGGATGTCAGGCATTCTCCGATTTCCTTACACCATTTGGTAGAATAAAAATCTTCATACTCTCCAACTATTCATTCTTGATCGCCATGGTGTAAGTCAAAAAACCTCCGCTTAGGTTTCTGGACTTAAAACCGTTTTGAATCAGAATTCTGTGCCCCAGATATCCCCTAAAGCCTATGCCACAATACGGAATGTAAGTTTTTTGTTTATCGAGTTCGGATAGTCTGTTTCTAAGCTCATCGATATAAATATGCAAAGCGCCTTCTATCTTTCCCATACGGCTCAGCTCAAATTTGGTGCGAAGATCTATCAATATCGCACCGTTTTTTTGAAGCGCTTCAATTTCACTCCAATGGGCGATTTCCATATCCCCTTTAAGAATATTGGCAGCCACAAAGCCGCAAATGTTGATGGGGTCTTTTGCCGATGAATACGGGGGGGCATAAGCCAGTTCCAGTTCTTCGAGGTCGTAGACCGTCATTCTTGCCCGAATGGCGGTGGCAAGCACATCGATTCTCTTGTCCACACCCTTTTTGCCCACGATCTGAGCCCCCAGAACTTTACCGGTACCCGGGGAAAAAAGGATTTTTATCGATATGTTGGTGGCTCCCGGGTAATAACCGGCATGGGAACCGGAATGGGTGTAAGAAACAAGATAAGGAATGTTGTGCTTTTTCAGAAATTTTTCATTGGCGCCGGTAGATGCCAGGACCATATCGAAGACTTTTACCACCGAAGTTCCCAGCGTACCGGTAAAAATCGACTTTCTGCCCAAAGCATTGTCTGCGGCAATACGCGCCTGTTTATTGGCCGGTCCTGCCAGGGCGGTCAGTGTGGGAAATCCCGTGACGATATCTCTAACTTCCACCGCATCTCCCACGGCATAGATATCCGGATCGGAAGTCCTCATGGTGTCATCAACCGCAATGCCACCCGTAGGGCCTATTTTCAAATCCGCCTGGATTGCCAGTTTGTTCTCGGGCCTGATCCCTACGGAAAGCAGTACCAGGTCACATTCAATTTCGCGTCCTTTCTGCGTGGAGACGAGAATCCGGTTACCTGCTTTTGAAAATGATTTTACACCGTTTTCAAGCTCGAGTTCCACGTTTTTGGCTTCGAGATGGTCATGAATCAGGGTCGCCATTTCATAGTCCAGTGAGGGCATCACCTGGTCGAGCATCTCCACGATGGTTGTTTTAACACCTCGCTCGGTCAGGTTTTCAGCCATCTCAAGGCCGATAAAGCCGCCGCCCACCACAACGGCACATTCGGGATTGCGCTCATCCACAATCTTTTTAATGCGGTCGGAATCGGGTACATTTCGAAGGTGAAAAATATTTTCAAGTTCAATCCCCTCCAGGGGCGGCTTGATCGGTTCGGCTCCGGGAGATAAGATCAGCTTGTCATAACCTTCCCAGTATTTTTCTCCTGTATGGACATTTTTTATCTCGACTGCTTTTTCTTTTGCATTTATACCCGCGACTTCCGAGAAAATACGCACATCGATGTTATAGCGCCGTTTGAATTCCTTCGGTGTGGCCAATAGAAGGTGATCGCGCCGCTTGATGACATTCCCGATATAATAGGGAAGCCCGCAATTGGCAAAGGAGATATATTCTCCCCGCTCAAAAACTATAATTTCAGCATCTTCGCTCACCCTTCTCGCGCGGGCTGCTGCTGTAGCACCACCGGCAACGCCGCCAACAATAACCAGCTTAATACCCATATTCTATCCTCTCAAACAGGTTAAAAGGTTTCTATATGATACGTTATATAGCATTAAAGATTAAAATCGAGCAACCTTTTCCGGCCGGGGATTGCCCGGATGGCGGTACCACCAATTTTTCAATAAAACGGTTTATATTTATTGTGCGCAAACTTTCTCACTTCTGAGCGCATAAATGGGATACTGATTTGCAGGGAAACTGTTTTTCGTGTGTTGCCTTTTAGACAGATATTCTTCAGGCTCGGGCGAGGTTGACTGCGTTTTCCATCAGTGCCCTGACCGGTTCGAGACCGTAAGGAGATCCTTCTTCGATGGCTTTGAGTACGGTTCCCCCTCCGGTGAAAAAATAATACTTGGCATCATCCATGGCGGCCAGATAAAGGCCGGGACTGAGGTTCTTGAACTCCTGGAGCGTGTCGCCTCCGCCATAAAGTTTTTGGGCTTGCCAGTTCCGGTCGATGGTTTGATCCAATTCCTTGGAACCCTCAAAAAAATGCGGGGTAAACCCCATGACCGCATTAACCAAAATGGTCTTTGCCGAGCGGATAACGTTGGCCACTCCGGGAGCATCGAAAGATTCCGGGGCTACATCAAGCAAGTATCGGTACTCGTCTCCCGGCTTAAAGTTCCTGATGTCGAGGGTCCGGAACTTACCTTCCACGCGTCCCTCAATAGTATCTGACTCGACCACGAAGGGGAGCTCCACTATTTTTTGGTTTTGCCGGTCCTGCCGGACCAATTCCTTGGCTGCCTTGATGTCATCCTCGCTGACCCCGGCCACCCGAACATCATACTTGGCGCACAAAAAAGTATTATAGATAACTCCGCCCAACAAAAGGCTGTCCACCTTTTTGTAGATCTCGTTAAGGGGACCGATCTTGGTATCGTATTTGGATCCGGCAACCACGGCCACGAAGGGACGTTCCGGCTCCAGAACTTGTTTTAGAAATATGAGCTCTTTTTGCATGAGAAAGCCGGCGTAACTCGGCAAATACCGGGTTACGTCATAGGTGGAGGAATTGGGCTGCCAGGAGCCGAATGCGTCATTTACAAAGACGTCCGCCAGACCTGCCAGCTGCAGCGCCAAACGTTCTCTTGGTTCACCGTCAGCTTCCTCACCTTCGAACCAGCGCGAATTGGGCAGATAAATTCCGCCGATCCGGCGGGCGCGCAGGTCCCGGATATGCCAGTTGATAGAGGTGTCTATCTGCCGGATACCCACGTCGGGATCAACCGGAAACCGAGGCACCGAGAATTTGGTATGAAGTTTGCGTTCCAGATAGTCAACAACAGGCTGGATCGAAGTATTGGTTTCCACTTTGATGCGGCCGGTTTTTTTGTCTCTGGGCCGGCCTACGTGGGACATGAGGATAAGCCGTCCGCCTCGCTCCACGATGTTGTACAATGTTCCTATGGTGGCATCAATGCGGTAGGGATCACGAATTTCTCCTTTCTTAACGACATTGTGATCCACGCGTACCAAAACAATCTTGTCCCTCAGATCGGCGTTCTGGATAAGGGGCAAGCGGGGGTCTAATTCCGTGCTGTTCATAACAACGGCTCCTTTCCCAATATTTCACTCTGTCTTAAAATAGCGGGGAACACCGCGATGTCAAGATTCATATTGCCTTTTTATCGGAATTCATTATCGCAAAACATTGGAAAAAAGAATAAATGAAATAAAGAAGCACTGCAACAGCAAAGGAAGTCCGGTAAACTCTTTTTGAAACGTTTGAGTTTGCGCTATGATAAAGGCGGGATTCCTTCCGATACCCTTCGAAGAATGTCCCAATATGCACCGCGGTGGCCACATTTGATGGCTTCGGTCAGTTCAGGATTGTCATTGTAATTGTAATCCGGATTTGCGTCGGTCCGACGGCCGAGAAGAAATCTCGGATCATTACCCACAATCCCGTGTAACCAATCTTCCACATCCTCACCCAAACCGATATCACAGTAATAAATAGGGCGAAGAAAAGATTCATTGTTTTCCAGGACCCCAAAAAGGCTGGGATTTTCCGATAGTGCTCCTTTTGATGTTTCGATGATGTGTCGCCCCAGCCGCGTCATTGGATAAAGCCTGACACCGAGACTGATCCCCACACGATCCGGCCGGATCTTTTTCATGAGGAGAATTGTTGTTTCAATGGATTGTCGTGTTTCTCCGGGAGATCCGAGGAGCAAGTCGAACATGCAGATGATATTATGGTTCAGACAAATTTCTCGAATTCGAATCAAATCATCTGAGGTATAATGATGGCCCAATCGACGCAGCATTTGATCATCACCGTGGTCGGCACCGAAATCGATGCCGACACATCCGGCTTTGTGCATTGAATTTGCCAATTCTTCCGTGAAATGCTCCGGAGAACAGTATGCATACCATTTAATTTTACTTCCCAGACCTGAATCAATAATGGCTTCGGATACCTTAAGGGCATGGGAATAGGGACAGTTAAACTCACAGTCACACGTATGAAAAACATGGACCCCACGGTTAAAAAGATCGGTTAATTCCGCTGCGACATTTTGGGGATCCCGCACTCTTACCATCTTGCCCTTTATCAATGGTTCCGGACAATAGGTACACGTTGAGGTACAACCGCGTTTGGACTCGAACCCGACCTGCCCGCCGTTTTCGAAGTAATATCGATTGTTAATCAAAGATCTGGAGGACAGGTCTATTTTTTCAAGTTCCACCGGTAAGATGGCGTTGTTTCTGAAGTTGCCGTTTTCATTCCATACCAGTCCGGGCACCGTATTCAGATCAATGTTGTCTCTGAGGGCGATGACCAGCTTAACGAGACCCTCCTCTCCATCGCCACGTATACCATAAGACACATCGCAAAATTTCAGCACTTCAGAGGGAAAAATGGAAAAACCGACGCCGCCAAGGCAAATGGGCGCGTTGGTTGAACGTTTAATTTTTTCAAGAACCGGTATGATTCGAAGAAGGGAAAAATCCTGACTCGCGAAGTAGGAATCATCGATGTTCCGGACGGTAACACCGACGAGAACCGTCTCCTCTGTTAGAACATCAGAGAGTTTTTTCCCCCAATCCGCCTCAATGGTACAATCCACCAAATCAACATGTATTCCGGCCTGTCGGCATGCTGCGCCAAGATAGTCCAGAGATACCGGCGTAACCGGCGGTTTCATGGGGTTCGGGTTGACCAGAACGATTCGCGCTATTGTTCCTTCTTTTTCAATTTCCAAGCTCTCGTTAAACATCTCTTCGGCTTGATCCAGATCGCCAGGTGTTCAATAAAGCGTACCGAGATTGCCGTAAGCACCCGCCATGAACTCTTTTCGATCCAGCTTTTTTTTCCATTTCGCTACGGGATTTCGGGAGTGCTCGTGACATCTTGTCATTCTCCTTAAAATGTATTCCAACCCATGAACAAAAATGGATATATAATTCTTCTCAAACGGTCAAGGAATTTCTGGAAGCGAACTGAGCCGTGGGGTTCGGAAGGTGGGTTCGGGTTTTTTGCATCCACAATCTGCCATCTTGAATGATCGTTAAAATCGTTACCCGCCGGTACTATGCACATTATTTTGTGCATTCGTGCACATTTTTCCGTGCAATTTTTAATCCCATCATTCTTTTTATTGCCTTGGTGAAACAACCCACTCCTCATAACACACTAACAAATAAGGATTTTTGCCACCTATTCTGCACAAACCAGAATTTGGCACGCATGTTGAATAGTATTTAACCAAGATCCTGTGTAAAGGAGTTGATACAATGAAATACAATGTTATGTTCGTTGACGAGTCAATCAGTGTGCTTGAATCCCTGCAATGGATGTTCATGGACGAGCCATATTATCTGTTTGCGTTCGACAACCCAATTGACGCCTTGAGTGTAATAAAATCATTGGAGTGGGCCGTTGTCATAGTGGATCAATCCATACCGAAGTTGGGTGGTTTGGAATTTTTGAAAAGGGTTCGGGCAAATTCGCCCAATACGATGGGAATAATAATGACCGACTATGATGAAATCACAGAGGCATTGGATACGTTTTATCCCGGCTGCGTTTATCGATTTGTCAAAAAGCCTTTGGATAATAATGAAATTAAACAAGCGGTGAAAATGGCCATTTCATGTTATAAAAAAAAGCAGTTAGCGAAGCGCATGCTGATTTTTTCCAAGATATCCCCCTGACGGTTCCTCACTGCGCATGCCTCGACATCGCCTTGAAGATGACCTCGACATGTACTTCAAATCCGGATGATAATATCTCCAGGTCCGAATACCGAAAACATACGATAACTGGTGTCTGATCATAAAAATAATACTATATATCGTATTTTCTTCTTGAAAAACGGTTACTGTTAATATAAAAGACTGACTATGAATTTTTAAAAAAAGAAAGGAGTAGATTTATGAGAATTATTGCCAGTGCGAATCAAAAAGGAGGATGTGGTAAAACAACAACAGCCATTAACCTTTCATCCTCTTTATCCTTGAAAGGGAAGAGAGTGTTGCTCATTGATTTTGATCCTCAGGCCCATGCAACCCTTGGTCTGAACGTAAACCCTTCCGATCTTGAGAAAAGCATCTATGATGTAATAACGCCAAAAAAGAATGACTTCTTAGGCATTGAAGACATTTTGATACCGATTAGAGACAACCTTGACCTTGCTCCCTCAAGCCTAATTCTTACCGCAGTAGAACAAGAGCTTTCAGGAGTAGAGGGTAGAGAAGATCGACTCTTGGAGGCGATTCAAATACTTAAAGAACAATATGACTATGACTATGTTATAATTGATTGTCCCCCAAGCATAGGACACCTGTGTTTTAATGCCCTTCGTGCCAGCGATGAGGTGATTATTCCAATCGACATGAGTCTCTTTTCTCTTCGAGGTGTTGCCAAGCTCATAGAGATCATCACCCTGATTAAAGACAAAGTAGGCCATGATGTTAAATCCCGTGCGCTGATTACGATGTATGATCGCAGGACACGCTATGCCCGGGTTGTTCTGGACAAGGTTAGAGCTGAATTTGGGAGCAATGTCTTTAAGACGGTAATTCGTTACAATATTCGCCTCAGAGAAACGGCAGATTGTGGCTTGCCTGTTGGAGATTATGATAAACATTCCATTGGTCACGCGGATTACGAAAGTTTGGCTGAGGAAATCATTAACTCGGAGACAGACGGAATGTACCATAACCTTAACACCTTGAACGTTGCGCAAGATATCTTGCAGAAGACGGAAGAATATATGAAATCACCGAAAATTGAGCCGCCATTTTCTGAGAATGAGGAACCTTCTTCTTATCCGATTCAATCCAATTATTCAGATATGGTTGAAGTCATTGCTGCCAGGCCCGATGATTATTTTTATGATGATGAGAACATATAGAAAGATCATCCATATCGACCCCAATAAAAAAAGAGAGGCAAGAAGGGGCGCATCCTAAATGGGAAAAAAGAGCCTTGGTCGGGGAATTGACGACATTTCGGACATTTTTTTATCAACCCGGAAGGATAAAAAAATGCTTGAAGGATTCTCTTCGGAAAAGCTAAGGGATGCGACTTGCGAGTCTTGTGCGCACATCATCAGGGATTTAAACACAGCGCCGAAATGCAAAATTTTTACTTTTGAGAATCATAAATACGGTGTCCGCCATCTGGACACCATATCGCTGACCAGTGGAAGCTATTGCAAGTATTTTGAGCCTGTTGTCATGGAAAACGTATACAGTGGATTTGGGGTGAAGGGAACATTTAAAGACACCGCCGAAATCAACTGTGAGGTCGAAGAACATGTGATTGTCCGAAAAAATATCGCATATCCAAATACGCCTTATGCACAACAAGACATTTTAAATTCTTTCTCCAGACATCTTGAAAAAAACTTCAGCGTAAAGCGTATCGAACTGACAAAGACGGACAGGATTTTACAGCCGGGAATGAAAAAAAGCATCGAAGAGAGAATAACCATTTATATTTGCGGCGGCATCCGGTGCCCATGAATTCCGAAAAACGAGTTTTTGTAACGGATAAAACACCCAATATTCACCTCCGACATGTGTGATGCCTTAAATGCTGCATCGAACGTGCTTTATAAACGCTGCAAGTCCGATTTAAATCTCCAAGTTAAACCCAGTAGTTACCGTCATGACACCCTAAATATTAAGGGACTGAAATTCTGTCACATCGTTTTTCAAAAGGACGAATCCAGTGAAATGGATTCGTCCTTTTGATTTTTTCTGGGTTTTACGATATGTGTAAAATGATTTTTTGGCATTGGTTTGATCCCTTG
>Ga0210105_1000078_pt1 | contig 13109 bp, 10 predicted proteins | sample RushSE_TuleC_D2_FD_185569 | JGI IMG/M metagenome (GOLD analysis project Ga0210105, IMG submission 185569) | Wetland microbial communities from San Francisco Bay, California, USA, that impact long-term carbon sequestration - RushSE_TuleC_D2 (SPAdes) | ecosystem: Environmental > Aquatic > Marine >... | reverse complement strand
AAAGTTGTCGGCGTTGAATCTTATAGACCCGATGGGACCGATTTTGCCGATCCCATCAAAAAGCTGGTGGGTCTATATTATGAGGTTCCTGAAGAACTAAAGAATATCGATGCAACAGCGAATGAAAATAAAACCGATAAAAAAACAACAGAAAATATTGTAGAAACCCTGCTTTCGCCATTGAATGAAGATTCTGAAAGTTGGAATGTGAAAGAGAATGAAGGACCGGAGGCTGTCGTCGATTTCGATGCCGTCTTTATTCCCGATGCGCCTAAGAAATCAGGTCTTATTATTCCGCAGCTTGCTTTTTACGATGTGAAGGACACATATCTTTTTGGAACCAATTTGTGGCATTCAGACAGTCTGATCGATATGACCTTCAAACATGCTCAGGGCGCCATCATGCCGGATGGATTTTTTCCCGAAAGCAGGTCGAAAAATGTCAAACAATTTGTGGATAGTTATAATGAAATTTATAACCAGAAGCCGGGATTCATAGAAGCAGCGGCTTACGATACCGCCTTGATACTATTTCAAATGGTTAGCCGGCCCGATATTCGATTTAGAAGTGTGCTTAAAAATGAACTCAAGCGACTACAAGGTTTTCAGGGAGTAACCGGCCTGACATCTTTTGATAACAATGGGGACGCTATTAAGAATCTATATCTTCTTCAAATAAGAGGTCAACGTTTTGTAGAGCTGGAGCGACGTTAAGTGTATGAATTTCGCTTATAAAGCGTACAACTTTTTTAACATAGGATTGTTTTTCATTTTATTGCCGGCCTTCTGGTTTTACACTCGCCTGACCGGTCGCTTCAGCGATGGCTTAGGTCAGCGCCTCGGATTTTACCCCAAGCCACTTTTGGGAGCCATTTCCGGTTCTCCGAGAATATGGATCCATGCAGCTTCAGTAGGAGAGGTGAACGGAGCTGTGGCGATTATAGAATCTCTGATACGATTAATGCCGGATTGTGCCATAATCCTCTCAACGACAACAAAACACGGTCAGTCTTGGGCAAAGGAAAGATTTGGCAAAGAGACAACATGTATTTATGCACCACTTGATTTTATCGTTTCTGTTCGCAGAGCACTCTCAGCGATTCGACCGGATATCCTGGTCTGTCTCGAGACTGAAATTTGGCCGAACTGGCTGTTGGCAGCCCGCAGAATGGGAGCAAAGGTTGCACTGGTAAATGGAAGAATTTCCGGCAGATCCATTAAAGGATATTTAAAGATTCGGTTTTTAATTCAAGAAGCCTTAAATCAAATTGAAACGTTTAGTATGATTCGGGAAGAAGATGCCCAGCGATTGATGATGCTGGGCGTTCCCAAAAAGAAAATTGAGGTCAACGGAAACGCAAAGTATGATCTCTTGCTGCGGCAGGCTGTTCCCTCCCTTAAGGGTAAAAATGAAAAGCTATACAACCTAAAAGGGAATGAACCGGTTTTGGTCGCTGGTAGCACCCGGGGTTCAGAGCACGAGATCATTTTGAATGTTTATGAAAAAATCCTTCAAACCCTACCAGAAACTCTGCTGATTATCGCACCAAGGCATGTTGAAAAAATTCAATATATTATCGATATGGTTAAAGCTAAAGGGCTTTCGTTTCAGTTAAAAACCGAAATTGACAAACCCGATTGTTCCAGGTCGGCATCTGTCGTAATCATTAACACCATCGGAGATCTGCAATCCACTTACAGTATTGCCTCTGTCGTTTTCTGCGGTGGGAGCTTGGAACCTTTGGGAGGGCAGAATGTTCTCGAAGCGGCGGTGTGGGGCAAACCCGTATTTTACGGCCCGTCAATGGAAGATTTCCTGGATGCCAAAGCCCTTCTCGATAAAACGGGCGGCGGCATTCAGGTCAAGGATGACCGGGAATTGACCGAGAAAATGCAGTATTATCTGACACATCCGGAAGAGGCGAATGCCGTGGGCAAATTGGCCAGAGAAGCGGTCATGTCAAACCATGGGGCTGCCGACAAGCATGCTGCCGTAATATTCAGGCTGTTCAACTCATGAGAACTGCGACGCAAGCGAGATGGATCAATCGTTCTTCAGTGATCCCTGACCGGTTGCCCCAAGGACACCAAGCCACAATTTTCCCCTGGGATCAATTTTTTTTCGCTTTCCTGCCGAAGCACTAATGGGGATATGAACGAATTGATTATTCCAGCGGCCGACCAGGAGTTTTGTTTTGCCCGCCATTCCCGCATGGACGGCATCACGACCCAAAAAACTGCAGAAGACATTGTCGTTGGCGTTGGCAGGAAGGCTCCTTATCATGTAACTGGGATCGATATATTTTAGAGATACATCAATCTGTTTTTTATTAAAATAAGCCAGTATGGTATCTTTAAGAAAAAGGCCGATGTCTTTAAGCCTGATGTTTCCGGATTCATCCCGTTCGGTTTTTTTGTCTTCGAAGAATTTTTGACCGGCACCTTCTGCCACTACGATCACGGCATGTTTTCTTTGGTTCAGCCGTTTTTCAAGGGCGGCCAGGAAACCGTTCGGTCCTTCAAGATCAAAATCCACTTCAGGAATCAGCACGAAATTTACATCCTGTTGCGCCAGTGTGGCGGTGGCTGCGATGAAGCCCGAATACCTTCCCATCAGTTTAATAAGGCCGATTCCATTGGGGTATGCCTCCGATTCGTTATGCCCGCTTCTGATGGCCTGGGTTGAAACATCGACTGCGGTATCAAAACCAAAAGAACGAGAGACCAGGTAGATATCATTGTCGATGGTTTTTGGAACTCCGACAACACTGATCTTGAGACCTCTTTCGGTGATGGCATCAGCGATCTTCGCAGCGGCCATGAGGGTTCCGTCACCGCCGACCATAAAAAGTATACCAATGTTCATCCGTTCAAGAGAGTCGACGATGTCTTCTATGGGCTGGGGGCCCCTCGAAGATCCTAATATCGAACCGCCCATCTCGTGTATGTTGGCGACAGTTTCCGGTTTGAGATCTATAACGTCATGCATATATTTTGGAATAAACCCCTGCAGGCCGTATTTGAAGCCGAAAATTTTTTGAACGCCATAACCGTAAAAAAGCTCCAGGACGATGGCCCGAATGATATCGTTTAAGCCCGGGCATAGTCCGCCGCAGGTTACCAGGCCGCACCTGAGCTTGCTCGGGTCGAAGTATAAATTCTTTCTGGGGCCGGCCAGCTCAAAAGCAGGCAAATCCATTCCTTCCCGGATCATTTCGGAAATGTGGCTCAAATCTACGTCCATCAACACCTTGTCCGTATCATTTACAAAACTTTGGACGAGTGCGCCCTTTTCGCCTCTTTTGATCGGCGACGGCACCTTCAAGGGGCCGAGGCTGGGAATGGTGGTATCAATGATCTCAAATTCCATGGTATCCTCTCTCTGCAGCTGGAGAATCTCAATCAGATTCCGTTAAATTTAAATTCGCCTTTTCCTAAAATATCATGCAAATGCAGAATTCCCCGCACTTTCCCTTTGACATCCGTTATAGGGAGCACCGTAATCTGGTGTTTTTCCATCATGTTCAGTGCGTCATAGGCCGGAGAATTCGGGGTGACGGATCGCGGATTTTTTGTCATCACATCCTCAACGGTTAAATCAACGATAGATTTTTTCTTGGCGATAAGACGTCTTAAATCGCCGTCGGTAATAATACCGGCAAGTTTTTTATCCGCACTGACGACCAGTGTTACCCCCAATTCCAGGCGATTGATTTCCTTTACAGCATCTTCCATGCTGGTCCCGACAAGAACTTGTGGAACAGAAGAGCCGGTTAACATCATGTCCTGAACCCTGCTCGAGAGTCGCTGTCCCAGGAAACCTCCGGGATGGATCTTTTTAAAATCGCTTGATTTGAAATGTTTTTTGTTAATCAGGGCCACGGCGAGGGCATCTCCCATGGCGAGCATCGCGGTTGAACTGGCGGTCGGCGCAAGGCCCATGGGGCATGCTTCCCTTTTTACGGCAACATCGATGATGATGTCACTCTGTTTTCCAAGGGTGGAATTTGTATTCCCGGTGAAGGCGATAATGGTGCAACCGATTTTTCGTATACTGGGAATCAGCACATTGAGTTCATCGGTTTCTCCGCTGGTGGAAAGCGCGAGAAAAACATCATCCAAATCCACCATGCCGAGATCGCCATGCATGGCCTCGGCAGGATGCAAAAAAAATGAGCGTGTTCCCGTACTGTTCAAGGTGGCGACAATTTTTCGACCCACCAACCCGGACTTGCCGATACCGCTGATAATTAACCTGCCCTTGGAACGGCAGATCAGCTCCACCATCTTGGGAAAGTTGTCATCAATACGATCCGCAAGGCCTAAAATGCCTTCAGCTTCTATTTTTAAAACCTTAATGGCTTCTTTGATAATCATGTAGCGTGTATTTCCTTTACTCATATTATGTCATTTATAATATAACCTAACGCGGATAACCCGGAAAAAACAAATACTATACAATGACCAAAAAAAATTCAAAACAAAGATAACCTATTAAATATACGGAATTTAGTGTTGGTCATTGAAATTTGGAATTTCGAATTTATTTGAAATTTGGTGCTTGTGGTTTGTTTTTTTGCCATAAAATGCATAAAATTCACAATTCAGTTAATAATGTGTATCTTGTTAAATTTTTAAAGAATATCTGTTTGGACAATAGGCGATTTTCACATAAAAAATCAAGAACTCTTTTTTTACGAAACCATCAAAAAAAATGTAAAATTATGCTTGACAAGGTTTGTTTGCCTGTTTATATTGCGCCAACTTTTTAAGTTGTATCAAAAAGGCCGGGATTATGTGCCCCTGGCCTTTTTTTTAATTTTTTATGAAAGGGGGTGATTCCGATGGTTTGTGCAACAGTTAGAAAAGGTTTTGAGTGCCCTTTTATGACGCCGAAGGGATGTACCTATAACGGCGGAATTTGCCATGAGGTTGTAGAGAAGTGTAATGGCTGCAATCGAAGCACTGAGTTTTTATCCAAATGGTATTGCACGGCATGTCCGGATCCTTCGGTTAAATGGAAGACCGGGGACTGCAATTTTGCTTCACATGTTACCAGAACCTCCTCTAAATCAAATGGGAAAATCAATCCGCTCAAAGCATCCAAGAGAGGAAACAGGTAATGTTGCCTTCAATCTGCAATTGAACCCCCGCTCGTTCAGGGAGCGGGGGTTTTATCTTTGAAAAATTACGGCTCACACCCATGTGTAGTTCTCATCCCCCCGATTTTTAAGGCCCTTTTCACTTGACATCATTCATGCCTGCAAGATAGAGTCCATCCATGACTCAGGTTTCAAACAGCAATTTACGACAATACCAGTGACGGAGACACCGAAGTGAAGGGGAAATGACTGTCCCCTGAATACATACTGAAAATTGATTTCCATTGATTAACCGCCAAAGGAGGTTAAATTCATGAATCCTATTGCTCAAACCCTCAATCAGATCATCGAAAGCGGGAATCCGCATCTTATGGAAATGTTGTCTGATATGGGGAAGAACCTGTTTTTTCCCAAGGGAATTTTGAGTCAAAGCGCTGAAGCCAGGGAAAAGGCGTATAAGTTAAATGCGACCATCGGTATTGCCACGGAGAAGGGAAGAACCATGTATTTTCCTTCGGTAATGGATTCGATTTACAGTATCCGGCCTAAAGCGTCGATAACCTATGCGCCTTCTTTTGGAATTCCGGAGCTGAGAAAGGCGTGGCAGGAATCCTTGTTTATAAAAAACCCCTCACTTTCCGGGAAAACCATCAGCCTCCCTGTGGTGACCTGTGGTATTACGCATGCCATAAGCGTGTTTGCGGATTTGTGGTTGGACCCGGGTGATGTGATTATGTTACCGGATATGATGTGGGGAAACTATAACATGATCCTGAATGTTAAAAAAGGAGCGGTCATCCGCCATTTCCCCTTATTTTCTTCGGAAGGAAGATTCAATCTGAGGGCTTTTGACGAAACCATCAGGGCAGAAGCTGAAAAACAGAATAAAATCGCGGTGCTTCTTAATTTTCCCAATAATCCTACCGGATATTCGGTAACGGTGGAAGAAGGGGAACAAATCGTTGAAATCCTTGCTTCCGTTGCAGATTCGGGTAAAAATGTCATTGCTGTTACCGATGACGCCTATTTTGGGCTTTTCTACGAAGACCAGACCCTCAAAGAGTCCCTTTTTGCAAATCTTTGTGATCGGCATCCCAGACTGCTCGCCGTTAAACTTGACGGTGCCACAAAGGAAAACTTCGTATGGGGGTTGAGAGTCGGTTTTATCACCTACGGATGTCGTGCCAACGGTGATCCTCTGCCGGTATATGATGCACTGGAAAAAAAGACGGCCGGATGTATCAGAGGGTCCATTTCCAATGCTTCGCACCTGGGCCAGACCATCGTACTCAAGTCCATGCGGGGGGACCGTTTCATGGCGGAAAAAGAAGAAAAATTCAAAATACTTCAAAGCAGGGCCTGTTGCATAAAAAACGTACTTTCAGATTCCAAATACAAGGAAGCCTGGGATGTTTATCCCTTTAATTCCGGTTATTTCATGTGTCTCCGGCTAAAAACCGTAAATGCCGAGACCCTGCGGCTCCACCTCCTTGAGAAATACGGTGTGGGGCTTATTTCCATCGGGGATTCGGATTTGAGAATCGCTTTTTCTTGTCTGGAAGAAAGCGATATTCCTGAACTATTCGATATTATTTTGAAAGGCGTGAAAGATTTATCCTGAATTTCTTATGAAAAATCTTAACGGAACGATCAGCGCCGGATGGTAACCATCCAAGCATTCAACGTGTGGTGGGACGAACTGACCTGTGGCATTTTTAAGCCGATTTAAAAAGACTGGCGGTCTCATTGTCAAAAAAGAGCCGTCCGTCAATTTTGCCCTCGCCGGTAAATGGACCTTATACTTTATACTTATCGGTATTATCGCGGGGCTGGGGTCCGTGGTTTTTCATTACCTGTGCCAGCTCGGTGTGCATTATTTTATGGATCTAATAGCGGGTTACCGACCGCCGGCGCCGGCAGGCGAGCATCGTCTCATACCGCCCACGAATACGCCGTTCAACCCCCTCATTCTTTTAGTTCTTCCCGCATTTGGCGGAATTCTCAGCGGATGGCTGGTATATACCTATGCTCCCGAAGCCGAAGGCCATGGAACGGACGCTGCCATCGACGCCTATCATAGTAAAGGCGGTTTTATACGGGGCAGGGTCCCGATTATCAAAGCCATCGCTTCCGCACTTACACTGACAACCGGCGGTTCAGGTGGACGGGAAGGCCCCATCGCTCAAATCGGAGCTGGTTTTGGATCGTTTCTGGCGACAACATTAAAACTGTCGGACCGGGAGCGGCGGATAATGATGGCTGCGGGTGTCGGCGCAGGGGTTGGCAGTATCTTTCGCGCGCCGCTGGCAGGCGCGCTTTTTGCCGCTGAAGTGCTGTACCGTGATCCTGAATTTGAGCCCGAAGTGATTATTCCTGCGGGCATCTCCTCGGTGGTCGCCTACTGCCTGTTTTGCCTGGTATACGGGTGGGGATCCTTGTTTGAATCTCCGGATTTTGTATTTCGAAATCCCCTGGAACTGGGACCTTATATCGTGCTTTCCCTGGTTCTCGTGTGCATCGGTGTTTTTTACATCAAAACATTTTATGGCGTTATCAGAATTACTAAGGCGATCAAGATTCCCAGCCATTTTAAACCCGCCATTGGAGGACTGTGCACCGGAATTGTTGGTTTTTTCCTGCCCCAGACCCTGGCTTTTGGATACGGTTTTGTACAGAAAGCCATAACCAATGAACTGACGATACCATTTTTGTTTTTTCTCGCCATTGGAAAAATATTTACGACTTCATTTTCAATCGGGTCCGGGGGCAGCGGCGGCGTATTTGGCCCTTCCGTTGTCATTGGCGGTGCCATGGGCGGGGTTGTGGGGAAAACATTCCATCAAATCATGCCTGGGATTGTCACCGAACCGGGGGCCTTTGTAATTGTGGGTATGGCGGGTTTTTTTACGGCAGTTTCAAATACGCCGATTTCCACCATTATCTTTGTCAGCGAAATGACCAATTCGTACCACCTGCTCCTGCCGAGCCTTCTGGTGTGCTCCATATCCTATCTTGCGTCTCGTAAATGGACCATCTATGAAAAGCAAGTGAAAAGCAAGGTCAACTCTCCGGCCCATTCGGGTGATTTTTTCGTGGATATTTTGCAGGCAATACGGGTCAAGGACCTCATGCATCTGGTGAAAAGTGTGGAAGTCATTCCCCAGGACATGTCCTTTGGGGAATTCAGGAAATTTTTTTCAGAGACAAAGCAGCATTATTTTCCGGTCGTGGATCAGTATAAAAGACTGGTGGGGATATTTTCCAGTACGGATATCAGGGCGATACTCTTTTCCACGGGGATCTCAAATCTTGTGGTGATGAATGATGTTGCGACCTCCGATATTATATTAACAACACCTTCAGAAGACCTGAATGCGGTTTTACAAAAATTTACCGTTAAAAACATCGACAGCCTGCCTGTGGTCACGGACGAAGATCACGGCATCCTAATCGGGATGTTGAACCGGAGGGAGGTCATTGCATATTACAATGAACAGATCCAACAGATGAAAAACAGGTCCTGAATCTTAAACTGCCAAAACCGCAAGGACAACGAATATGTCGTTTCGTTTCATGGTATCCTCCCAATAAGTTTTTCTAAATTCAATGTTCAGGCGCTTTGGTCCAATGATGATCACCCCCTCAAAGGAGATGCCGGTTCAATCATGAAAAAGCTTTTGAATCACGATTCCGTTTGCCGGATGATCCGGTGCTGGTTTCCGGGACGTATTGATGCAAGTAATGTTAGGGTTCATACGGACACGTCCGATTTTTTTCGGGTGGATTATGACGATGTCGTCGTCCTCGGTGAGAAGGCTTATCTTATCCGTCATAATGCCAGGGAAGGTCGCTTCGGGCTGGACGATGAAGAAAAATTCTGGGTCAAGAGCGCTTTTGATCTTCAGGACGGAAGCCGAAAAATCATCAAACTTGTCTTTCATGAACGATTTACCACCCGTATCGGTGATATTGAGTTCGAATGCTTTCGCAGTCCTAAAAAAGAGGCAAGGATTCTGGACCTCGTACAAAACCATCAAAATTTCATGCACGGTTACTGGATAACCGATGAAAAGGGAAACATTGTAAGGGTGCTTGATTTTATTTATGGCAAACCCCTTTCGACCATGGTGGAAGATATCCGGCTGGACCATGAGACTTATTTTAATTTGCGGTTTCCGGAAATTATGGACCAATTTATCGAGTGTATCCGAGCGATCCGTTTTATACATGGGCACGAAGAAAAGCACGGGGACATCAGAAGAGATCACATTATCGTCGATCGAGAAAGCGGGAATTACCGATGGATTGACTATGATTTCAATTATCGTCAAAGAGAGAACATTTACAGCTACGATCTTTTTGGTCTGGGCAATATTTTGATTTTTCTCGTCGGCAAAGGTGATGTTCTTCTACCGAATCTTATACGCGAAAAACATTCGGCCCTGCATCGAATCCGGTCTGAAGATGAAAATATCGTTTTCCATAATCGTGTTGCCAATCTGAGAAAAATTTACCCATATATTCCTGAGCGCCTGAATCGAATTTTGCTTCATTTTTCCAAAGGCGCCAACCGGTTTTACGAGACCACCGACCAGTTGCTCGAAGATCTCGACGAATACCGTTCAGTTAACGGATTGAACTGAAGCTTAAAAAGAGAGGAAAAAGGGATGTATTTTTCAAGATAGATTTCAAAAAAGGATAACTGATGAACAATACGGACGATCGATACAATAAAAAAATACTGCTTGCCGTTGTTACCTCCGAAAACTCTCGCAGGGCGGTCTCTTAGGTTTCCCAAATGATCGGCGGCATTGAAGGATTTATTGTCAATTTTCTGCATGTGATTCATCCGCCTGAAGCGGACTGCTTTTCAAACCCGTCGGAGCATGACAAATGGTTACGGCAGGTTCGACTTAAAATTGAAAGTCTCCTTGAAAATTTCCGGTAGAATTTGTACGGGGCGGCTTCGATCCAAAGGCGCTGGTTTCGAAGGTAGTGCTTCGCTTTCCCCAATGAGCGCTCAAAGAGATTTTTGTCTGGGCAGCAACCCGTTAAGAAACCGTACGACGTGAGACAGGAGGTGTGGCATGCCAAAACCTGATATTACCGTTTATGGCGCCTACTGGTGCCCGGATTGCCGCCAGAGCAAACAGTTTCTGGGTGAGCATCAGATCCCTTACAATTGGGTTAATATCGAAGAAGATAAAGACGCCGAAGAATTTGTGATCAGAACAAACAAGGGAAAGCGAATCATTCCTACGATTGTATTTGCAGACGGGTCTTTTATGGCTGAACCCAGTAACGCCGAACTCGCCGAAAAGCTGGGGTTGAAGATAAAGGCCAGCCGAAATCATTATGATCTGATCGTATTGGGCGGCGGACCGGCTGGTCTGACTGCGGCACTTTATACGGCCCGCGAGTATATCGACACCCTGGTCATCGAACGTGCTGCTTTTGGCGGACAGGCGGCGGGTACGGAAAAATTGGACAACATGCCCGGTTTCCCCGATGGCGTGGCCGGAATCGAGTTCTCCGAGCGTTTGAGACGGCAAGCTGAACGTTTTGGCGTAGAGTTGTTGCAGGCCCAGGAGGTTCTTAACATTCATCGTCAGCACAATTATCACGGTGTAAAAACCGGGGATGGCCAGGCATTCAGTGCTCGCGCTTTACTGATCGCAACCGGAGGTCGGTATAAACGTCTTAACGTGCCGGGAGAGACTGAGTATCTGGGTGCCGGTGTGCATTTTTGTGCCACCTGTGACGGCCCGTTTTATAAGGGCAAGCACGTTGCGGTCATCGGTGGTGGAAACAGCGCTGCAGAGGAAAGCCTGCTGTTAACTAAATTTGCATCGCACGTGACCATCCTGGTGCGCGGCAGTCAATTTAAGGCCACCAAGATCATTGAGGAGAGTGTTTACGGCAACCCCAAAATTGAAGTTCACCGGCATACGGAAGTAGAAGAATTTATCGGTGAGCATTCAAAGCTTACAGCGCTGCGTCTAAAAAACAACCGGACCGGATCTGAATCCAAATTGCAGGTTGACGGGGCCTTTATCTTCATCGGGCTTTCACCCAATACGGCTTTTCTTAAAGACAGCGGCGTATTGATCAATCAGTGGGGCTTTTTAATTACCGGCCATGATTTGATGCACAGCGGAAAGCGGCCGACTGGTTTTGATAACCGTGATCCTTTCATTTTGGAGACAAGCATTCCGGGAGTATTTGCTGCCGGAGATGTGCGGGACAAAAGCACCAAACAAGTGGCGAGTGCCGCGGGAGAGGGAGCCAGTGCTGCGTTGATGATTCGAGAGTATCTAAAATCAATGTAATTCGCGCTTGACCGAAAACCCTGCTATCCGGTCAAAAATTCGAAATACGAAAACACGAAATACGAAACCATGACAAAAATAAAAATGTTCAAATGACAAAACACCGGCCATTAAACGTATCAGTTTTGGTCCTTTGGTCCTTGGTCATTCGATTTTTTTATTCGGATTTCGATATTCGATATTCGGATTTTGTATGAACATGACTTTCCGTTCAGGCACTGTTTCAGAGATTGGGGTGTTTTTATGTGTTAAATCGCTCCATGGATAACGCTTTTTTCAAAACGTGTAAACCTTGTGGTTAATATTGCCAGGGCATTGCTAACGGAAGCGGATCGGGAGTGGGTGGTATCAATATCTGACAGTCATGAGGAACAATCCATGTGCCGGAGCAGTGATTCCGGCAAGGTTGCGATCCCTTGAAACGAGTATCTGCTTAAAGTCGTCGGGAGTAATTTTACCGAGACCGACATCCACGAGTGTTCCCACGATATTGCGAACCATAAATCTAAGAAATCCGTCGCCTTCTATTTTTAAAACGACATATCCATCATCCGTTTTAAAAAGATCGGCATTTATAATACACCTGATGGTATCGGCCCTGGGACTTCCCGATCCTTCAAATGCTTTGAAATCATGGGTGCCGACAATAAAACGAAGTGCGCTTCGCATGGCGTCGAGGTCGAGTTCTTTCCGGATATGCCAGGCGTACTGTCTGGAGATGGCAACAGGAATCGGTCGATTTAAAATTCTGTAATGATATGTTTTGCTTTTGGCATCATATTGGGCATGAAACTTTTCCGGCACCACTTCGCACGAAGTTATGACAATGTCTTCCGGCAAAAGACTGTTGAGCCCTTTTTGAAATACCCCGGGGGTGAGCTGCGTTTCGCATTGAAAATTTGCAACCTGGTTGTAGGCATGTACGCCGGCATCCGTCCTGCCGGATCCTGTCAGGGCAACACGATTTCCTGCCATGGTCATCAGTGCGGTCTCAATTTCTCCCTGAATGGTTCGATCCATGGTCTGGCGCTGCCAACCGTGATAAGCGCTCCCGTCATATTCGATGGTAATCTTAAAGTTCGGCATGAGAAATTCGGATTAAAGTCTGTTGCAGGGTATATTCTCAAGCTGGCGTTCGAAAAAATCATCCAGAAAATCAGCGAACTGACTGAGCGGATACTCGGCGTCACATGACCTGCAACGCAGATACACCCGCCGTCATGATTTTTGAATCACCAGGTTGTCGTTACATTCGGGGCATCGAGGGTATTGTTTATTCCGCACTTTAAAACCTGGTCCTCTGGGTTAGGTTAGAGATTGATAGCTCCGCCTTGGAGTATTATGTCAAAAAATACAAATTTCAAGCACCAAATTACAAATAAATCCCCTCTGGGAATAACCAAAGCCCGACCCTTTGTGCCGGGGCCTTTTTCCGGGTTGAACCGATCCGTTTGTTTGGAATGCAGATTGACAATATTCTGCTATTCTGTCAAATAAAATCTAAAACTCAAAGTTGATGGTTTCGTAAAAAGTCGATATTGCTCGCTCCGTGACCATTTGGGGGCGTTTCCATCGGTGACGCTAAATTTCAAGAACTCGGCGCAAGCGCCTCAAACAGCTTGAAATTTTTAACGCTTCACCGCTTGAAACGCTGATTCCCCAAATGCTCAAATGTCGC
>Ga0210105_1000076_pt1 | contig 13359 bp, 6 predicted proteins | sample RushSE_TuleC_D2_FD_185569 | JGI IMG/M metagenome (GOLD analysis project Ga0210105, IMG submission 185569) | Wetland microbial communities from San Francisco Bay, California, USA, that impact long-term carbon sequestration - RushSE_TuleC_D2 (SPAdes) | ecosystem: Environmental > Aquatic > Marine >... | reverse complement strand
GAACCCCTGCGCCACAGCCCAGGGAGAGCACTGCGTCGTATTGATCCATCACGTCATCCAGAAGAATGACAAAATCCTTCACACACTGGCGGTCCAGGGTTTTCTCCTGGATGAGGACTTCTTTCCCTTCCATTTTGTTGGCCATGCGGAGGGTCGAAGCCAGCATGCCTGTCTCTTTCTCCCCTCCTGCTGCGCACTCGGCTACGCAGGAACCGCATCCAAGCACCAGGACCTTCTTGTAGGGCGCAATCATGGCCCTGATCTCATCAATGGGTTTTCTTTCTGCTGTGATCATGCTTTTTCTCCTTGGTCCCTTTTCCACTTCGTGGCCGCTCCAACACCGGTGACGGCCTGAGTTCGCTGGTTCGATCCAGAATCTCCTCAGCCAGTTTCGCCAGGGGTTTGGGATTTTCTCTTGAGTTGGCGACGATTCCCACCCTCTCTTTCTCAAGACCGATCTGGGCAATGGTCTGTGCGGCCATGTCCACCCGCTTGGTCGCCCTGAGGTTCCCTTCAAAATAGCGACAGGCGCCTTCAGCGCAAGCAATCACATAGGCCGCCTCCGCAAACTCCTCGAGGGCCTTGAGAAGGTGGAGAGGATCGAGTCGCCCGCTGCAGGGAATCGGAAAGAGCTTCAACCTCGAAGCATGCCTTTTTTCAAGGGCCTGCCTCTGCTCCTCGCCGCTCTCCGGAGTGTTCTGGCAATAGAACAAAGCCAGAGTCCGCTTTCTGCCCTGAGCCGCGCCGATCTGTTTGCCCGCCTGCTCTTTTCTCTCTGTTGCAATTCTGGAATCCATATGAGAGAATCCCCGGTTTTGAACTTCCGCGCTGCAAGCAGCGGGACATTTTGAGCGAAAAAAAACGCCTTTCCCCCCCGGCAAGAGGGGCAGACGCCTTTGTCATAAATAAGCACTCCGTACTTCCTTGTGCGGAAACTTACATAACCTACCTTTTTTCCCTGCTTTGTCAAGCCATTTTTCTAATCTTTTCTAATCTGTGTTTTCTTTTATCTAATCTTCTCCTTCAATCAAGTATCTTACATAAGAATCATGGATGCGCTGGAGACATGCGTTCAGTTTCTCCATGAATCGGTCTTCGTTTCCGTCCGTCCCGAGAAGCCGGCGAGCCAGCGCCTTCAGTTCCCTCTTGTCCTTCGGGATCGCATGGATCTGCCTGTCCTCAAGAACCTGGAGGTAGTGCTCCACCCGCCGGAGAAACAGGTAGTCTTCCTTGAGTGCCGAAGCCACCGGCTCAGGAAGGACATTTTCCTTGCCAAGAAGTTCCAGGGCATTGAGCGTGTTCCCCTCCAGTAGAGAAGGGATTCGTCCTCCGTGAATGAGCTGCAGCCCCTGGACAAGAAATTCCACATCCCGTAGCCCCCCCACACCGCTTTTCACATCGGGCGTTGCACCGGAGTGGGTCTTCACTCCCATGATTCGCATTTTTTCAATGGATCGGGCAATGTCTTCCCTTTTCCAGCCCCGTAAGAGAACGGGCCGGATCTTTTCGAGAAACGAGTAGCCGAGACGAACGTTTCCGGCCACGGGACGCATCTTGAGGGCTGCTTGCACTTCCCAGAGCGATGCCAAGTCGTAGTAATATCGGACAAGGGAAGACCATGACGGGACAAGTTCCCCGTCCCGACCAAAGGGCCTGAGCCTCAAATCCACGCGGTACGCATATCCTTCCTCAGTGTGGCTTGAGAGGTCCGACCGGAGGTCTTCCATGACACGCGCGAAAAAAATCTTCTTTTCCTGCCCGTTTTTCACCTCCTCGTCACCCCAGAGACCGAGCAGATCAATGTCGGAACTGTAGTTCAGCTCATGGCCTCCAAGTTTTCCCAGGGCCAGGATGCAGAACCGATCTTTCCACTCCCGATGCTCCTGGATTCTCTTTTTAAGAACAGCCTGCACAAAGGCCTCAGCCAGTCTTGACAACTCCAGCATCACCTCACGCGTGGAAACACCGAGGCAGATATCCCGAATCCCGATTCGTAACATTTCCCGTCGCCTCAGACGTCTCAGCCGGTTGAGCCACTCCCTGTGGCTGCCGCCCCCGGACGCCATGCGGCTGAGTTCTTCTTCGATATCCCTTGTCTCGCGAAGCTTGTGCAGAACCTCCGGGGCAACCACCCAGTCCAGAAATCCCGGATTCCTCACCAGGGCGTCTGACAGGAACTGGCTCCCTGCAAAGATGCCGAGCAGGAGTTCAAGCCGCATGGGCTGCGACAGGAGCAGATGGTAGTGGAAATCCGCGCTGACCCGGGCGCGGACATAGCGCTCCCAGTTGTTGAGAGCCATGTCAGGATCCGGCTTTCTCTTCAGGATGTCAAAGGCAAGAAGGGCGAGCTTGGCAAAGGTGGCTCTTCGAGTTCCGCCTCCTGCCATGCTCTTGATGTTCGCGTAGGCTCGCTCAGGATGATCAAAGCCGCCGTCACGCAGGATGGAATCCCTCGTTTCACGAGGCACCTGGTCCGACAGGACAAGATCCGCCGCATTGCCCGCCATCGCACCTGGAATCGAGTCGCGACCAAAATGGCGCTCCACAAAGACTCGAACGGCTGCAGAATGGTTTTCAAAATCAATGCGAAGTTGCTCGGAAGGTTCCAGGGGGACGCCCCTCGAATAGCCCATACGCCGTGCGAGATGAGCAAATTCGGAAGAGTCCTGAGACGGTAGGAAAAGGTCCATGGCAGAACCGCGAAGCATGCGCATGCTGTTGATCAGGTGTCTGAGGAAAGTGTAAGCGTTGATCAGACGGGCGGATTCTTCGGCAGAGAGAACTCCCTCTTCGGAGAGGACCTCCAGGGCTTCACGGAGTAGAGGGGTTCTGAGCGAGGGGACCTCTTTGCCATGGGTCACCTGGAGAATCTGAACGCTGTACTCCAGGTCCACCAGGCCTCCGGGACTGAATTTGGCATTGAGCCTTGTGGCCCCCGTTTTCTCCATGAATTGTTTCTCCCGGAGATCTTTCAGTTCCTGGAGATCCAGGCGGCCGGAAAAATAGACCATCTCATCCCTGAGCCGCTCGACTTGCTTGCCCAGCCCAGGGTCTCCGCCGATAGCCCGCAGACGGACCAGGGCCAGTCGCTCATAGGAATGGGACGGACCGGCCGGACCATAGTAGCGGCAGAAACCGTCGAGGCTGCTGGCCAGCGGTCCTGCGTTTCCGAAGGGTCGGAGTCGCAGATCAAGCTGAAAAATCCCTTCCCTCTTTGACTTGATCAGGTTGGTCACTCCCTTGACGAAGCGGTCGAAAAACTCTGCGTTTGTGAGAGGGGTGTCTCCGTCCGTCGTGCCGCTGTCACTGTACACAAAGAGCAATTCCAGGTCCGAGGCATAACCCAGCGCCGCACCGCCGAGTTTGCCCAATCCCAGGATGGCGTATCTTGCCTCGAGACCGGCCACGGTTCTTGGCCTTCCGAAGCGTCTGATGAGATCCTCATAGACTATTCTTGCTCCCTCATCCACCACTTGTTCAGCAAGCCGAGTGAGAGCCAGGGCAAAGGAGTCGAACGTCGATTCGGGACGGAGAATGTGCTCCAGATCGATGAAAAAGATCTCTTGATCCTTGAACTGATTCAGCCTCTGCTCTTGTTCTTCAAAAGACACAGCGTCCTTCAGTGCTTCCCGCATTCTTTCAGCCAAGGTCTCGGTGGCTTGGGAAAGAGGGTGGGTCTCGACATAGGGGCCGAGCATGGGAAGCAGGGTCTCATACTGGAGGCGGATGAAGTCTTCCCACAGGAAGTCGCTCGCCCCGAGGAGTCTGGCAAGATCTCTCAGCAGATGAGGATGAGTCAGCAGGTCCAGCCACTCCTCCACTCTCTTCTTCTGCACCACGTCCCTCACGATTTGCTCGAACCGAGAAAGGGCGGTGAAGGGGTCCGGCGCCGCGCCGAGAAAATAGGTAAACTGCTTGGTGAGAAGCACGGAGAACTTGACTCGGTTGAGCAATTCCGGGTTGTCGATCTTGCGTCCCCGCAGGTCGACCAGGTCGATTTCATCTTCCACGCGGCCATGAATCGTTCTGATTCTCACGTGTTCGATCGACACGTCGTGCAAGGACAGGGCATTGGACAGGGCATACAAAAAAGCGGGCGTGTCTTCTGATATGACCCTCAGGCGGGTGAAGGCTTCGGTGTCATCGTCCATCTGAATTTCAACGGGATACGGCACGGGACAAGAGCCCTGGTGAAGAGGAGCGAGTCTTCTGACCACAAGCTCATTGACCTTTTGCTTGGCCTCTGTAATCGACGGCTCGCCTCCCTTTTCCAAAAGCCGGATCGCGGTCTTCATGCGGGATCGAAGCTCCTCCCCCCAAGTCTCCAGGGGTAAGGGCGTGTCCACGACCCCGGAGAAGTGATCAATGATCCTTCGCCTTTTTCCCAGGTCCTCCCTCCCGAGCCGCTCCCTCTTCGTTGCGGTTTGAGGAATTCCTTCATCGGTGAAGACTTCGCCCGAGACAACGCTGAAGCCCATCCCCGCGAGGATACCGGTAATCAGAGAAAACTCGGAAGGGTAATCAAAGGCCAGGACCGTGCAGTCCAGGGTGCCGTCTCTTCTGGGATCGAGAAGGATCTCCACGGGGTGCCGGGGGGAGAGGCGGCTAAGCGCTGCAAGGTGTCGCTCCACATCCTTTTCGCTGAAGATCCGGGAATATCGCTCGCCCAGCCGCGCCATATGCTCAGCCCGCAGTCTTTCTTCGGCAGTCTTCAATTCCCCAACGCCCCCAAGAAGGATGCATCCATCATATATTAACGAAGAAACCCTGACAAACTCAACGGCTCGACCTGAACAAACAGACTTTGACAAAAGGGGGTTCCTCGGACAGCACTCCGGGAACCCCCTTCGCACAAAGTAATAAGCGAGATCTAGATATCGTAGTACAGGGCGAACTCCCAGGGATGGGGACGGAGCTCAACCGCGATAACCTCTTTTTCCATCTTGTAAGAAATCCAGGTCTCGATCACGTCCGACGTGAACACATCCCCTTTCAAGAGGTAAGCGTGGTCCGCCTCAAGGGCCTGCAGCGCTTCCCGAAGAGATCCGGGAGTGTGAGGCACCTTGGCCAGTTCTTCCGGCGGCAGATCGTAAATGTCCTTGTCCAGCGGATCTCCCGGGTCCACCTTGTTCTGAATCCCGTCCAGCATGGCCATCAGAATGGCGGAGAACGCCAGATAGGGATTGCAACTTGGGTCAGGACACCGGAACTCCAGCCGCTTGGCCTTGGGCGACGTGGAATAAAGAGGAATGCGAACCGCTGCGCTTCGATTCCGCCTTGAATAGGCTAGGTTGACCGGCGCTTCGAACCCAGGCACGAGCCGCTTGTAGCTGTTGGTTGTCGGGCTCGTGATCGCCAGAAGCGACGGGGCATGCTTCAGGATCCCGCCGATGGCATGCATGGCCATTGGCGACAGACCCGCGTAGCCGTCACCGGCAAAGAGGTTCTGCCCTCCTTTCCACAGGGAACTGTGAACGTGCATGCCTGAGCCGTTGTCACTGAACAGGGGTTTGGGCATGAAGGTCACGGTCTTGTTGTGCTTCTTGGCCACGTTCTTGACCACGTACTTGTACTTGAGCAGATTGTCCGCCATCTGCACCAGAGGAGAAAACCGCATGTCGATTTCCGATTGTCCTCCTGTGGCCACTTCATGGTGCTGGGCCTCGATCAGCACACCGATCTTCTCCAGGGTCAGCATCATTTCGCTGCGGATGTCCTGCTGGCTGTCGGTGGGAGGAACCGGGAAGTAGCCTTCCTTGTAACGGATTTTGTACCCGAGGTTTGGGTTCTCGACCCGCCCTGCGTTCCAGCGGCCTTCCACGGAATCGATGTGGTAGTACCCTTCATGCTCGTTCTGATCAAAACGGATGTCGTCAAAGATAAAGAATTCCGCCTCAGGGCCGAAGTAGGCCACATCCGCGATTCCAAGGCTCTTGACGTAGTTTTCCGCCTTTCGAGCGATGTTCCGCGGATCCCTCGTGTAGTCTTCTCCCGTCACAGGATCGCAGATGTTGCACATCATGACGAGGGTCTTGGCCTGAAAGAAAGGATCGATGAAAGCGGTCTCCGCCACAGGCTTGACCAACATGTCCGACTCATTGATCGCCTGCCATCCCCTGATGCTCGACCCGTCGAAGCCAAGTCCGTTTTCAAAAGTGCTCTCATCCACCTCCCGTGCAGGGATGGAAAAGTGCTGCCACAGACCCGGAAAATCCATGAATCTCAGGTCCACCACTTCCACCTTCTCTGTCTTGATCATGCTGACCACTTCTTTTGCTGTCTTTGTTTCACTCATTGATTTCCTCCCCATGTTGGATTCTGGTTATCTCCCACTGAATTGAATAGGAATGGTGATCATTGAAAACACGTTCGCCCGTGCGAATCGATGCTCATCGGTACCAGGCTTGAGCAAGAGCTGTGCCATTGGGTCTCATGCTGCAACCCTAAGGCATCGCTTGTCTTTTAACCCATCAGCCAAACCACCCCTTGTTTTTCAAAATACAATTTTGTAGGATCAACCAGTCTTATGCTACAAAAGAGTAAGGCCCGAGTGCGGGTTAGCGCCGCCCAGCCTTTGATCGCCTGGCCTTCCTAGCGCTTTTTCTGCAGCTGCGAGGAAAAAGAGGGGCACGCATTTCGCAAGATACCTGATCACCAGCAAGGCGTCAGATGCTAGGCGCCGAGGAGCGACGACTGAGGCGTATGGACCAATACGCCGCAAGGAGGAGCGATCGAAGGCAACGCCGCAGACGATGCCTTGATGGCGATCAGGGGAGAAAAATTAGGATTGATTGGAGCTTGCTGATCAAGTATAAGATTGGGTTCATTTGAAAACCCCTGAGACCAGGTTTCGCTGATGGAATGGAGACAGAGAATTTACTGTGGCGATCTGACCGCGTCTGACGCGGGAAAGGATGTTCTCCTCATGGGCTGGGTGGATGCTTTCCGCGATCACGGAAGTCTGCTTTTCATCCACCTCCGCGATGTTCGTGGGATCGTCCAGGTCGTCTTCAACCCTGGGATCAGCGAGGAAAGCTACGACAGGGCAGCCGGCCTCAAGGAGGAATACGTGATCCAAGTGCGGGGTAAGGTCGCTCTTCGTCAAAAGGGCACGGAGAACCCGAACCTCATCACCGGCAGCCTCGAGGTGCTCGCCGAGCAGATGGAAGTCCTTTCTCTTTCCCGCAATCTTCCCTTCAAGATCTCTGAAAAAGCGATCGCCTTTGGCGAGGACATCAAGGCCAACCCTGAAAAGGTGGAAGAAGAGCTGAGGCTCCAGTACCGTTACCTGGACTTGAGACGACCTTCGGCGCAGGAGCTTTTCATCAAACGCTACGAGATCATCAAGGCTATCAGAGAATACCTTGATCAGCTTCACTTCATGGAAATTGAAACCCCTTTTCTCACGAAGAGCACACCCGAGGGAGCCAGGGATTATCTTGTGCCGAGCCGGGTTCACAAGGGCAAGTTCTATTCCCTGCCCCAATCGCCTCAGCTTTTCAAGCAGCTCCTCATGATGAGCGGCATGGACCGCTATTTCCAGATTGCCCGGTGTTTCAGGGATGAAGACTTGCGGCCGAATCGCCAGCCTGAATTTACTCAACTGGATCTCGAAGCCTCTTTCATCGACGAGGAATTCATTTATGAGGTCATAGAGGAGCTCACGGCAAGGATCTTCGCCCTCGGCGGCATTGCTCTTCCGAGGCCCTTTCCAAGAATGACCTATGAGGACGCCATGGAGCGTTACGGGTCGGACCGGCCGGACCTTCGCTTTGGCATGGCCTTTGAAGAGGTCACGGACATTCTGAAGGAAACGGAGTACACCGTCTTTCGGCAGGTGTTGGAAGGAGGGGGCTGCATCAAAGGATTTTGCGTCAAAGGGCAGGCCGATTCGCTCAGCAAGAACGTGCTTCAAAACGAATACGCCATGAAAATTGCCCCATCCTTCGGCGCCAGAGGCATGACCTGGATGAAGGTGGCGGACGGTCGGCTCGAGTCGAACATCGTCCAGTTCTTCAGTGAAACGGAGCAAGAGCGTCTCAAAGACCGTTTTCATGCCCAGGATGGAGACGTGCTCATCCTCATTGCCGACACCTCTCGAGATCTCGTGAACAAGGTGCTTTCCGGCCTTCGCCTTCACCTCGCTGAAAGACTCCATCTCATAACTGAAGATCGCTACGATCCGCTCTGGGTGACGGATTTTCCTCTCTTCGAGCTCAAGGATGGAAAACTCGGGTCCCAGCACCACCCCTTCACGATGCCGGACCGCGTCGATTTTAACCCGGCTAACAAGCAGGACTGCCTTACCCTGAAGTCACGGGCCTATGACCTCGTGGTGAACGGGGAGGAACTGGGCGGCGGAAGCATCAGGATCCACAGGATGGACATTCAGAAAAAGATTTTTCTTGCCCTGGAGCTGACGGAAGAAGAGCTGGAAGCCAAGTTCGGCTTTTTTCTCCGTGCTCTGGAATACGGGGCTCCTCCTCACGGCGGCCTTGCGCTGGGCCTGGACCGGGTGATCGCCATGATCCTCAAGGTGTCTTCCATCCGGGAGGTCATTGCTTTCCCGAAAAACCGCAGTGCCTTTTGCCCGCTCAGCGAGGCCCCTTCGGTTGTCGAAGGCCCTCAGCTCACGGAGCTGGGCCTCGCAGTTCCTGCAGCAGGTTTTATCCATGAAAGAACTTCGAGAGCACCGTTTCAGGCGGAAACGGCACCCTCTTTCTCCGAAAGGATTTCTCCGGATCATGTGAAGCACATCGCCAGACTCGCCCGTCTCAAATTGACCGACTCAGAGGTTCTCCTCTATCAGCAAGATCTCAACTCCATTCTCGAGTACGTTGAGACCCTGAGGGAGCTCGAGGCGGAGAACGTCCGGCCGATGAGCCACGTGATCCCCATGAAGAACGTTTGGCGCGAAGACAAGTCCGGAAAAGCGGGAAAGCCGGAAGAAATCCTGACCAATGCCCCCGACAGGGAAAAGGATTTCTTCAAGGTTCCGAAGATCATTGAAGGTTGACGGGTTCCCCAAAAACCGTCACCCCGGTTCGTCCTTCGATACCTCAGGACGAACGCTTTGAAGCAAGCATAACGGTCTGAATTTCCGTTCATGGTGAGGTATCGAACCATGAACGGAAAGCCGGGTTATCACATTTTGCGAGTGCACCAAGGTTAGGCTATGGATTTATGTGATCGTAACGCAACAGAACTTAGCCGGATGCTCAAGAAAAAAGAGGTGAGCTCAAGGGAGATCACTGAGTCTGTGCTCGCCAGGATCGGTGAGAAAGAGAGTCTGCTCAGGGCGTATATCACTGTAACCCGTGAGCTCGCCCTGAAACAGGCGGATCTGGCGGACAAGAGGTTTCATCGGGGAGAGCGTCTCTCCCCCCTGGACGGAATCCCCATCGCCATCAAGGATGTTCTCTGCACCAAAGGCATCAAAACCACCTGTGGCTCAGTCATTCTCAAAGACTACGTTCCACCCTATGACGCCACAGCCGTCAAAGGGATCATGAAGAGCGGGGCCGTGCTTGTGGGAAAGACGAACATGGATGAGTTCGCCATGGGCTCCTCCACGGAGAACAGCGCCTTCGGTGCGACCCACAACCCTGCGGATCCCGATCGCGTCCCCGGGGGCTCGAGCGGCGGCGCTGCAGCGGCCGTTGCTGCGGGCGAAACCATCCTCTCCGTGGGATCGGACACGGGCGGCTCTATCCGTCTTCCCGCTGCGTTTTGCGGCGTAGCCGGAATCAAGCCCACCTATGGCCGGGTTTCGCGTTACGGGTTGGTCTCCTACGCGTCTTCCCTGGATCAGGTGGGGGCCCTGGGCCACACGGTTGAAGACTGCGCCCTCCTCTTGAACGCGATTTGCGGCCATGATCCGCTGGATTCGACCTCCGCAGAGGTTAACAGTCTCGATTTTCGCCGGGCCTTGAAAAAAGGACTTTCAGGGCTCCGCATCGGCCTTCCCAGGGAGTTTTTTGTGGAGGGGCTCGACCCAACGATCCGGGGCAAGATCATGGAGGCGGCCGACCTTCTGGCCCGACAGGGGGCTCGCATCGTGGACGTGTCGCTTCCCCACACTCGCTATGCCATCAGCGCCTACTACCTCATTGCCACGGCTGAGGCAAGCAGCAACCTGGCCCGCTATGACGGCGTCAAATACGGTTTCAGGACCGCCGAGGAAACCCCGGACATGGTGAAGATGGTCGAAGAGACCCGGAGCGAAGGTTTTGGGAGAGAAGTCAAGAGGAGAATCATGCTGGGCACTTTCGTGCTTTCCGCCGGGTACTACGACGCTTACTACATGAAAGCCCAGCAAGCGAGGGCCCTGATCAAAGAGGATTTCGACAAAGCCTTCGAAGAGGCGGATTGCCTGCTGACTCCTGTCTCCCCCTGCTTGCCTTTCCGGTTCGGAGAGAAAATCACGGAACCCTTGCAGATGTACCTGGTCGATGTGTACACGGTGTCCGTCAACCTCGCCGGTTTGCCCGCCATGAGCATCAACTGCGGCAGGGTGGAGGGACTCCCCGTGGGCATGCAGATCATCGGTAAAGCCTTTGATGAGGAAATGGTTCTGCGCGTGGCGCACGGGTATGAAACAACAAAATTGGAGTGATGGAGTAATGGAGTAATGTAAAACAAAAGACCGAAAACCAGTCTTCCCACTACTCCAACACTCCAATACTCCTTCTTGGGTTCGCTCATGGACTTTGATGTCATCATCGGTTTTGAAACTCACGTAGAGCTTAAGACTCAGACAAAGCTCTTCTGCAACTGTGCGGTGGATTACGAGGCTCCTCCGAACAGCCGCATTTGCCCTGTGTGCACCGGCCAACCAGGCGCTCTTCCGGTGCTCAACAAGAAAGCCGTCCAGTTTACGATCAAGGCAGGTCTTGCGCTCGGCTGCATGATCAACAGACACTCGCGCTTTGCGCGGAAGAACTACTTCTATCCTGATCTTCCCAAGGGCTACCAGATTTCCCAGTACGAAAGACCCTTTTGCCAGGACGGCTTTCTGGAAATCACGGGCGACGACGGAAGACCTTACCCGGTTGGAATCAAACGGGTTCACCTGGAGGAGGACGCCGGGAAACTGGTCCATTCTTCAAGTTCCTTTGAATCCTCCAGCTACAGCCTCGTCGATTATAACCGCTCCAGTGTTCCACTTCTTGAGATTGTGACCGACCACGAGCGCAACCCGCTGCGCTCCGTCCAGGAAGCGCGAAGCTATCTCGAAAAGCTGCGTCAGATCCTTCGCTACATCGAGATCAGCGACTGCAGTATCGAAAAAGGCCAGTTCCGGTGTGATGTCAACATTTCCCTGAGGCCCAGGGGAGTAAAGACCTTTGGGAGGCGCTCAGAAATCAAAAACATGGCCTCTTTCAAGTTCATCATGGATGCGCTCGAATACGAGATCGAGAGGCAGTCAGACATTCTCCTGTCCGGTGGGGAGATGACCCAGGAGACGAGGCTCTACGAAGAAGCCAAGAGGGTCACCCTGCCGATGCGGAGCAAAGAGGATGCGCCGGATTATCGCTATTTTCCTGATCCCGACCTCGTGGAGATCGAGCTCGACGAGGACTTCGTGGGCAAAATCAGGAAGAAGATGCCTGAGCTACCGGACCAAAAGATCCATCGCCTCATGGAAGAATTTGACGTCCCTCGCGAAGAGGTCCTGATCCTGACGAAGGAAAGGGCGGTGAGTGACTATTTCACCACCTGCGCGCTCTCATGCGCAGATCGGAAAAGGCTCAGCCGCTGGATTATCAAGGATCTCTTCAAGCTCCTGAACAAAGCCTGTCTACCCATGGAGCAGTGCCCGGTCCCGCCCGAGCATTTCTCCAACCTGGTCAACCTCATCGCAAAGGGTGAGGTCACCGAGAAAATGGCTCGGGTGATCCTGGAAGAGATGTTCGAAAAAGGCGTGGATCCTGAAATGGTGATTGAGAGCAAGGGCCTGAAACCGATCCAGGACACCGGAGCCCTGGAAAAGATCGTGGACGAGGTGCTCGCTAGGAACCCTGAGGCGGTTGCCAAAATCAAGGAAGGAAACAAGAAGCCTGTGGATTTCCTCATCGGCCAGGTGATGAAAAAAACTCGCGGAAAGGCTGACCCGGCGGCCCTCACCAAGCTGATTGCAAAGAAACTGCGCTCATAAATAATTGCCGCGCGCCGCAGCGCACTTCACGGGGCAGGCGCGCACTCTGCGGTTCGCTTTTCAATTTTCCGCAATCTTCTGAGACGTCACACCCTCAGGCTCTAAAGCCTCTTCAGGTACCGGTCGATTTCGAACTGGCTGACATGAGTCCGGTACATATCCCATTCGATCTTCTTGTTATCGATGAACTTGTTGAAGATGTGATCTCCGAGGACCTCTCGAACCAGCTTGCTCTTCTCCGTTTCCAGGATGGCGGCGTAAAGATTCCCGGGCAGATCCGTAATGCCGTGAGCCCTGCGCTCGGCCGGGTTCATTTCGTAGATGTCCTCTTCAATCGGATCCTGCAACTCCATCTTCTTCTCTATGCCGTCCATGCCCGCCCCCAGCATCACGGAAAAAGCGAGATAGGGATTGCACGCCGGGTCAGGTGACCGGAATTCAATCCGGGTGGCGCTCTCCTTCCCTGGTTTGTACATCGGAACCCGGATCATGGCAGACCGGTTTCTGCGGGCCCACGACACGTAGACCGGGGCTTCGTATCCCGGCACCAATCGCTTGTAGGAGTTCACCCACTGATTGGTCACAGCTGCAATTTCCGGGGCGTGGCGCATGAGCCCGGCAATGTAGTGCTTGGCAACGGCGGAGAGTTGATACTTGTCCGCCGGATCGTGAAAAGCATTCTTCGATCCTTTGAAAAGGGACTGGTGAACGTGCATGCCGCTTCCGTTGATGCCGAAGATCGGCTTGGGCATAAAGGTCGCATAGACCCCGTGCTGTCGGGCGATCTCCTTCACCACCAAACGGTAAGTCATGGTCTTGTCTGCCATGCGCAGCCCCTCGTCGTACCGGAGGTCAATCTCATGCTGGCTGGGTGCCACCTCGTGATGGCTGTACTCCACGTCAATCCCCATGGACTGGAGTGTGAAAATCGTGTCCCTCCTGAGGTCGCTCCCCATGTCCAGGGGTCTCGCATCGAAATAGCCTCCTGCATCCATGATCTCCGTGCTTTTGTTGTCCTTGAAGTAGAAGAATTCAAGTTCCGGACCGATGTAGAAGGTGTACCCCTTCTCCGCGACCTTCTTGAGCAGCCTCTTGAAAACAAAGCGGGGGTCTCCCTCATAAGGGGTTCCATCCGGGTTGAGAATGTCACAGAACATCCGGGCCACAGGCCGTTCCATGCCACGCCAAGGCACAAGCTGGAA
>Ga0210105_1000075_pt1 | contig 13390 bp, 10 predicted proteins | sample RushSE_TuleC_D2_FD_185569 | JGI IMG/M metagenome (GOLD analysis project Ga0210105, IMG submission 185569) | Wetland microbial communities from San Francisco Bay, California, USA, that impact long-term carbon sequestration - RushSE_TuleC_D2 (SPAdes) | ecosystem: Environmental > Aquatic > Marine >... | reverse complement strand
GTTCCGGGCGAGTGTCAGGGAAGACAATCTCCTCTCGCGCATCGAGGACAGGGACGAGGAGTTCATGAAAAGCCGCCTCAGGGTTCTCGGGTTTCTCACCATCCACACCAGGCAGCTGGACATGGTCATGGCCAACTCTGCCGCCTACCAGCACTACCAGGAGAAAATCCACCAAGACATCCGGGAACTCCTTCAGGTGCAGGAGAAGAAGTAAGCTTCCCTTCGCTCGGACTTGCATTGAAAATCAAGCCATTCCAAAGAGTTAAGATGATCGAGCCGGTCCCTTTGCCGCGTTGTCCTTTGGAGAGTCGTTTTCTTTGACTTTTTTTCCCCTTTAATATACTTACGCCCATATTACTCAAGGCCTGCATTTGACCTTTTGGTGTGTTGAGAAGGCACGCAAACCTTGTTCTGTGCGGCAAGGCACAGGGACTCTGCGTTTTGTGTGACCTGTGTGAACTAAAAGAAGAAAGGCGGGGTTTCCCCTCCCTTCATCATCTAGACCCATGGAGGAGTGTATGGCTCATCATCCATCAGCAGCTCTCTCTGATCCCGGAGCAAGTTTCTGGGCAAACAGGCCCGGCTACAAACCTGTGCTCCTGTTGATCGGCTTCATCGTTTACGCGATCCTGGTGATCCTTCCCCCTCCCCAGAGCATGATTGAGCTCGTGGGCAAAGAAAATCCGTCGGGCTATTCGCTGAGCGCAGGCGCCAAGACGATCACGGACGCCGTGAACCGCAAGCTCAACCCTGAGGTCTTCAAGAAAAAAGAAGTAAAGAAAGACGCAAAGCAAGCTGCATCAGAGGAGGTCCACCAGAAGCACAGCAAGCTGCTCTCAGAAAAAGATGCGGCCCAACTGGCCAAGGTCACTCTGGTCACCTTTGCCTTGGTGGTTTTTCTTTGGGGCACGGAAGCTCTGGCCCTTGGGGCTACCGATCTGATGGTGGCTGTCTTGCTCTACCTCTTCGGAATCCTGCCCATCGAGGAGATCTCCAAAGCCTACATGCAGGATGCGGTCTTTTTCATTTTCGGCATTCTGGCTGTGGCCGTAGGCGTTGCAAAGACCGGTTTGGACAAACGCATCGGTCTCATCCTTCTCAGCCGCATCAAGAGCGCCAAAACCTTCGCCCTTGTCTTTTTCCCCATGCTCGCCATGTCCGCAAGCTTTCTCTCCGAGCACGCCTTGGTCGCCTTGCTCATCCCGGTGCTCATGGGGGTTTACAAGGTGACGTGCCGAATGTACGGCGTTGAAAAGGATCGAGCCCTAGCCGTGTTTCTTCTTCTTGGGATTTGTTTCGCCGCAAACCACGGGGGACCGGGATCTCCTGCGGCAGGCGGAAGAAACGCCATCATGGTCGGCTACCTCATGGGGTATGACCACTCCATCAGCTTCCTCGAATGGATGAAGTACGGCTTTCTTTTCGTGCCCGTGATGGGTGTCTGCATTGGCATGTACATGTACCTTATCTGCAAGCCGCGTTTCAAAGTCAAGGGCATGAATCCGAGCGAAGTCGTTAAGGCAGAAGTGGCCAGAATGCCCAAGTTCGGCGGAAAAGAAGCGATCATGGCGGTTATCCTGGTCGTTCTTGTGGCGGCGTGGATCTTACTAGGGGAAGAGTTCGGTCTCGGTGGACCGACGCTCTATGCGGTCATCGCTATGTTCCTTGCCAAGATTCTCACCTGGGACGACATCCAGGAGGGCGTGGCCTTTGACGTGGTCGGTCTGTATGCGGCGGCCTGCGCGATGGGTGTGGCTCTCAAGTTCACAGGAGGCGCCGTGTGGATGGCCCAGGTGTTTGTGAACGCTCTCCCCGACTTCCTGGCCAAAGGGGACAACCTCATCATCGGGGTCAGCCTGGCCACAGGCATTATGACGAACTTCATGAGCGACGGAGCGACCGTGGCTTCTCTCGGCCCGATTTTCCTTCCCATGTCCGAGCTGGCCAATGTGCACATGTGGAAAATCGGCCTGGCCTGTGCCTTTTCTTCCTCTTTTGCCAACTTCCTTGTTGTGGGAACCCCGAACAATGCGATAGCCTATGGGATGGGCAGAGACCCCGAGACAGGGGAAAAGCTCCTGGACGTGATGGATTTCGTCAAATACGGGCTGCCTGTGACCATCATGGCATGGCTGATCCTCTGGTTCTGGACGATCTTCGGGTACTGGCGCTTTATGTCCTGGCCGACTTTCTAGTGTGGTGTCTCCCCTCTGGCCCGCCCTAAATCCTCCGCCCCACCCGTGACGGGATTGCGGGGGACGGGCGCCGAGGGAGGGGGAGGCTGGGAGGGGGCTAACCCCCTCCCCTACGGTAATCCTGGATCGGCCAAAACCTCTTGGCTTTCCAAAGTAAGGGTGGTTATGAAAACGCCGCTCTACGCGAGTCTGCAGAGAAACATCATCCTGATTACCCTGCTCGTAGCGTTTGCTCCGCTTTTCGCTCTCGGGACCATCCTCTACACTCAGTTCTTTCAGATGTACCAGACCAAGGTGGGGGAACAGATCCAGTACAGAGCCAGGGCCCAGGCCGAGGCGGTGGATCTTTTTCTCAAAGAGAGGATGGCCATCCTGGCGGCCATGGCCGACACGCACACGTACCAGGAGATGATTCAGGAGAAGAATCTCGCCGAAGTCTTTCGGATCATGAATCTGAGAGCCGGCGCGTTGGTGGATCTCGGCGTGATCAACAATGCGGGCCAGCATCTCGCGTATGTTGGGCCCTACGATCTGAGGGGGCTCAACTACTACCAGCAATCCTGGTTCGGCGAGGTGATGAGCAAAGGATCCTACATCAGCGATGTGTACATGGGGTACCGGCAGCTGCCTCACTTCATCATCGCGGTCAAGCGCCAGGAGGCGGAAAACAGCTGGATCCTTCGAGCCACCATTGATCCTGACGTGTTCGGCAGCCTCGTGCGTGCGGCCCAAGTGGGAAAGAGCGGAGATGCCTTCATTATCAACGGCGAGGGATTTTACCAGACCCGGCCGCGGTTCGAGGGTCAGATCCTCACCCTGTCGAAGATCGATTCCGCCCTTTTCGGAGGAAGGACCAACGTCGTTGAAATGAAGAACGACCAGGGCAAGGCCCTCCTTTATGCCGGAAGCTGGCTGAACCATGGAAAGTGGCTCCTGGTGATCAGCCAGGACCTGGCAGAGGAAATGACCGGGCTCTTCGCCACACGGAACGTGGGGATTTTCCTCATCCTCCTTGGAATCGCAGCTATTGCAGCGACCACGATTTTTACAACCCGAGCTACGGTGAAACGGCTGAAGGACGCGGATGAAAGAACGAACAGCCTCAATGCTCAGCTGATGCAGTCCGACAAGCTCGCTGCCTTGGGTAAAATGGCGGCGGGCGTCGCCCATGAGATCAACAATCCCCTGGCCGTGATCCTGCAGAAGACCGGCTGGATGGAGGATTTGCTGGCGGAAGAGGAATTCCAGAAAAGCCAAAACATCGAGGAGTTCAAGACGTCGATCAAGAAAATCGAGGAGCATGTCGAGCGAGCCAGGAAGGTGGTCCACAACATGCTCGGCTATGCCCGCAGAATGGAGCCCCGGCTTGAGGATGTGGATGTGAACGACACGGTCAGGCAGACCATTGGGCTTCTGAACAACTACGCCCGGATCAACAACATCGAAATCCTGACGGAACTGAATCCAGAGTTGCCGATCATTGCGGGTGACCAGGCACAGCTCCAGCAGGTGTTTTTGAATCTGATCTCCAACGCCATTGACGCCATCGGTAAGGATGGCTGGATCCGGGTAAAGAGCGTGCGTTCCGGGAGAGAGATTCTGGTCAGCGTGACCGACAATGGACCTGGGATTCCGGAGGACATGCAGCGAAAAGTTTTTGATCCATTCTTCACAACGAAATCAGCGAGCAAGGGAACAGGACTCGGGCTTTGGGTCAGTTACAGTATCATGGAGAAAATGGGGGGGAACATTTCTTTGAGCAGCAAGGTCGGGGAAGGGACGACCTTTGTGGTCCAGATTCCGCTCGTTCTCCCGGAGAAGAAGTAGCACAAAATCGCTCTGCCGGCGGCAGAGCAAGGTGAAGGAGGGAGGGCCCATGGACAATTTCAGAGCTTTGGTGGTTGATGACGAACAGGATTTTCTGGAAACCCTGGTGAATCGTCTTCAGAAGCGCAACATCGACACCGCGGGTGCCAAGAGCGGGGAAGAAGCGCTGGAGATCATGAAAAAGAAGCTCTTCGACGTCGTGATTCTGGACGTGAAGATGCCGGGCGGCATGGACGGGATCGAAACGCTGAGAGAGATGAAGAAAATTCAACCCCTGGCCGAGGTGCTTCTTCTCACGGGGCACGCGTCCGTAGAAACCAGCATCGAGGGGATGAAACTCGGGGCCTTCGATTACCTGCTGAAGCCCATAAAAATCGAGGACCTCATGACCAAGATGGCGCTGGCTTTTGAGAAAAAAGACACCCATGACCAGAAAATCCGGAAGGCAAGGATCAAGGAACTGCTTCGTTTCCCGGGACGGGTGCTCGAGCATGACAAAGAGGACGAAAGGGCAAAATAGCCGCACCTCATGAGCGAGAACCGCTATGCCAGATTGAGAAAACTGATTCTGGCCACCATGATCCTGGTGCCGGCCATCCCCTTCTACATCGTCATGGGCATCGGCTACTACTACTTTACGACGTCCATCGAAAACAGCACCGTGGCGAGCATGAAGCGGATTGTCGAAGATCACCGGCAGATGATCGACACCTTTCTCACAGAGAGAAAATCCGATCTTGAATTTGTGGCGGAATCTTACACCTTTGACGATCTTGCGGATCCCATCAACCTCTACAAGGTTTTAAATCTCCTGCAGAACAAATCGGCCGCCTTTGTCGATCTGGGGGTCTTCAACGAAGAAGGCATTCACGTGACGTATCAGGGGCCTTACAAACTCATCGGGAGAGACTACGGTGCGGAGGCTTGGTTCAAGGAGGTCATGAAACGGGGCTATTACATCAGTGACATCTTCCTGGGATATCGAAAGGTTCCTCACTTCATCATCGCCATCACTCGCGAAGAGCCAGGAAGAAAGTGGGTGCTCCGTTCCACCATTGACACCCAGTTCTTTACGGACCTGGTGGAGAGGGTGCGCATCGGCAAGACCGGTGAATCCTATATCCTCAATGAGCAAGGGATTCTCCAAACTCAACGCCGATCCGGCGGCAATCTCATGGACAAAGATACAGACCATTTAATCGGCCCGGCGCGTCACGAAGGGACCGAGAGCTTCTTGAAAAAGAACCAGAAGGGAGAGGAATTTCTTTACGCCACCACCTGGCTGCAAGACAAGAAGTGGTTGCTGGTCGTGAGGCGGGAAGAAGCGGATGCCTTCCGAGATGTCCGGTCCGCGACTCTTGTGATCATGCTCATCAACACCGTGGTGGGAGCGGGTATCGTAGCGGCCGCCTTTTATCTGACGAACAGTATTGTCCGCCGCATGGAGGGAATCGACACAGAAAAGGAGCAGCTGGGCCAGCAGCTCGTCAGGGCAAGCCGGCTTGCCGAGCTCGGGGAAATGGCGGCGGGTTTTGCCCATGAGATCAATAACCCCTTGCAGATCATGACCTCCGAGCAGGCCCTGGTGGACACGATTTTCTCCGACATGATCCAAAAGGGTGAACTGAAAGAGTCCCAGGATCTTGTGGATCTGAAAGATTCCATGGCGCAGATCAAGTTGCAGATCGAACGCTGCGCGAAGATCACCCAGGCAATCCTGAAATTCGGCAGGCAAAGTGAGCCGGTCTCCAAGGATATCGATCTGGTCGTGTTTATCCCGGAGGTGACCGGCATGATTGTCAAAAAAGCCACTGTCAACGGCATTACCGTGACAGAGGAGATCGCGGATAACACGCCTGTCATTCGAGGGGACCCGTCCCTGCTCCAGCAGGTGTTGCTCAACCTTTACAACAATGCCATGGATGCGATCGCGGAAAGGCATGGGGCCGAGGGGGGCGAGCTGGTCATTGCTGCGGCGCCTGACGAAGACGGCAAAGTAAAAATATCCGTGAGGGATAACGGTGTCGGCATCAGCCCGGAAAACCTCAAGAAAGTCTTTTCGCCCTTTTTCACCACCAAACCTGTGGGCAAAGGAACAGGACTGGGCCTTTCGGTCTGCTACGGGATTGTGGACAGCATGGGCGGGGTCATGGAAGTGAGCAGTGAAAGAGGGGTGGGGACGACCTTCACCATTCGGTTGCCTCAAGCGCCCGAGAGCAAAAACGGATAAGGCTGATAAAAGTCTTAGATAATAACTTCTTCGTAAGGTGCGCGGAAGTATCTGAGCCCGGACTGGAGGGTGCGGTCGGAGGCCTGCGTTGAAAATTTTGCCAGGAAATAGAAACGAGATGGGGGACGACGATGGAAAAGATGAAAATGATGTTGGTGGACGATGAGGAGCGGTTTCTTGAAACCACCAAGAAGCTCCTTAATCGAAAAGGCTACGACGTTGCGACGGCACTGAGCGGACCTGAGGCCCTAGACAAACTGCAGAAGGAAAACATTCACGTCGTGATTCTGGATGTGAAGATGCCGGGCATGGACGGGATTGCAACCTTGAAGGCGATCAAGAACAGGTATCCCCTTGTGGAAGTGATCATGCTGACCGGCCATGCGACCGTGGAATCGGCGGTGGAGGGGCTCAAGTCCGGAGCGACCGATTACCTGATGAAACCCACGAGCATGGATGACTTGATCAAGAAAGCCGAGGATGCCTATGCCAAGAGGCAGGTCCTCGAGGAAAAGATCCGGGTGGCTCAGGCACGGATGGCGCAGAGATCGCCCTTAGAAATTTTGCGGGACACCAAGAAGTAATCCGGACGGTTTGGCGGGAGGTCACTGCCGGCTTTCAGATGGAAAAAGAAGCTCGCCCGAGAATAAACAGGAGGGTTCTAGTCGTCGTTGCAGGCATCGCCCTCATCTTCCTCGGTGCCGGTCTGGCGCTGGGTCTGTGGACGGCCGTGGAGATGAGAGACTTGGTGGGAGACCAGTTCAACGAGCAGCAGCTCGCGCTGGCCCGGCACGTCTCTGTCCTGATCGAACGGCAGATGCATTTCCTCGAAAAAGAGCTTCTCCTCCTCAAGAGGGCTCTGGCCATGCAGCCATTCGATCCCGAAACGTACTACGAGGAAATTCAGCAGTCCTTCCAACGGGTGCTCGAAAGTGGGGTTTGGAAGATCGAGATCCTGGACCTCCAAGCCCGCCGGGAGTACACCTTTATGCCCTTCAGGCACTGGACCTGGCAGGACATCACGGCGGAAACAATCGCGATCCTGCCGCCTCCCGAGACTCTGGGAGAGGAAATCGTTTTCACTTCCGGGTCGCAGGTCAAGCCTCAAGGCATCGGTCTTTTCATGGGGACGCTTCTTCCGGAAGCATCTCCCATGGTGCTTCTGTTCAACCTCAATATCTCTTGGTTCCTGAATCCTTTCCTGAGCGACATCCGTTCCGGGAAAACAGGGTATGCCTGGCTGATCGATGAAAAGGGGCGTTTTTTGTATCATCCCAACACCGAGTTCATCGGAAAAAACTCGATGCAAATCCGCGAGGAAAAATACCTGGACGTTCCCCTGGGGCCCATCGGTGAGATCCAGCAGCAAAAGATGCTTAAGGGAGAGGTGGGGACGGGGACGTACTATTCCGGCTGGCACAGGGGGATTACCGGCAGAATAAAAAAACTCATTGCCTACTGCCCTGTTCAAGTTTCCCACCGGCCTGCCCGACTCTGGGCCGTTGCCGTGGCGGCACCGACCTCGGAGATCGAGGACGCCGTGCACAGGGGATACCTCAGACAGTTCCTCCTCCAGGGCCTGGTGATCTTTGCCATCCTCTTTGCCGCAGGGGCGGTTCTCTTTTTTGAGATGCGGTGGTCGCGGGCACTTGAAAAGAGAGTGCGCCGGAGAACGGAAGAGCTGAAAAAATCAGAGGAGAAATATCGTTCCCTCGTGGAAAGTGCGGAGGATTTCATTTTCACCGTTGACTTCGAAGGCCATTTCCAGTCCATGAACAGCTTCACGGCCATTTTTTTCGGCGGCCGTCCTGAGGATTTCATAGGCAGAGGCCTCTCCTCTCTTTTCCCTGAAAAGGTCGCGCAAGAGCAGCTAAGACTGGTGAAGCTGGTTTTCAAAGCAGGCAAGAGTGTTCGGGATGAATTCGAGATTTCCATCGCGGATCACACGACCTGGATCAGCGCCAACTTCATGCCTCTCAAGAATGATGAAGGGACGGTGAACGCGGTGCTTTGCATTGCCCGGGACATCACGGAAAGCAAGAATCTTGAAAGGCAGCTCGTCAACGCGGAGAAGCTCGCCTCTCTGGGTACCCTGGCGGCAGGCGTTGCCCATGAGGTCAACAATCCGCTTGGGGTGATCCTGGGTTTCTGCGATCTTCTCCTGAGGAAGGCGGACAAGGAGTCTCAGGCCTATGACGACCTCAAGACGATTGAACGGCAAGGTCTTCACTGCAAGCAGGTGGTGGAGAACCTCCTAAGCTTCGCCCGGCTTGGGGAGGGAGGCTCCGAGTACGCTAACGTGAACCATGGCATTGAGGACATTGTCAAGGTCGTCAGGCACACCCTGGATATGCACGGAATTGAGTTGAGCCTGTCGCTTGCCGAAGACTTACCCTTGGTGGTCGGCGACAGCCGGCAGCTTCAGCAGGTGTTCATGAACCTGATCAACAATTCGGCGGCCGCCATGACCTCTGGTGGAACACTGAGAATCAGTACCGGGCTTGAGAGGTCCACGCGGAAGGCGGTCATCCGCATCGAAGACGACGGCATCGGCATCAAGCCGGAGCACCTGGACCACATCTTCGAGCCCTTTTTCACAACCAAGCCGGAGGGACAAGGAACGGGCCTGGGGCTCTTTGTGAGCTACGGGATCATTGCCAAGTACGGAGGCACGATTGATTGTGTCAGCAATGACTCCGCTTCGCTCAAACCCAGGGGGACGACGTTTACCATCAAGCTCTTGACGCAGAGTTAGAAAGGAATCTGATGCCCGGAAGGATATTGATCATAGACGACGAGAAGGACATGTTGGTCCTCTTAAGAAGGATCCTCACCGAAGAGACGGACCACGAGACGGTCACTGAGTCTGATCCGCACCGCGCTGTCGAGCTTTTCAAGGAAAACCCTTTCAACCTGGTCATCACGGATCTGAAAATGCCCAAGATGGACGGCATTCAGGTCCTTGAGAAGGTTAGGAAAGTGGATCCGAAGGTGACGGTCGTCATTCTCACGGCTTTTGCAACTATTGAAAATGCCGTGGAGGCGATTCGGAAAGGGGCCTACGATTACATCACCAAGCCCTTCAGGAGAGAGCGAATTCTTCTGACCATCTCCAAGGTGATGGAGTGGCAGGAGATGCTCCAGGAGAACCTTTCCCTGCGACAAGCTTTGGCTCAAAAGGAGGGCGCTCCGCCCCTCGTCGGATCGACCTCCGCGATGAAGGAGCTTCTTGAGCGAATCAAGCAAGTGGCGCCGACCATGGCGACCGTCCTGCTCACGGGCGCCAGCGGCACAGGGAAAGAACTGGTGGCCAGGGCGATCCATCAGCACAGCCTCAGGGCTTCCAAGAAATTCATCACCGTGAATTGCACGGCCATTCCGGAGCAAGTGATCGAAAGCGAGCTTTTCGGTCATGTGAAAGGGGCATTCACGGGCGCCTGGAAAGATAAGAGAGGCCTCGTGGAGGAAGCTCACGAAGGAACCTTGTTCCTCGATGAAATCGGGGACTTCAATCCCAACCTGCAAACCAAGCTCCTCAGGCTTCTTCAGGAAGGAGAGTACAAGCCCGTAGGGAGCCTGATCACGAAGAAAGCGGACATCCGTTTTGTGGCCGCCACCAACCACAATCTCAAAGCGGACATCCACGAGAAGCGATTCCGTGAAGACCTTTACTATCGTCTGAACGTGGTTCACATTGATCTTCCCACCCTCAAGGAACGAAAGCAGGATATCCCCTTGCTTGCGCACTACTTTCTGCAGAAATATGCCCAGGTCAACGGGAAAAACATCCACGAGATATCGCCCGAGGCCATGCAGGCGCTCATGGGGCGAGAATACCCCGGCAACGTGAGGGAACTGGAGAACATCATCGAGCGAGGAGTCATCTTCTGCAACACAGACACCCTGAAGGTCAAAGACCTCCACCTTGACCGTGAGGGAGCTTCCTTTTTCCCCGAAGTCAGCGAAGATGTGGCACGCCTTTCCTTCAAAGAAGCCAAGGACAAGATGATCAACCTCTTTCACAACCAGTACATTATGGCCCTTCTCCGGGAAAGCGGAGGGAACATCAGCAAGGCGGCTGAGATTGCCGGTATCCAGCGGCAGTATCTGCACCGGCTGATGAAAGAGGCGGGCATCGAGGCGGACCAGTTTAAACAGAAAGGCGAGTAGGCGAGCGCTTTAGCGTGGTCCTCTGTCTTGTCCTTCGGTCCTGGTCAGGCCGATTTTCTTGAAGGCGTCTTCTAGCCGAATCATCCCCACAGGCCTGTGATTTCTCAGCACAACGATCTGCTTCAGGTTCTTTCCGACCATCAGCTCTATGGCGGTGACGATCTTGTCCCCGATCTTCACAGAGGGATCAAGGGGCACCCCGTCTTCGTAGGGCAACAGGATTTCGTCAATTTTCGTTCGCGTCATGATCAGAAAGAGCCCTAAGTAAAGTACTTGGCCAAGTCTTTCTGCAAAAGAAGTGCCATCTTCGTGCGAACCGGCTACAGACCGTGATCGATAGGCTATGATGCCCGTGTGCCGTGCTCTTTGCACGGAATTGAAGAGAGTTGCCGCTCCTCTTCTGGTCTGCATTTCGTCTCATCCCTGATGACAGTCTCTGTAACCCAGCGGGTTTCGCATGAGACCTGTCCATCCCCAAAGGTCATTGCTGTAATCTTGATGTTTACAAAACCTCCTTTGCTGGGCTTGAACAGGACATGGAATTTGGTGGAAACTTCCCTCCTCGATGCCGATTCCTTAGCGTGATTAAAGACTTGGAGAACGGCCCTTTTATAGGCGCCAATCTGGCATATATCTTGAATGCTTGAATAACGAGAACTTTTGAAAAAACCGCAAAGTCGGCAAGAGTGTGCAGTTTGGAACTCAGGAGATCGGATAAAATGGTTAGACTTGCGTTCAAGGAGGTGTTGAATGGAACAGAAAACTGAAAAGAAGATGGGATGGGAAATTGCCCGGGAAGTGGAAAAAGAGAAGCCCACCATGGGCGCCAGGGCAGTGATCAGCGGTGAGAAGTGGAGAACCCTGATCAAGTATGCGATTCTCTACGTTGTCCTTTTCATCGCGGCAACATGGCTGGCCGGGAATCCTTTTGAATGGACCCAGAGGCTTCCTTCGGATTTCGTGAAAGCCAATGGGTGGGCTGGCACAGACAGCTGGTCCATTGTCTGGTGGGTGGTTCTTCTCTGCGCCGTGTTTGAGTACATGGATTCGGCGGGAGGAATGGGATACGGCACGGCTCTCACGCCTCTCCTGCTCACGGCAGGCTTTGACCCGAAGCAGGTGGTGCCCCTCGTGATGATCACGGAAATGGTGACCGGGCTTGTCTCCGGCTTGATCCACGGGGAATTCGAAAACGTGGAATGGAAATTGAGGCCCATGAACGAAACCACCAAGCTCACCATGATGATCGCCATCACAGGAATGATTGCGACCATGATCTCCATCACCGCCGTGTACAACTACTTCCAGCTCCACAAGTTCTGGATCAAGTTCTACGTGACGATCCTTCTCATCGTCATGGGTATTTGCTCGATCATGACGGCGATCAAGTATGCCAAATACCGACCCAACCTGATGTGGATCTTTGCTTTTGTGGGAGGGTTTAACAAAGGCGTCGGAGGTGGCGGTTACGGACCCGTGATCACGGTGGGCGGGCTCATCTCCGGAGTCCCGGTGAAAAGCATGGTGGCCGTGACCTCCTTTGCAGAAGGCATGACCTGTCTTGCAGCGGTCATCACGTGGTTTTCGCTTGTGAGCGTGGGCGTTATCGTGGACTACATGCTGCTCCCGAGCTTCGTGATCGGAACGGTGGTTGCTGCGGTGGCTGCGCCTTACACAACCCGTGTCATCCCGGAGGTCTTCTGGAAGTGGGCGGTACCCATTTACTGCTGCATTCTGGCCGCCTACTCGTTCTACAAGATCTGGCCGGAAATCCAGAAGCGCCTTCTGAGTTAGCCGTTCGCGACCTGCGCTTCTTTTCTCGTGGGCCCTGTGACGGCAAGGGCCCACACCCCCAAAAACACATTGACTGGAGTGACACAGTTGTTATGATAACAACCATGGAAAACTATGGCCAGGGGAACCCGTTCTGGAGATGGTGGAACAGCTTGAGCTTCATCCAGAAGCGTCTCATCCGGATGTTCTTGTCCATGATGGTGATGATCCTCTGCTTTCCCCTCTATTATCTCGGGCTTTTCGGGTCTGTGGAAGGGCCCCTCAATCCGGCCAAAATTGGGGCGTCCCTGGCAGGCATGGGTGTGACGAAAACGCACAGCTTGGTCTTCTTCCTTTCTTTTCTGATTATTGCACTCTCATGGAACTGGATTTACAACATCGTGAGCCTTCTCACCGGGGCACGGTTGACGTGCAACAAGGTTGATGATGAGGGCAAACCCTGTGGGGCCAGGGTGGAAAAAAGAAAGGTGGAACAGAAGAAGACGGGGCAAAAGGTGGCCCAATACGTTTGCACCAACGGCCACAAAAGACCCGATGCCCATTTCCACCCTGTTCAAAAGGGAAAGTTCAGCCACACGGTCTGGGTGATTGCCGCCGTGTTCTGTTTCATTGTCTTTTTCCTGTCGTGATGAATGAAATCTTAGGAAAGGGTGTTCTTATGACGGACGAAGTTTACCATTGTATCGCCCACGACGAGACGGCATCTCGTCTTGGGACTCACATTGAAAAAGGGCTGAGCAGCAAAGAGGTCGAGAAGAGGATCAAGGAGCACGGGTACAACGAGCTCACAGAGCGGCCGCGACCCGGCTTTCTGAAGATGCTGCTCGATCAATTCAAGAACTTTCTGGTCATTATTCTGATCATTGCTGCGGTGGTGTCGTTGCTGCTGGGCGAGTATGTGGACGCCATTGCCATTATGGTCATCGTGGTCATCAATGCGGTGGTCGGGGTGATTCAGGAGTCAAAGGCTGAGCAGGCCCTTGCGGCTCTCAAGAAGATGGCGGCCCCGAATGCCCAGGTCATCCGCGACGGCCACCAGCAGACCATTGCCTCCAGGGAACTCGTGCTCGGCGACATCGTCCTCATCGAGGCGGGCAATTACGTGCCTGCGGACATGCGGCTCGTAGAGGGTTTTAACCTGAAAGTCGAGGAGGCTTCTCTCACAGGGGAATCT
>Ga0210105_1000074_pt1 | contig 13415 bp, 16 predicted proteins | sample RushSE_TuleC_D2_FD_185569 | JGI IMG/M metagenome (GOLD analysis project Ga0210105, IMG submission 185569) | Wetland microbial communities from San Francisco Bay, California, USA, that impact long-term carbon sequestration - RushSE_TuleC_D2 (SPAdes) | ecosystem: Environmental > Aquatic > Marine >... | reverse complement strand
AAAGATGAAGTTGAGGGAGGCTGGAGAGGGGGCCAATCTCATATTCCTTTTGCCCTATTACAAACATTCGGTCTTTTATGGTAAGCAAAGAATCAGGAGCGTATGGGTGGTTTCAGACCTCCAGCTCTATCTTGACCTGCACAACTACCCTATTCGGGGCCCGGAGCAGGCCGAGCATGTCTATGAAAGACGACTGAGACCCATCGTCGAAGGTTGAAAGGCTTCTATGCCTGAAGATTTCAAAGCCGTGTTTCTGAAGACCCTCTGGATTCTCAGGGACTATCTATCCGTGATTGTTGTCGGAGGCGGATGGGTTCCTTTACTGTACAATCATTATCCGGTGGCGGACAAATGGAGGGAAACCAAGTGATGGAGAACGTTGTTATTGCCAGTGGGATTAGAACACCTATCGGAGCCTATGGAGGAGCCTTCCGGGATGTACCCGTTTATAGATTGGGCAGCACAGTATTAAATGAGGCGGTGAAAAGAGCCGGATTCGATCCTGTCCAAGTGGATGATGTCATCATGGGCCAGTCCTATCAAAATGGGGAATGTGCTAACGGAGGTCGGATGGCGTTGCTGGACGCGGGATGGCCAGACACAGTGCCCGGAGTCACCCTGGATCGGAGATGTTGTTCCGGTTTGGACGCCGTGTTTTTCGGCGTGATGAAAATCCAGACGGGAAATGCAGATATCATTGTAGCAGGTGGCATGGACAGCATGAGTCAAGCGGAGTTGTATTTCCCAGGTGAAATAAAATGGGGTTTGGGGGGGAAGCGAGACGAAAAATGGGGGTTTATGCCAAAGGGGCACGGGGCGCTTGCCATGTGGGGGATTCCTGTCTACGACAGAATACAGCGTGCCAGGGTTATGTCCCAGCCGGTTCATCGGTACGGGGAGCTGAATTCTATGATGACCTGGGCTGAAACTGCGGCAAAGAAAGAAAAGATCACTCGTCAAGAGGCTGATGCGTGGGCACTCCGAAGCCATCAGAGAGCTGTTGCTGCCATGGATTCCGGCAAATTCCAAGAGGAGATTGTCCCTGTTTCTGTTCCACAGTCCAAAGGGGCCCCGCTGCTTTTCGATAAAGACGAGACACCCCGGCGGGACACGACTCTGGACAAGCTTGGTAAATTATCTCCTGTTTATCCTGACGGAATATGCACTGCAGGGAACTCATCCACCGAGAATGACGGAGCGGCGGCGATAGTATTGATGTCCGAAAGAAAGGCCACCGAGTTACGCATAGAGCCAATAGCCCATTTTAGAGCCTGTGCTCTTGCCGGCTCGGACCCAACTCTGACGTATCCTGCGGTTCCAGCATCAGTAAACAAAGCCCTGATTAAGGTTGGGCTTGTGGTTGATGATGTGGATCTCATTGAAATCCAGGAAGCCTTCGCCGTGCAAGCCCTTGCTGATGCCAGGCTGATGGGTATCAGGGAATCCGACTTTGATCAGAAAATTAACGTAAACGGTTCAGGGATTTCCCTCGGCCATCCCATCGCAGCTACCGGTGTTATGAGACTGGTCACATTGCTGCACGAGATGAAAAGGAGAAATGTGCGGTACGGCTTAGAAACCATTTGCGGCGGCGGCGGCCTTGGCATTTCCGCCATTGTTGAGAGACATCCTGGCAGGGGATAACAGTGATTTCAAGGGGGAAAAAGCTGGTTACGACGACCAACACACTCTTGAGGTCGCGAGAGTCTCTCTCCCGCCCGACCACACGAATAAGAAAAGCCCATTGCCTTCCTCTTTAGACAGAATACCCGAATTGAATGAATTGTCTAGAGCAGAGAGGCGAAGAGTCATTGAAGTTGCGGTAAATGCCTGTTTTATTGACTCCATTCAATTAGAAAAAGGGGTCCATCTTTTCTATACTCCTGCTCTGTGGGATGTGAATCCCGCAAAGCTCCAAGGTTTCCTAAAGAAGTATGGCGAGTCAGGGATGACAAAAATCGTGAAAGATGTCTCAGGACAACAAGGCTTTGACATAACAGGAAAACTAGGCAATCCTTTGGTCGACGACGCGATTCGAGCAGGCGTGCTACCAAGCCCTACAGTGATATGGTTCCAATTCTCATAAAGGATGCCTGCGAGATCGCAGGACGACAAGATGCTGCCGTGACTATTTCGGATGGTATTGTTGGGCCAGTTCGCATTCGAATCGGTCTTTGCACACTCTAGAACAATAGAACTCCCGCATAATAAAACCATATTTTTCTATGAAATCAGCGATGGCCTGATCTCTGTCCACAATCAGATGGAACCATTTATGCTTGTCAATGTGCCGCTCGATTATTTCTATCTGAGCCTGGAGGATATCTCGGAGACGTATGCACTCGTGGAACATGGTCGAACCCATCCGCATCGGTGGCGATGCTCAAATCTGCTAGGCTTGGAAATCACATGAGGTGGACACTCCTTCACTCCTTGCCACACTTCAAAAATGTTTCCCGCAAGAGCTCTCGATGTACCTCGTTGACTTTAGCAAAACAAAAACCCATTCCCTGCAGGATATCTCTACCCGTAGCGCCTTCAAGATTGGACCAAAGGAGCTTGCCCATGACACTAATTTCTTCTCCTGGAGGCTTGATCACCAATCGGTACGTTTCGTCCATGCTCAGCCTTTCCATACAGTGAATGAATACCCCCTCGCGCGTGATGTTCCTTGCTTCCCCTTCGACCGGTCCATTCGCCGTTATGATTATCACAGGCCACGAGGCTGCTATGCGAGGGAGTCCTCGTTTTTCCACAGGGTCGTTCAACGTTCTATCCCTCGCTTCATGTCCTTCACTTCTCGGCATACTTCTTAATTGCTTTACGCAAGCGCCGCTGGTCTCGTTCACTGAACCCCACAAAGCAAAAACCCTTTCCCAGATGGATGTCGCGGGAAGACCAAACGAGACTGCCCATTACTTCAATTTGTTCTCCATCAGGTTTCATCAGCAAGCGGTAGCTTTTGGGCGGAGACAAACTTTCCGTGGAATGAGTGAACAGAATAAACACTCCTTCGACTGATATGTTCCTTGCTTCTCCCTCTACCGCGCCCGTTTTGGTCATGATCGTTACAGGCCACCGGACTTCTACGCGAGGGGATTTTCGTTTTTCGACGAAGCCGTTCAACGCCCTATACCTCCTGGGTTCCTGCGGGTTACGTTTTATTTCCCTTTGGGCTTGGCAATGGTGTATCCCAAGAACGGAAAAAGGAGGCTCGGTCTCCTAGCCTTATGAAGAAGACCTTTCCCTCCTTTTCCCTCACTAAGGGGCTTCTGAAAAGGCTATCTTTTTTTCTTTGCTTTAGTCTTTTTTGAAGTTGCTTTGGTTTTTGTAGTAGTTTTTTTAGTGGCTTTCTTTTTCTTTGCTGTCGCCATGGCATCCTCCATTAGATTATTATTCGTTTCAGAACAGCATTGCTCTACCCCTTAGTTATGTATTGAATGAGATATAGTTAAGCATATATATACCTTCATGTCAATAATAAACCAATATTTAATAAAATTAACTGCAATTATGCAGGTATAGTGTGGGAGTGATATGCCGGAGGAAACCTGTGGCGACGATAATTCGTTGCTTCTCCTTTTCTGTTTTTCAAGCTGCGTTATGACTTGTGATGCCAGTCCATTGCCTCTTACGCCGCTGAGAAAGGGCGATTTCGAAACGCAGTCTCTTGCCATTCGCCCCTTCTATCTTGCAATCGCTGAGCGAACTCTTCGAAATAAACAGATCAAAGATATTCCGTTTCAATCAATTTAACTAATTTTGTATTGATTTTTATCTTATAGTATAGTATTATATTTATAAACACATATATCCTAAACTTATTAAACCAATACCAAATCTCCCATAACCGGAGGTCGAACCAAATGCCTCAGATCATGACCACTAAAGAACTCGCCAAGTACCTCAAGCTCCATGAAATCACAATCTGCAAGTATGCCGCTGACGGCAGGATCCCAGCGATTCGGATTGGAAGGGTCTGGAGGTTTGACAAGGAGGCCATTGATAAGTGGATCGGAGAAGGGACTGCTCCGGCTAACAAGGTTGGTTCAAAAGAAAGTGGAAAGGGAATGAAGAAGTAGAGAGAGAAAGAAACATTGAAATCTTTTCCCTGATCTTCCCTTTTATAGTCTCGCGCCCTTTTCCGACAGCGTCATCCTAAATCATAGATCCGCATTTCATAGGTTAAGAACCCTAAAATCGTTGCAAGTAAATTCCGCTGCAAGGGAATGACAATTCTATCGGTCTGATTTATCCAAGTAACTATTCCGCTTTCCTGTCGCTTGACCACGCGATTTTCAGTCCTATATTCTTGCCATTATATCAACATTGATATATAGCTTCTGCACTCGACGGATTCAGACAGATAAAGGGACTCCCATGGATTTTGAAGAGAACGATTTGCAATATCCGGCGGTGACTCACCGTCTCTTCCAACTGATCACGAACATGTCTGACGATGAACGGCGTACTCTCTTAAAGCTCTTGGACGATGGGCTGTTGAAAGGAAAGTGCCGGAGGAGATTTTTCAGAAAACCTCTCCGGTTACCCGTGATCTATGCCTTTGGAGGCCGCACCTATCGCAATTACACAAAAGACATAAGCATTGCCGGAGTTTTTATGTTTACCCGCAATACCTTTCAACTAGGCCAATCGATAAGCATTTTCTTCAGGGATCACGACAGCACTCCCCCGGTTAAAATGCTGGGCAAGGTTGCCAGAGCGACCCTGGAGGGGATTGGAGTTGAATTCCTATCCCCTGATATTGATAAAATAACCGCAATCGTATCTCTCGCCTCGGAGGGGTAGTGGATCTTGGGGATGAGGCAAGTACTCGTTGTCTGAGGGCACATTGGTGACAAAAGACAGGGCGACAGAATTGATGTAGGATACAAAACCTAGAGTTGAGCACGGCGGTGTAATGCAATAATCTGCTTGTCAATGCTGGGCATCGGAAAAAGGGGAGCTATGCATAAGCCTGCCGTTTTTGTTGGATTGATTATCGTGGCACTCGTCGGGTATGTCGGTGTAGGGCCGTTAATCACGATTTATCAGATCAAGTCCGCAGTGGAACGGCAAGACTCTGAGAAACTGTCGGATTAAGTCGATTTTCCAACCCTGCGCACAAATCTCAAAGAGCAGCTCAACTCTGAGCTGATGAAAAAGGCTGCTACAGAGTCGAAGGACAACCGGTTGCTGGCCTTGGGCTTGGCGCTCTCGCCCAAGCTGGTTGAGAGCATTGTAGACTCGTTCGTGACGCCGAGCGGCATCTCAAATCTTATGGCCGGGAAAAAGCCCCTGCAGCCTGAGAAAGAACAGCAAGCGCAGGAGCCAAGTGGTAGACAAAGGTGGGAGCCATTCAAGAATTCACGCTACACCTACGATAGCTCCAGCAAATTCTCAGTGTGGGTTAAAGACGACAAGCGCGAGGAGATTCGCTTCGTTCTTACCCGTGATGTCCTTTCATGGAAACTCAGCAACATAATCATAACTGGTTTTATATCCCGACGCAGAGCCAGCTGATCGCTCTTGATGCTCGCAAGCTTTATTTCAATTGTCCCGCTTTGCTTCATCGGAGCGTACCCTCCTGGTAACCGGAATACCTTCCATCGGGTACAGCGGAACACCGGGCTCTCTTCTGTCACAGGTCAAAGGCTTTGCGAAATTGCCCGTTTGCAAACCTCGAGAACGCGGTTTCCTTTCCACCGCTTTTGAAATACTCAAGGCCCAGATCCCGGAGATCTTCGAGGGGAATGCCTTTCTTGAGCAGACCCTTGGAACGGGAATCTTCGTTGAGTTTGCCAACTCTATCCAGCCACTTGGAGTACTTATTCTCAGAAGCGAAGCCCACTTTATGGAACAGTGAATCGTCTTTGAAACTCATGAGCTCAAGATAAAGCTTGCGCACCTCGGAGAGAATCGCTTTTTCAGAATTCACGTTGATTTTCTCGGTAGAAAGCGCGTTCTTTTGCACTCCATCTAGCTCCTCATCACTCTGCTCCCGCTCAATGCGTAAGACCTCTCGTTTTGGAAAGCCGACTACACCCCCAAACTGATCACACTTGATGCATCCATCTTCCTCCCAAACCTTTTGTGCTTCAATTCTGTTTCCGTTTTTCAGAACGATGGCATCTGCACCAGCTAGCGTGGGGAGCATAAGGAATATGAATAGAAGAGCGAGAAACCCTTTCCTTTCGAATTTTGCTAATTTCATGAAAAAGCCTCCAATCCTTCCATCGCTCGAAAAAGAGGGCTCCATAGATGGCCCAGTGAGTGTCCTTAGCGAAGAGTCCAAGAGGTGCTGAGGCAGAATAATGCCTGATCGGAGATGCGAGCTAATTATTTGTGGGGGAAAGGAATTGTTTTTATTTTATCGAATTGGGCTGTTTTTGTCAAAGAGCCCTTGCTTCCTGTCCAGAATTCGCGGGGTTATCTTTGTCCTGCCTGCACCCTCAAGCACCTAAACCACTAGACAAAAAGGAGCTCCAATGGTAAACCACATTCCCAGCGGCAAACGGAAAAGGCTCCCTCCATACAAACCTTTCTTCTCCCAGGAGCATCCGTCCATGACCCTCACCAAAGACCACCTCGTTAGCTCCATCGGAAACCGGCTCGGCATTTCCAAATTCGAATCCTCCCACATCCTTGAATTTGTCCTGGAGACCCTCAAAACCTCTCTTTCAAACGGTGAGGATGTTCTCATCAGCGGGTTTGGAAAATTCATCGTCAGAAAAAAAGGAGCCAGGCGAGGAAGGAACCCTCAGACCGGGCAAGATCTGACTTTGGAACCGCGGAGAGTGATCACGTTCAAATGTGCTCACCGAGGATGAGGGATAGGATTAATGGGAAGGGTTGATCGTGCTGTAGTTATGATCCCCGTTCGCTGGGAAGGGTTCGGGATATACGGAAAGGGCAACAAAAAATCACGGAGGTGAAAGAAAGAGCTCAAACGCTTTCCCTATATTTACTCGAAATATGTTGGGGATAGTGTTGGGGAAATCTGAAAATTGCATAAATAAAGGGGTTATGTATTTCACATAACCCCTTGTTTTGTATTGGCGGGGACGACGAGACTTGAACTCGCGACCTCCGACGTGACAGGCCGGCGTTCTAACCAAACTGAACTACGTCCCCGCATTTTGGTAGACGGGAATAAATCCCGCCCTTACGAAACCTACCCCCTCTCCCACCAAGGGAGAGGAAGGGGGAAAAAAGCGAAACAACAAGAAACGCATGGTAGGCGGAACAGGATTTGAACCTGCGACCCCCGGCTTGTAAGGCCGATGCTCTCCCGCTGAGCTATCCGCCCAATCCGAAACGCCTTATTATCTACAGGTTCAACTCCATGTCAAGAGTTTTCAGTGCGCGGTCAGTTCGTCCGAGACAGGAGGCTTCTGTTCCTGCATCGCCTCAACGCAGAAAGGCTCACACTCTTCCTGAGGCGCAAAAAACTCTTCGCCTTCGTTCAAAACAAGCGCTTTTTTCAGCACCTCGTCCATGTGAGCGACCGGCAGGAGTTCTACCTTGTTCAGGATCCTCTTCGGAATCTCCTCAATGTCCTTCATGTTCTCTTCGGGAATGATCACCCGGGTCACCAGCCCCCTGTGCGCGGCCAGAACCTTTTCCTTCAGGCCGCCGATGGGAAGCACCCGTCCCCTGAGAGTGATCTCGCCGGTCATGGCAAAGTCATGTCTCACCGGCTTTCGGGTGAGCGCGGAAACAATCGACGTGGCCAGCGCGATGCCTGCAGAAGGCCCGTCTTTGGGTGTCGCGCCCTCAGGCACGTGGATGTGAATGTCGATGTTCTCGTAAAACTTGTCCGGAAGCCTGAGCTGCCGCGACCTGGACCTCACGTAGCTCAGCGCCGCCTGAGCGGACTCCTGCATCACTTCGCCGAGCTTTCCGGTGAGAACCAGTTTTCCTTTGCCGGGCATGATCGCCACTTCGGTCTGGAGAAGCTCTCCGCCCGTGTCGGTCCACGCCAGGCCCGTGGTCACGCCGATCTGGTCCAGATCCTCTGTTTTGCCGAAACGGAACTGGATCACGCCGAGGTAGCGGTGCATCGAGTTGGCCGTGATGCTGATCTTGATCTCTTTGCCCTTCTTCAAAACCTCCTTGGCCACCTTCCGGCAGATGGAGGCGATTTCCCGCTCCAGGTTTCGAACGCCCGCTTCCCGCGTGTAGTTTCGGATGATCGCGAGAATTGCTTTATCCGAGAAGGTGATGTCCACGTCCTTGAGGCCGTTCTTCTCGACCTGCTTTTTGATCAGGAACTGCTTGGCGATGTTGAGTTTCTCAAGCTCCGTGTACCCCGGGAGCCGGATGATCTCCATCCTGTCCTGAAGAGGCAGGGGGATGTTGTGAAGCGTGTTCGCCGTGGTGATGAACAGCACCTCGGACAGATCGTAGTCGATATCCAGGTAATGATCGTTGAACGCGTTGTTCTGCTCGGGGTCGAGCACTTCGAGAAGCGCTGCAGAGGGGTCGCCCCGGAAGTCCGTGCTCATCTTGTCCACTTCGTCGAGGCAGAACACCGGGTTCACGGTCTTCGCCTTTCTCACGTACTGGATGATTTTCCCCGGAAGCGCCCCGATGTAGGTGCGCCGGTGACCCCGGATCTCGGCCTCGTCCCTCACGCCGCCCAAGGAAAGACGCACAAAATTGCGTCCTGTTGACCTGGCAATCGATTTGGCAATGGAGGTCTTTCCCACGCCCGGAGGCCCGACCAGGCAGAGGATGGGCCCGCTGATCTTGTTCGTGAGACCCTGCACGGCCAGGTACTCCAGGATCCTCTCCTTGGGCTTCTTCAGGCCGTAGTGATCTTCTTCCAGGATGCGCTCCGCTTCCTTGATGTCGATCTTCTCCTTGGTCCGCTCGTCCCAGGGAAGAGCGATGATCCAGTCGATGTAATTGCGCACCACCGTGGCTTCGGCGGACATGGGCGACATCATCTTGAGCTTCTTGAACTCCTGCCAGACCTTGCTGTGGGCTTCCTTGGAGAGGCGTTTGCGTTTGATCTTCTTCTCCAGCTCGGCCAGTTCCGCCTTGAAGTCGTCCTTGGTCCCCATCTCTTTCTGAATGGCCCGCATCTGCTCATTCAGGTAGTAGTCCTTCTGGGTCTTCTCCATCTGCTTCTTGACCCGCTTCTTGAGGCGGTTTTCAAGCCTGAGGATGTTGATCTCGTCCCGGAGTTTCTCAAAGAGCTTTTCGAGCCTTGAGTTGAGCCTCTCGACCTGAAGGATCTCCTGCTTGTCCCTGAGCTTCATCGACACGTGGGCGGCGATCGTGTCGGCAAGACGGCAGGGGTCTTCGATGGCGCCGATGGTGGAAACCAGGTCTTTGCCGATCTTCTCGTTCACCTTGGCATACTCGTCAAAGCTCCCGCCAATGGCCCTCATGAGGGCAACGGATTGCTCGTCCGCGTCGTCTTCGTTGAACTTCTTCATTTTCACCATGAAGAAGTCCTGGTTGGGCACAAACTCCTCGATCCTCGCTCTCTGTTTTCCCTCGATCAGCGCTTTGACCGTGCCGTCAGGCAGCCGCAGAAGCTGCAGGACGGTTCCCAGGGTTCCGAACAGATAGATGTCCTTCTGCGCAGGGGTGTCCACCTTGGCGTCCCTCTGGGCGGAGAGAAAGACCTCTTTTTCGTGAGACATGGCCCACTCCAGGGCCTTGATCGATTTATCCCGCCCCACAAAAAGCGGAACCACCATATGGGGAAACACGACCACATCTCTCAAGGGGAGCAACGGACACAGGAGTTCTTCCATTTCAGGCATTCTCTTTCTGTTCAAATTGAACATGCTAGGCGTAACCAACCTGGTTCTCATACAAGAAAAGGGGCGCGCCCTTGCGGTGGATCACCTCTTCGTTGATCACACATTCTCTGATGCCGTGCATGCTCGGGATGTCGTACATGATGTCCAGCATCACGGATTCCAGTATGGCCCGAAGACCTCGGGCGCCCGACTTCCTTTTGACTGCATCTTTGGCAATGGCCAGAAGGGATTCTTCCGTGAACTTGAGGCTCACTCCTTCCATCTCGAAGAGTTTCTTGTACTGCTTCACCAGCGCATTTCTCGGCTCCGTCAGAATCCTGGCCAGGGCGTCCAGGCTCAGGTCGTCCAGGTTCGCCAGGATCGGCAGCCGGCCGATGAACTCGGGAATCATTCCGTACTTGATCAGGTCTTCAGGCTGAACAAAGGGCATGATCCTGTTGATGTCATCCGATTCCTTGCTCTGGATCGTGGCCTCGAAGCCCATGGCCCTGTTCTCAATCCTGTTCCTGATGATCTTGTCCAGCCCGTTGAAGGTTCCTCCGCACACGAAGAGGATGTTGTTGGTGTTCACCTTCACGAAATCCTGCTGCGGGTGCTTTCTCCCGCCCTTGGGCGGAATGCTCGCCATGGTCCCCTCGATGATCTTCAGGAGGGCCTGCTGAACGCCTTCGCCGGACACGTCCCGCGTGATGGAGGGACTGTCGGATTTTCGCGCAATCTTGTCGATCTCGTCGATGTAAACAATGCCCTTGGTCGCCGCCTCCACGTCGTAGTCCGCGTTCTGAACGAGATTCAGGATGATGTTCTCCACGTCCTCGCCCACGTACCCGGCTTCCGTCAGGGTGGTCGCGTCGGCAATCGTGAAAGGCACCTTGAGGATCTTGGCCAGGGTCTGGGCCAGAAGGGTCTTGCCTGATCCGGTCGGGCCGATGAGCAGGATGTTGCTCTTCTGGATCTCGATGCCCTCCATGTCCACCTTGGTGGCGATCCGCTTGTAGTGGTTGTGGACCGCAACGGAAAGAATCCGCTTGGGCCGTTCCTGCTCGATCACGTACTCGTCCAGGATAGCCTTGATCTCGTAAGGCTTCGGAAGCCTGCTGGCCGCATCCGTGTCGAGCTCCTGACCGTAGTCCTCGGCGATGATCTCATTGCACAGCTGAATGCACTCATCGCAAATGTAAACAGAGGGACCGGCAATGAGCTTTTTCACTTCGTCCTGGCTCTTCCCGCAGAAGGAGCACAACAAATCGTCGCTCGAGTCGTCTTTTCTTTGCATACCGCCTCTCTCCTAACCTTTCGGTCCCTTGCCCATTTCCCGCTCAGTGATGATCCTGTCGACTATACCGTACCGCAGGGCCTCTTCTGCATCCATAAAATAATCACGTTCCGTGTCCTGGCGAATCTTTTCTGCGCTCTGCCCCGTGTGCTTGACCAGGATTTTGTGGATGAGCTCCTTGATTTTCATAATTTCTTTGGCCTGGATGTCAATGTCCGTGGCCTGGCCCTGAACCCCGCCCAGGGGCTGGTGAATCATCACCCTGGCGTGAGGGAGGGCATATCGCTTCCCCTTTGCGCCGGCTGCCAGCAGCAGAGCGCCCATGCTCGTGGCCTGGCCCATGCAGATCGTCGCGATGTCCGGCCTGATGTACTGCATCGTGTCGTATATGGCCAGCCCGGCCGTCACCGAACCGCCCGGGGAGTTGATGTAAAGGTTGATGTCCTTGTCCGGATCTTCGGATTCCAGGAAAAGCATCTGGGCGATGATCGTGTTGGCCATGCTGTCCTGAACCTGCTCGCCCATGAAAATGATCCGGTCCTTCAAAAGCCTTGAGTAAATGTCATAGGCCCGTTCGCCGCGGCTCGATTGCTCTATCACTATGGGTATCAGCATACTCTCTCTTCAGAACGAAACAAGGGACAATAAATTTAATAATTTTAAACTCTTATCCCCGGGGAGTTTCTTTAATCTGGGCCGCTTCGATTTCCCTGATCTTAGCACCCTTAACCAGATAATTCAAGGTCTTTTCCTCCAGGAGCCGGTCCTGGAAGCCATCCATAAGGCCTTTGGCCTCGTAGTACTGGCGGATGACTTTGGGATCCTGGCCAATTCCCTTTGCAAGATCGGCAAAACCCTCGTCCAGCTCGATCTCGGAAACAGTCAGATCATTCTGCCTGGCTATCTCGCCAAGGATAAGCAAGTCCTTGACCCGCTTCTCAGAAGCAGGCTTGAAATCTTCCCTGACTTTTTCTTCCGTGAGCCCGGCTTTGTCAAAACTCGAACCCATGCGAAGCAGGTTTTGTTTAACCGATTCAACGGCATACCTCATTTCAGACTCTACGAGGCTCTCAGGGAGATCAAAGCTGACCCCGGCTCCAATCCTGTCGAGGAGCCTTCTTTTGAGCTCACGGTCCACTCGCTTCTCCTCCCGTGCTTTGATGTCTTCCCGGATCCTGCTTTTCAAGGTCTCGAGGTCACTGAAGTCGGCGCCAAGGCTTTTGGCAAAATCGTCGTTCAGTTCAGGAAGATCCATGAGCTTCACATCAGTCACCTTGACTTTGAAGAGGACTTTCTTTCCCGCAAGCTTGGTGTTGGCGTGGTCCTGCGCAAAATCAACTGTGATCTCAGCAGCTTCTCCCCTTTTCAAGCCCAGGAGCCCTTTCTCGAATTCAGGGTGGAACTGGTCGCTTCCCACTCTTACCAGGAAATTCTGGGCTTTCATGCCCTCAATGGGCTGTTCCCCCTCAAAAGCCTCATATTCGAGGATCGCACAGTCTTCGTTCCGAACGCCCCGGTCCTCTTCCAGGGGCTTCAGGCGAGAGTTGACTCGTCTGATCTCCTCAAGCTGGCTGTTCACCACCTCTTCACTGACGGAAATGAGTTCCTTTTCCACCTCTAGGCCCATGTAATCTTTGAGCTCGAAGTCGGGCCGCACCTCCATGAGGGCCACGTATTTGTACCCCTCTCCCGCTTTCAAGGATTCGTTCTCTATGACCGGCATGGCAACAGGAAATATCTTGGTTTCCTCGAAGGCCTGCGGAAGGGTCTCGCTCAGAAGCCCTCGCTTCACGTCCTGGGTCACCTGGTCCCCGAAATATCTTTGGAGAATGTTGCGTGGCACTTTCCCCGGGCGAAAACCGTCCACCTTCGCCCTCTTCGTGAGCTCCTTGTAAGCCTCCTCGATTTTCCTGTTGACCTCTTCGGCATCAACTTCTACCGTCAGCCTCTTTTTTACCGGAGTGATTTGTTCAACGCTCGCTTTCATGTCTTCCTCTTGAGTGTTTGCTCGGCATCATCCGATGAACGCAGGGGGGTTTCCCGGAGGGAACCTGGATGAGTGCATTGAAAGTAAGATTCATTCCACCAAAAATCAAGTAAAAGACTTATTATAAAAACAACTCAATCAATGTCAAACGGCAAATCAGTCAATGCTCATTTAACTTTGATTACTAAACTGCATTCAGCATTGAGCATCTAAAATGAGCATTTAAGACTGGTTACTTGACTTTCACCGAATAAACAATGGGAAATGTTAAATGATCAATGACAGATGTTCTGGTGACGTCGGAAGGCGGCAACCGGGGGCTGGGGGGTTATTCTGTGTTCCTTTTCTTGAGCAGTTCGATGAAGGTCTCCAA
>Ga0210105_1000073_pt1 | contig 13493 bp, 10 predicted proteins | sample RushSE_TuleC_D2_FD_185569 | JGI IMG/M metagenome (GOLD analysis project Ga0210105, IMG submission 185569) | Wetland microbial communities from San Francisco Bay, California, USA, that impact long-term carbon sequestration - RushSE_TuleC_D2 (SPAdes) | ecosystem: Environmental > Aquatic > Marine >... | reverse complement strand
GTCTAACTTGGAGAGTTCGGACGAAGGTTCGGAATAAGCTTTCTCTTCAATGATGAGGGGATTCGCAAAACGGAAGAAACCATACGGAGCAACCGTGCGGAAGACGAGCGGGAGGGAGGATCAGCGCCATGCCTGGGGTGGCTTCCATGCATTTCGAGCTCTTCCTGCTTGAGCACTCGACGGAGTTCTCGCTTGGAAAGAGATCTGAACTGGCTGAGGGTCAAGTCTGTCATGATCAGCCTCTCGTCTCCAACCCTTGTAGACTGCAAGATACCTGCCAGCTTCGTTAACGACATGGCAATCCAAATAATTTTGGACAGTTAGGAAATCTCAGGAACTAGATCTCGAAAAAGGATTGAAAGAAATTGTCCCAATGTGGGAATTTTTCTGCTCTTAATTGGAAAAGTTCTTCACAGGGGTCGAGAGGAGGAGGAAGCGATCGGGAGAGCGGGCAGGCTCGGAGACTTCGCCGGCTGGAGAGATGCTCCGGAAAGAACGCCAACTTCTGAGAACTTCTTCCACTGATACCATCGGTCAGGGTATTGCCAAACATAGCGTTCAAAGGCTTTGAGCAGGCCTGCGCCGATGGAGGATACGGACGCGGGCTCTTTTCCGATCACATCCTCGTCGCTCTGGATAATGAAAGAGTACTTTTCAAGGGACACTCTGTGAAGAAGACCGAAGACGACCCGGGCTCCTGATCGGCGCTGAATCAGATTGATGGTTTTGTCCACGCCGATTCTTTTCCCGAGGAAGAGCACCTTTTCCGTTTTCGACGGCTTCCATTCCTCGATTTCATCACACTCGATGAAAACGACCCTGTTCTCTCTGAGATCCCGAATAATCGACCCCAGGATATTCTCCTGACCCGCATCAATTACCCTGATCGCGAGTTCCCTCGCTCTTGCATGAAGCCGCTCTTTCAACTGATCGGTAGCGCACTTGATGATCACGGAGATGGGGTAACCGCGAAGTGAGAGGAAGATGGGGATGTATTCGATTCCGCCAAAGTGACCCGTGACAAACAAGATCCCTTTGTTCTGCTTCAAGGCATCGTCAATTTTGTGCAGAGACGGAGCCTCGATGCTTTGGTCAAGAAAAGCCTTGAGGTTCGGAACGGATTCATAGGCGTTGAAAAGTTTTTCATAATAGTGATGCAGGATACCCCTGAAGACGGCCCTTATGGTTTTTCTGATTTCCCGTGAGTCCTTAGCCCCAGCGAAGGTTTCATGAATGGCCTCAATGATTTTTTGTTTTTCTTTGGCACGGAAGAAATAATAAAGGCTTCCAAGGAACGAGACGTACCTAAATGCCAGGGGCCATCCCATTTTGTGAATCAAAGAAAGGTTCGGCTGCCACTGCAGGAAAGAGCTCAGGTTTTTCCCCATGTCTTCCTCAGATCCCTTCTGTTCCGATTACTGTTTCCGTCGTGAGGGTATGACGGCGCCCCGCTTTTTCACGCTGCCAGGTGTGGCACGGACAAACCCGTTTATCGTTGGCTCCGATGCCTCTCACCTGTGCGCAAGAGAGCGCGCTCGTATCGAACTTGGCCCTTCAGAAAAGCGAATCGGCTAATTCTACATAACTAGCCTTGATTATTCAAGAAATAAGGAAGCAAAAGTTGTTCCATTCTTAAAAAACTAGCTGTTGTGGAAGGTGTGAAAGAAACCCACTAGGGATTGGAGAGCTCCAAAAAACCAAAAATACAATAATTGGCAATTCCGACTGAAATTGGGCATTTTCCTGAAACGCCTTATCAGCCCGGAGGATTCCCTGAAAGGGGAAGGGGGTAGGCACTCTGACTAGGGGAGCAGAGGATCGAAAGAGAACTATTTTGCAGGCGGTTTTCTAGTTCTTCGGATCACGATGTGTTCAACTTTTCGCATGAGCATGGTGTAATAGCGTTCCTTCTGATCCCAGATGATGGCCGCCGTCGTGCTTCCATCCTCTTCATCGCAGACCATGCTTCCATCCTCGTCGGTTCTGTAGTCTTCACAGATAAAGAGATTGGCTCCCTCGATGCCCTCCAGCATGAACGCAAAAAGAGCGGCGTAACTCGGCCGGGTGTGATCGGCGAAACTCACCAGGATCTCGTTGTTCTTGTTCAGCACGACCAGGGCATAGTCTGTTCGAAGAAAAAAATCGTCTTTGTAGAACTGCCCTCTCGAGTAAGCGGTCTTTCCCCCGTAGAACTTCTCAAAGACCGCCTCGATGTCTCTGGCAATCCTTTTCTGCTCCTTGGTGACCGCAGGAGAATCCGTGCTCTCTTTGGGTTGCTTTTCCATGGGCGCCCTAAAGGAAACCATCCATCCAGGTATTATTGTAGGCCGAAATACCCCCGAGAGGGAAGAGAAAAATCTAGCCCATCACGTCCAACTGCCTGACCTGCAATCCCTTGATCTCGTCCCTCAATTGTGCGGCCTCCTCGAATTCCATTTTCTTTGCCGCCTCTCTCATCTTCTTTTCAAGTTTCCTGATCCGTTTCTCGAAGGCTTCGGATGTCAGGTAAGGCCCCTCTGCTTCCGCAGTCACAGGAACCGTGACGTAGTCCGCCTCATAAGGAGAGGTGAGAATATCATCAACGGCTTTCTGAATGGATGCGGGAGTGATGTGATGCTTTACGTTGTACTCCAACTGCAATTGCCGGCGGCGAAGGCTCTCCTCAATGGCGCGTGCCATGGATCCCGTGATCTGATCGCCGTAAAGGAGGACCTGACCGCGAATGTTCCTGGCTGCACGGCCGCACGTCTGAATCAGAGACCTTTCCGAGCGGAGAAAGCCTTCCTTGTCCGCATCGAGGATGGCCACCAGGGACACCTCGGGAAGGTCCAAGCCTTCCCGCAGCAGGTTGATCCCCACGAGGACGTCAAAGACACCCAAGCGCAAATCTCGGATGATTTCCATTCTTTCAAGGGTCTTGATGTCGGAGTGAAGATAGCGAACCTTGACGCCCAAATCGGCATAATAGTCGGTGAGATCCTCCGCCATGTTCTTCGTCAGGGTGGTGACCAGAACTCTTTCACGCGCCGCCACTCTTCCTTTGATCCAGCCCAGCAGGTCGTCCACCTGGTTGGTTGCAGGCCGTACAATGATCTCAGGGTCTGTGAGCCCTGTGGGTCTGATGATCTGTTCCGTGACGAGTTCGGCCCTCTCCAGTTCATAGGGCCCCGGGGTTGCCGAAACATAGATCACCTGCTTGACTCTTCCGTCAAATTCCTCGAATTTGAGAGGCCTGTTGTCCAGCGCAGAGGGCAGCCGAAAGCCGTACTGGACAAGAGTCCCTTTCCTGGAACGGTCCCCGTTGTACATGCCGTTCAGCTGGGGGACCGTGATGTGGCTTTCATCAAGGAAGATTAAGAAGTCTTTCGGGAAGTAGTCGAGCAAGGTGGGCGGCGGTTCTCCGGGAGCCCTCCCGGTGAGGTGCCTGGAGTAGTTTTCGATGCCGTGGCAGTAGCCCATCTCGATCATCATCTCAAGGTCAAAGTGAGTTCTTTCTTCAATGCGCTGGGCCTCAAGCAGCTTGTTCTGGGAGCGAAAGTGCTCGATTCGCTCCTTGAGTTCTTGATTGATCTGGCGAATGGCCCTTTCCCTGATATCTACGGTGGTCACATAGTGGGTGGCGGGATAGACGGTCACCCGATTCAATTCGCTGACGGCTTTGCCCGTGAGAGGGTCGATCTCATGGATGGACTCCACCATATCGCCGAAGAAGTGGATTCGAACGGCTCTTTCCTCCTCGTGCACCGGATAGATGTCCACCACGTCCCCTCGAACCCGGAAGTGTCCCCTGGCGAAGTCGTAATCTCCCCGCTCGTACTGGATCTCCACCAGCTTTTTCAGAACGTCTTCTCTGGGCAAGATCTCTCCCTTTGAGAGATAGAGAAGCATGCCGTGATAGGCCTCAGGAGAACCGAGGCCGTAGATGCAGGAGACGCTTGCCACGATGATCACATCGTCCCTGTCCAGAAGAGAACGGGTGGCCGAGTGCCTCATCTTGTCGATCTGTTCATTAATGTGGGCGTCCTTGGCAATGTACGTGTCGGACTGTGGGATGTAGGCCTCGGGCTGATAGTAGTCATAGTAGCTGACAAAGTATTCCACGGCATTGTGGGGGAAGAGTCTTTTCAACTCGCCGTAGAGCTGGGCGGCCAGGGTCTTGTTGGGGGCCATGATCAAGGTGGGCTTTTGTACCCGTGCGATGGTATGCGCCATGGTGAAGGTCTTGCCGGAGCCGGTGACGCCAAGAAGGACCATGTGTCTCAGCCCCTTCCGTAAACCTTTCACCAGATCCTCAACAGCGCCGGGTTGATCGCCGCATGGCTCGAGATCTGAGACCAGTCTAAAATCGCTCATGACTTAAACATCGTAGCGCCAGGTTGTTCCCTTTGGGCCGTCCTCGAGAACAATCCCCATGTCCTTGAGACGCTGACGAATGGCATCCGCTTTGGCCCAGTCCTTGTTCTTCCTGGCCGAAATTCTTTCTTCAATGAGTTTTTCGATCTCTCCGGAGTCTGCGGCCTGGGCCGAGGAGGCCAGCGCTTCAAAGAAATCCTCCGGTTTTTCATGCAGAAAGCCGAGAATCGCGGCGGCAAGACAGACATGCCGTCGATCCAGAGACAGCCCGGCCCTGCTTGAATCGTCAAGGGGGGAGTCCATGATTTTGTTCAGCTCTTTCACTTTTTCGAAAAGCACGGCGATCGCGTTGGCCGTGTTCAAATCATCGTCCATGGTCTGCACAAAGTGGTCAAGGAAGGAATCCTTCTCCGGAGCCGACAGCGAGGAGGGAAGAGGGACAGCCCCTTTGTCCCTGTCAGGGCCGAGCAACTGATCCAGCCTCTGCAGGGTCCTGTAGATACGCACGAGGCCGGCCTGGAGACCCAGAACAGCGCTCTTTGAAAAGTCGAGAGGGCTTCGGTAGTGCTTTGAAAGGAGAAAAAGGCGCAGAACCTCAGGATGGTACAGTTGAAGAGCATCACGGATGGTCAGGAAGTTGCCCAGAGACTTGGACATCTTCTCCGATTCGACGGTGACGAATCCGTTGTGAATCCAGTAACGGGCAAACTGGCCTCCGTTCGCGGCAATGGACTGGGCTCTCTCGTTTTCATGATGAGGAAAAAGAAGATCTTCGCCGCCGCCGTGGATGTCAAAGGAAGACCCCAAGAAGTGACCGCTCATGACGGAACATTCCATGTGCCACCCCGGCCTGCCCGGTCCCCAGGGACTCGGCCATTGGGGTTCGCCGGGCTTTGCCCCTTTCCAGAGAACGAAATCCATGGGGTGACGTTTCTTTTCATCCACGGCAATCCTGCTGCCGGCTTTCATGTCCTCGAGTCGCCTTCCCGAAAGCTCTCCGTATCCGGAAAATGTCTCCACCGAGTAGAAGACGTCCGTGCCCTCCACATACGCAAACCCTTTCTCGATCAGAGTCACGATCATGTCGATCATGCCCTGAATGTGTTCGGTCGCCCTGGGTTCTTTGTCGGCATTGAGGATGCCCAGTTTCCCCATGTCCTCGTAGAACGCCCGGATGTACTGGTCGGCCAGAGCCGCGGGTTCTTTCCCAAGCTGATTGGCCCGATCGATGATCTTGTCGTCCACATCGGTGAAGTTCCGGACATAAGTGACGAGGAAGCCTCTCGCCCGAAGGTATTTCACCAGCACGTCGAAAACAATGGCCGACCGGGCATGGCCGATGTGGCAGAGATCATACACCGTCACCCCGCACACATACATGCCCACTTCCCCACTCCGCAGGGGAATGAAGTCTTCTTTGGTGCGCGTGGCGGTGTTGTAGAATTTCAGGGACATATCAAATCTCCACCCCTATTTCTGCACGAGGGAGACAACGGCATATGCCTCCATTCCCTCTTCCCGGCCGCAAAACCCCATCCCCTCCGATGTCTTGGCCTTGACACTGATCTGATGAACCGGCAGTTGAAGAATCTCCGAGAGCCGTGCCTGGATGTCCGGAATATGGGGTGCCAGCTTGGGTTTCTGTGCCACGATCGTTGAATCCACGTTGTTGACCTGGTATCCGGCTTCCCGGACCCAGCCGAGCACCCGTTCGAGCATCCGTAGGCTTTGCATGTCTTTGAAGGCCGGATCCGTGTCCGGAAAGTGCCGGCCGATGTCCCCTTTAGCCAGCGCACCCAGAATCGCGTCGATGACGGCATGGGTCAACACGTCTGCATCCGAGTGGCCGAGGAGGCCTTTGCCAAAAGGAATGGAAATGCCCCCGAGGATCAGGGGGCGACCTTCGACCAGTCGATGAGCATCGTATCCAAAACCTATTCGGAACAACGAAACCACCTCATGAACGCTATTGATCCTTCAAGACTTTCTATGGGGACTGGGTAACGGGGTTTTCGGAACGAACCGGTTTGATCAGTGGCAGGTGCTGCAGGAGCCACCGCCACAGGTTGCACAGCCCGATGAGGACGAAGAGACGTATTTGCCGCTGCTCTTGAAGCTCGTTGCGGACATGAGACGCTCGACCCGCTTTCCATTGCAGGTCGGGCAACACACGTCATCGCCCTTTCCAAAAACAAGGCATTCGAATTCCTTCTTGCACTTCTTGCATCTGAACTCATATATCGGCATGAAACAAAACCTCCTAATGCAGACCACTGTCTGCAGCCAAACGGGATCGATGGGACATTGGTATCCTTTCTTTCGTTCCAAGGCCGCCAGTGGCGGCCAAGTCTCCCGGCCTGCTCATTTCAAAGAGTTACGGACGGGTGATACCCGCCCGCTTCGCCTGACGGCTCGCGATTCGTCGGGCACAGCCTCCCCCCTCGCTGTTCCCCTCGCTTTCGCTCGGGGCCATCGGGTCCCCCATTCCGTAACTCCATGAAATGAGGAAGGCCTACCGCCAGTCACTCCAGAAAAGACACCAATGCTCCACCAAAGAACCATCGGCAGGTTGCAACTAGGTTGCAAGCCTAATTCTAACTACCAGTTCCCTTCCAGTCGCTCAATCAACGCAGCCGCGAGGAGAGGGAACATGATCTCATGATGACCGACCAGGGAATAGCCTTCGCCTCCTTCAAGCGTAGGCCTGGACACCACATTGGTCATAGGACGATACTGACGAACGAAATCCATGTTCAGGGTCGTAAACTGCTTCACCTCATGCCCGAGGTTCCTGACCAGGGACAGGGCCTTAAGGAAAACCTCGGGCAGGATCACGGCAGAACCCAGGTTGATGAACACGCCCCCTTCGAGCTTTGAAACCAGGGTCGCAAAGAGACGGAAGTCACGGTGAGAAGCTTTTCCAAGAGACGCTCCGTCCGCGCTCGGATGAAAGTGAATCGTGTCGGTCCCAATCGCCACGTGCACGCTCACCGGGACGCCGAGATCGTGGGCTCTCGCCAGAAGGCTCAAGGCGTGGTGAGGAAATTTTTCTTTAACAAGCCTTGCCCCCACCGCCTCACCGAGCCCCATGTCCAGACGGGATCCTTCTCGAATGGCTTCATTGATCAGACGGGCCGGTTCGTCCGCCATGCCGAACTGCCCTTCCCTAAGACGGGCCGCCACGTCTTCGGAGGTGTGGCCGACCATGGCCACTTCTGTGTCATGGATAATGCAGGCGCCATTCATGGCCAGGCCCCGGACAATCCCCCTTTCCATCAGGTCAATGATATGGGGACTCAAGCCCACCTTGATGGGATGGGCGCCCATGGCCAGAAGGATCATCTTCTTGTCCCGAGCGGCTCGGACCAGGCGATCCACCACGGCCCTGAAGTCATTGCCGGCGAGGATTCGAGGAAGAGAGCTGAACCAGGATCCCATGGATCCGACGGTCTTCCAGGGAGTGCCAAAGTCGTCCTGCCTGACCTTGCTCGGCCTGTTCTTCACCGAATAGGATCGGATTTTTTCGATAGATATCGGTTCCCAGTCAGACACGACAGACTTCATCTCCCACAAATGGATTCAAAGCTCTTCTAATCCTCTTTTCCCCCGTCCTGGAAGAGGATGTGATCCACAAGCTGGCAGATGACATGACCCGCCAGACTGTGGGCTTCCTGGATTCTGGCGGTCGTGTTACTCTTCACCACCAGGGCCATGTCTGTGAGACTTCTCACGCGGCCGCCGTCCCCGCCTGTGAACGCTACCGTGTAGATTCCCAGGCCTCGCGCCGCCTTCACGGCAGAAATCACATTTCCCGAGTTTCCGCTGGTCGTGATAGCCAGCAGCACGTCCCCTTCCATGCCGATGGCCTTGATCTGCTTGGAAAAAATGTCTTCAAAGGAGTAGTCGTTTCCTATGCTCGTGATCACGGAGGAATCAGTGGTCAGAGCGATCGCCGGCAGGGGAGGGCGTTCGAGCATGAACCGGTTCACGAATTCTGCAGCGATGTGCTGAGCATCCGCTGCACTTCCTCCATTTCCGCAGATCATGAGCTTTCGGTCGGCGGTAAAGGCCTGCGAGATCTTTTCCGCAAAGAGAATCAGGTTGCGGCCGTTCTCCTTGATGAACTCCTCTTTGACCTTGATGCTTTCGCGAAGGGCTTTTTCTATGATTTTGTCCACCAGGGCCTCACGGAATCATCTTTTATATATTGCAACTTAGGTTTTTTTTGCACTGTTGTCAACTCAAGGCCGGGAGCCCCAGTATGGAAGAGAAAGCACGATCACCCCTGGGCCGTTTTCTTTTGACAACAAAGTTTTTTTCTCCTAAATTACCCTGCGGCTGGGAACCTTCCGGCCGCAACAAGCTTAAGAATTGGGGTTGCTGGCTTTTGGTGGTGCTTTAATCCTCCGGTCATCCCGCGCTCGGCTGCGTGGAACATACAGATCCGACCCGTGACAATGCATGGACTTCTTGGGAAAGGAGGATCCCCATGGTAAAGCCCTGGCTGAAGTACTACGACGAAGGTGTGCCCGCAACCATCGATTACCCCGCCATTCCTGTAGACCAACTCCTGAGCAAGGCGGCGAACAAACACCCGGATCACACGGCGATCATCTTCGGGGCGCGGGTCGGTTCCCGTCTGATGGACGCAAAGCTCACCTACCGCCAGATCAACGATGCCGCAAGCCTTTTTGGTTCTTCCCTTCAAAACATGGGCGTGAAAAAGGGGGATCGGGTGGCCATCATGGCCCCGAGCTGCCCGCAATTTGTCATCGCCGCTTATGGAACATGGCGCATCGGCGCCATCGTGGTCTGCTGCAATCCTCTCTATGTGGAGCGCGAGGTGGAGCACCTTGTCCAGGACTCGGGCGCAGAGACGATGGTCGTCTTGAGCAGCCTTTATGGCCGCGTCAAGAGCGTCCGGCCAAAGACCGGCCTCAAGCGGGTGATTGTCACCAACATCAAAGAATACTTCCCCGGATTGCTCAAGTTCCTGTTCGGTTTGTCCAAGGAGAAGAAGGAAGGGCACAGGGTAAACATCTCCTCTGACATGGACACCTTCTGGTTCCAAGAGGTCCTGAGCAGAGGCGCTGCTCAGCCAAGCCCCGTGGAAATGAAACCGCAGGAGGTGGCCGTCCTCATCTACACGGGAGGCACGACCGGGGGACCCAAAGGCGCGCAGCTCACGCACTTCAACCTGGTCTCCAATGCAACCGCAAACAATGTGTGGGCAAAGAGCGTGGAGACGAAGGACATCCTGGTCTCCGTCATGCCCTTTTTCCACAGCTACGGCCTGACCGTGGGCATGAACACACCCATCGCCAACAGCCTCACGGCGATCGTGATCCCCAACCCGCGGGACCTGCGGCACGTTCTCATGGCCATTGAAAAGCACCGCGCCACCTTCTACCCGGGCGTGCCGACCATGGTCGTGGGGATGAACAACTTTCCCGACATCAAGAAATATGATCTCTCCTCCCTGCGCTTTGCCGTCAGTGCCGCAGCGCCTCTGGCTCCTGAAACGCAAGTACGCTTTGAGCAGATCACGGGGTGTAAGATCCTTGAAGCCTACGGTCTGACAGAAACCAGCCCCGTGGCCACCATGGCCCCTCTCGGCAGAATCAAGGACAATTCCGTGGGGGTTCCCATGCCGGACACGGATGTGAAGATCGTGGACGTGGAGACAGGCACAAAAGAGATGCCCACGGGAGAAACGGGCGAAATCATCATCAGGGGACCTCAGATCATGAAGGGCTACTGGAACCTTCCTGAGGAAACGGCCAAGGCCCTTCGTGTCGGCCCCGACGGCCAGCCGGGTTGGTTCTACTCCGCCGACATCGGCTTCATGGACGAGGAAGGGTACGTGCACATTGTGGACCGGAAGAAGGACATGATCATTGCAGGCGCTTACAATATCTATCCTACGGAAGTGGAGGCGGTTCTCTTTGAGCACCCGAAAGTGAAAGAGGCGGCGGTGATCGGGTTGCCTGACGAGAAAAGGGGAGAGACGGTCAAGGCGTTCATCGTGCTCAAGGAGGGGCAAAGCGCCACCCCCGAAGAGATCATCGCCTTCTGCCGCGAGCGAATGGCAGCCTACAAGGCTCCGCGAACCGTAGAGTTCAAGACCGATCTGCCGAAGTCCCTCATAGGCAAAGTGTTGCGAAGGGTGCTGAGGGAAGAGGAAATCCGTAAGGCACGTTAGTGCGGGAATCTATCTATGACCAGGAAATATGATGCCATCGTCATCGGCGCTGGACTGGGCGGACTGTCCGGAGCGACCATGCTGGCCAGGAACGGCCTGAAGGTTCTCCTGCTGGAGCGGCACAATGTGCCCGGGGGCTATGCCACGAGCTTTGTGCGGGGCCGCTACGAGTTCGAAGTGGCCCTCCATGAACTGTCGAACATCGGTCCCAAGGATCTCCGAGGAGGGCTGTACCGCTATCTGGAGTACCTAGGGGTCGCGGCTAAGGTGGAATTCCTCATTGCGCCCCATCTCTATCGTTCCATTTTCCCGGGTTTGGATGTCACCTTGCCCGTGGGCCGTGAAGCGTTTGAAGCAAAACTCTGCGAAGTCTTCCCGCACGAGAGCAAGGGCCTCCACCGGTTCCTGGATCGCGTTTTCGGCATGGGCCGCGATTTCGCCAGAATCGTCAAAGAAAGAGGCGTGGGAAACCGTATGTCCATGCCCTTCCGCTTTCCCGACTTCTTCCGCTACTTGCCGACGATCTGGGGGCAGGTACTGGACAGGGACGTGAAAGACCCTCTGGCCCGAGCCGTGCTCTCCCAGTACTGGGGGTATGTGGGCTTGCCTCCATCCCAGATATCCTTTCTTTTCCTCGCGATGACGCTCGCCGGGTACATCAGAAGAGGCCCGGCCTTTCCCGTCGGAAGATCTCAAGCTCTTTCCAACGCCTTCATGAACACTTTTGAGGATCTGGGCGGAGAGGTAGCCATGAACTGCGGTGCTCAGAAGATCATATCGGAAAACGGGCGGGTTTGCGGAGTGATCACGGATGAAGAGGAGGAGATACGGGCTGACTGGATCGTTTCCAATGCAGACCCTGTCACGACCTGCAGGGACCTGATCGGTTTCGACAAGGTGCCTCCCCGATTCTTCACGAAACTCCAATCGAGTGAAGTGGCTGCTTCCACGGTCAATGTGTACATGGGGGTGGACCGATCGCCGAATGAACTAGGGCTCACGGAACACGAAGTGTTCATCAATGCAGACCATGATTTTGACCGGCACTACGAGGGAACCAAGAATCTCGAAGCACCGGAAGCGCTCGGCGTCACTTGCTACAACGCAGTTTACCCGGACATCTCGCCGAAGGGAACATGCATCGTTGTGCTCACGGCGCTCAAGTATGGGGAACCGTGGTACGAGATTCCGCCGGAGCAATACGTGGACACCAAGAATCGAATCGGCGATGCCATGATCACGATGGCCGAAAAGGTTTTCCCCGGCCTCCGGGAATACACTGAAGTGGTGGAGGTGTCCACACCGCTCACCAACATGCGCTTTGCAGGTGCCATGGGCGGCAGCATCTATGGCTTCAACCAACCCCCTCGGGACAACATGGTTTGGCGAATGGGTCATCGAGGCCCTTTGGAAGGACTTTATTTTGTCGGCGCGTGGACGCAGCCCGGGGGTGGTTTCGAACCTTGCATGATGTCCGGCCAAATGGTGGGCGGCGCGATTCTGTCCAAGATCAAGCGGCGGTGACCTTTTCTACCGACCATTTCAAAAAGCTGAATGTTGGTATCGTTCAAAAGTGTTTGCACGGGTTTCTAGAAAGAGTTCCAGCAATCAGCTGAGTCTCGGACAGGGTTGGGGCCTTTTCTGGAGTGACTGGCGGGAGCCCTTGGAACGCAAGAAAAGACCTGTCCGAGGTGCAGTGGCCCTGTGCAAACACTTTTGAACGACACGAAGACATTGGACTTTGGTCCCCGTTCTCCGACAGATCAGTTTTCTTTCAAAGACGCACCCCAGTATTTCCCGCGCGTCCTCATTTCTTCCTGGGTTTCCTCCGGGATCAGATCGCCGGCGTTCCCGCTCTCGCGGATCTCCCAACCGCCCAGCCAGCCCAATACGGGTTCATCCACCCGAGCTGCATAGCGATGCCAAAGACCAAGGCAAAGGCCAAGCTCGTCTTAATTGCTTCTTTGAACTTTGTGATTTTGGTCATCTCGCGGTTGCCGGCACCTCTTCAAAGACCTATCTGGGGGCCTCTTTCTTGCTTGACAAAAAATCGCTAGAGAAGATCTACCTTTTGAATATTCTGGGTCGCCGAAGTATACCCAACAGCGTATCTGCTGCCGGCAGTGGCACGTGCAATGTGCACTATTGTTTTCGTCTATCCGGCTTCTCCTTTGGAGATTTCTCGTTTTGATACTTTGCATCAGCTCTCGCGCCTTAAAGCGGATGACTTCGCCGTCTTTGACGTAGGCGTTTGCCGGACAGAACTTGGCGCACATCTGGCATAACATCGGGACTTTCTGGTCAAGAAAAAAAACACAAATTCCTCCCGAGACGCGGTTCCGGCATGTTTGAGCCGTCCCCTCGTCATTTTCGACTTCCTATCGCTTCGGCGATTTCGCGGCTGAGGGCTGCTACGGCTCTGCTCTGAGCTGCCACAAGAGCTTCATACGTGGCCGCTCCCGTGGGCTCCTTGAACGAAGACCTCTTAGCGATAAGGACGTTCTTGCCCCGTTCTCCAAATAGGCCCCACTTCACGCTCAGCACCACATCGCCGCCCAGGGCGCCGTCAAACTGCAGAACCTCTACCCCGACCTGCAACGTTGTGGGGGTGCCGAGGTTATGGGAGGTCTTGATGATCTTTTCATGGTTCAAGAGCGTGGAGAGGTTATCCACAAGAGCCGTGTAGAAGCTCTCCTTTAAAGGCTCCGCCCATCGGCTGAATTCATCCAGCTTGATTTCGTTCTCGCTGACCCGGGTCACGATCTGGGGCCTGTCCAGGTAATCGGGCATTGACACAGGGAAGACTCCTATGGTTGTTCCATCTGCCCCGCTTAGCTTGGACTGCGGCAAAGGACTAAGGACATAGAACTTCGAAGAGGCGCTCTTCCCGGCACAGGCAGACAGGCAGATCACCAAAGCCAAAAGCAGGACCGCGACA
>Ga0210105_1000071_pt1 | contig 13578 bp, 11 predicted proteins | sample RushSE_TuleC_D2_FD_185569 | JGI IMG/M metagenome (GOLD analysis project Ga0210105, IMG submission 185569) | Wetland microbial communities from San Francisco Bay, California, USA, that impact long-term carbon sequestration - RushSE_TuleC_D2 (SPAdes) | ecosystem: Environmental > Aquatic > Marine >... | reverse complement strand
TGCGGTCCTCAATCCCACGTCGCCCTTTCAGTTTTTCATCGACGAAAAGACCGGGATCAAGAGCTTCAGCGATCTCAAACAGAAAAAGTACCCCTTGAGGATCGGCCTCAACCGAAAAGGGACCCTGATGGAACTTGCGGGCAAGGTGGTCATGGAGCATTATGGCATCACCTACAAAGACATCGAAGAGTGGGGCGGCAAACTGCAATTCGTCCCCATGAACCAGGCCACTGATCTCTGGGATGCGGGACAGCTGGACGCGACATCCGAGGTGATGCAGTTTCCCGCGAGCGCTTACCTCGAACACGGCATGAAACACAAACTGGTAATGCTTCCCCTGACCGAAGACAAGATTCCAGGGCTTTGCAAGGCTCTGGGCATGACCCCCTTTACCATACCGGCGAATACCTACTCTTTCCAGAAAGAGCCCTATCGCACGATCAATACGAAACTCACTCTGATCACGAGCGCCGAGCAACCCGAAGAGATGATTTATGATGTGGTCAAGGCCATGAACACCAATCTGGATTACCTCCACAAGGTCCATGCAAATCTGAGGGACCTGACTCCGGCGATCATGGCCAAAGACGTCTTGATCGACCTTCATCCCGGCGCCATCAGGTATTTCCGCGAGATCGGTGCGATCAAGTGATGTGAACCCACTGAGAGCGATCCTTGCACCAGGTCCACCCCACTGAGACCGAACTTCCCTCCTCCCCCTCTCCCCGGACGTGCACGAGTTTCGGGAGAGAGGGGCAGGGTCAAGGGGGCGGTCCAAGGACCGTGCAGGAGACGATCAGCGAAGAGGTTGTCAATGAAAATCATCTCATACCTGAAGGAAGGACGACGGCGGAAATTGTCGCCCTTCTGGAACGGCGTCGTCGTCTGCCTGGTGCTGGGCCTCGCCGCGCTCGAGCTGTATGGTGCGCCTTTCGGAAAGATAGACGCCTTTCTGCTTCGAGCCATGTTCGTGGGTTTCGTTCTCGCACTCACCTTCATATGCTATACCCCTACCTCAGCGGTTGAGTCCAAGAAACCCTATCTCCTCGATCTCGTGTTCGCCGTGCTTGGGTTCGCCGCCGGGGTGTACATCCTCCTGAATGGCGGGAGGATCATCACGCGCTGGACCGGCGTCGACCCCATGGGTCCCGGCGATCTCTTCTTCACCGCTGTGATCGTTCTTCTCGTCATTGAAGCCACCCGCAGGACCGTCGGTCCCGTGTTGGTCTTCATCATTTTGCTCTTCATCGCCTACAACTTTTTTGGGAAGTACCTCCCCGGCTCCTTCGGACACCGAGGGATGTCGATCGTCGGTTTCCTGGACCGCATGGTGTACACCTTCGACGCCATCTTCAGCGCACCCATCGGGGTTACATGCACCTATGTCTACATGTTCGTTCTCTTCGGACAGGTCTTTAACGCGGCGGGCGGGGGGAACTTCTTCTTTCGCCTGGCTTCCTCCATTGCAGGCCGGATGAGGGGCGGGCCGGCAAAAATCGCGGTCATCGCAAGCGCCCTTTACGGGACCATGAGCGGGAGCCCGACCTCCGACGTGGTCACGACAGGGAGCATCACCATCCCTCTCATGAAACGCCTGGGTTACAGCCCCGTTTTTGCGGGCGCGGTAGAGGCCGCAGCCTCTTCCGGGGCATCCATCCTGCCCCCTATCATGGGAACAGCCGCCTTTCTCATGGTGGACATTGCCGCCATCCCTTACATTGAGATCATCATAGCGGCAGCGGTTCCTGCGGTGATCTACTACATAGGGGTTATGCTCCAGGTCCACTACCGATCGATCATCAAAGACCTGCGCCCCATTACGGAAGATGAACAGAAGGAAAAACCCTGGACCGTTATCAAAGAGAACTTCCATTACCTGATCCCGATTGTGGTCCTGATCTGGCTTATTGAAAAGAGGTTGAATCCCACGGTGGTGGGCCTGGCCGCCACCTGCACGACCATCGTCATAAGTTGGTTCAAGCCGGGTTACCGCATGGGCCCCAGGAAGATCGCCATGGCCTTCTACACTACCGGCACCCAGATTTTGACGGTCGCAAACGCTTCCGCAGCGGCCGGCATCGTCATCGGCGGCATTATGCTCACAGGGCTCGGCGGCAAGTTCACGAGCCTGGTCTTTCAGGCGACGGGGGGGAATGATTTTTTCTGTCTTCTCATGGTCGCAGTGGTCTGCATCATCCTCGGCATGGGCATGCCCATCCCCGCCGCCTATGTGCTTACAGCGACGCTGGCCGTCCCGGCCCTTCTTGAACTGAACTTCCCGTTGCTTGCCTCCCACCTGTTCATCGTTTACTTTTCGATGGTCTCTGCGGTGACACCCCCCGTGGCTGTGGCCGCATACGCCGCCTCGGGGATTGCAGGGGGCAATCCGAACAGTACGGGTTTTCAGGCGACGCGCCTGGCGATTGCGGCTTACCTCGTTCCCATCATTTTCATGTACCGGCCGGGACTGCTCCTGGCTGCCCCCTTTCAAAATATCCTCTGGAGCACCTTCATGACCACCCTGGCCGTGTTGGCGCTCGCCAGTGCGCTGGAGGGGCACTTTCTCACCCGGCTCAATTCAGTGCTGCTCAGGTTTTTCTTGGCCGGTGTCAGCATCATGCTGGTGTGGCCTCATATCTTGACCGATCTCCTGGGGCTGGCTTTAATGGCCGCCGTTTTTGGGTGGCAGCTGTGGGTGAGAAAGCGGCACGTCTGGGAGGCGCAGGCCTCAAAATGACGAGGATCCGAGGCACGGAGAAGAGGAATGCTTAACGAACCTTTCAAGGCGATTGAAATAGAACCTGAGACGTGCACCGGCTGCAACATCTGTGTGGACATTTGCCCCATGGATGTCCTGGCTCCGAATGCGGAACAGGGAATGCCCCCCATCGTCGCCTATCCGGAGGAGTGCTGGTTTTGCGGCTGCTGCGCGGAGCGGTGCCCCCAAAAGGGAAAGGACGCTATCCGCGTGATCATTCCCCTTCCCATGAGGGTGTCGGTGTGGCGAGGGGATAAGCCTTGACCCTTTGAAGAAAGAGGATCGCATGGCCTCAAGAATAGACGTCATCCCCGTTGAGACGGACCTCCTGGTCCTCGGTGGAGGTCTTGCCGGGTGCATGGCCGCCATCAAGGGTATAGAGCACGGAGTGAGGGTGCTCATCTTGGAGAAGAGCCACATCTTGGCCAGCGGGCAGGCGGGATCAGGCATCGACCATGTGTGGGGTTATTTCCCGCCGGTGCACGAAAAGATCGGCTGGACCGTGGAGGATCTCGTGGAAGACCACATGCAGGGAGTGGCCCACGGCTTCGGCAGGAGGGATCTCCTTCACTTCGTGGCCCGGGAGATTTACTCGCGCATGCTCGACCTGGAAGCCTTCGGCATCCAGATCCGCTACGAGGACAGTCCCTTGCCCGGCGGCTTCCGCTTGGTGCACCAGTTTCACAGTGTGCCGACTTCGCTGAATATCGACGGCTATCCCCTCAAGGTGAGATTGACCAAGGAGGCGAAACGAAGGGGAGTCAAGATCCTCAACCGGGTCATGGCGACGGACCTGCTCACCACCGACGGCCAGGTCTCGGGCGTCCTGGCCGTGGGAACCCGGGACGGCAGCATCTACCGCATCGCCGCAAAGAGCGTCATCCTCTCTGCAGGCGGAAAAACAGGCAGGCTGGGCCGGGAATCCACCGGCTGCGTCCGGTTCAACCTGCACCTGCCGGGATCCCTCTCGGCCGACGGCAAGGCCATGGCCTTCCGCGCCGGCCTTGCAATCATCAACATGGAATTCTTGGGCGCAAGGCGCTACGGGCTGGCCAACTACGAGACCGCCGGGAGACCCCCCCGGAACACCTGGCAGCCTGCAGCGGCCATCGTCGATGCGAAGGGGGAAATCGTCGTCCCTAAGACCACCTTCTACGATTGGGGCGACCTGGAGAGGGGCTATCACATCGACGCTGCCGAAACGCGGCGGCAGTGGCTTGCAGAGGGCGCGATCACCCCTCGGGGGATGCCTTCACGGAAGGACCTGATCGAGAAAGGCCCCTATTATGTGGATTGCACCGGGGCCTCGGAAGAGGAGATCCGGTACGTTGAATGGGCCCTCCAGAACGAGGGGAAATGCAAGCAGCTCTTGACGTACCTGAAGGAGGAAGGCATCGACCTGAGGAAGGACAGGATAGAGCTCGGCTTGGGAAGCCGTGAGGTGGGAAACCTGGCCGCCTCCGGTCTCGTCGTGGACGATCACATGGAGACGGCACTGAAGGGCCTCTTTGCCGCAGGGGACGAGGTGGGAGGAATTCCCTTCGGAGCCTCGCCTGCCGCCTTCACCACAGGCTGGCTCGCGGGAGACACGGCCGGCCGACGCGCTCACACCCAGGGGTCTTTCCTCCCCGCCGGAGAGAACGCTCTCGACCTTTTGCAGGGCTTGTGCGCGGACATCATGAGAGACAGAAAAGGCTACGGCTGGAGGGAGGTGGAGGACACCCTGCAAAACATCATGGACACCTATTGCGCCGATGTAAAGACAGGGTCCCTGCTGGAAAGAGGACTCGCTCGGCTCCTGGAGCTGAAGGCTGCACCCCTCAGGGCCACATGCCCTCACGACCTGGCGCGGTGCCTAGAGGTGAGATCACTCCTTGATAACGCGGAAATGATCCTCAGGACCTCCATCGCCCGGAAGGAGACCAGGAAAAAGCCCTGCGGCTACATCAGGGCCGACTTCCCGGAACAGGATGACGAAAACTGGTATGCCTTCTCCTCCATTCGGATGGAGAACGGCGAGTGCAAGATATCCAAGATTCCCCTGAACCCTTAACGGGGCAGTTTGGGAGGAGGCCTATGGGTTCCATGACTGAACTGAAGAAGATGGTGGTGACGGCCTGTCACATTCTCGATGCTGAGGGCATCATGGATGAGCTTGGCCATTTCAGCGCCCGGGTGCCGGGTGAAGCGGCCGTGGTGATGAACGGGAAGGTCAGCCCTGGCCAGGCCGGAGAAGAGGATTTGGTCCTTCTCGACCTGGAGGGGAAGAAGATCGAAGGGCGGCTCGAACCGGCCAAAGAGATCCCCCTGCACCTCTCCATCTACCAGAGGCGTCCCGAGGTCATGGCCGTTGCGCACACCCACTCTCCCACGGTCGTCGCCCTGGGCGTGGCAGGGGTGAAACTGAAAGCCATGGACAACCTGGGCGCGACCATTTTTGGCACCGAGGTGCCCCTCTACGAAGAATACGGCCTGGTGGACACCTTCGAGATGGGATACAGGATCGTCGAGGCCATGGGACCTTCGCGGACGATTGTCCTGAAGGGCCATGGAAACATCGTCACAGGGGAGAGCATCAAGGAGACGTGCATCTCGGCCATATGGGCGGAAAAGGCGGCGAGGCTCCAGGTTCAAGCCATGCTCATCGGAACGCCACAGGTCTATTCGGAAGAAGAGGTTCGCAAGGTCCGGGGACAGGTTACAGGGGGGAAGGCCTTTGAGAGGGCTTGGAACTACTACCAGTGGAGACTGGGGAAACGTTAAGGCTCAGCCCAAATGCGCTACCTTTTGTCACTTGGAGCTTTCTTGCTTCTCCGCTCCTCATATTCGTATTTCAGGTTCTTCACCTCGCTGCGGAGGCCCGCAAGGACAGCCTTCCTGGTCTTATCAAGAATCTTCTTTGTCAGCTGCCCTTGTGATTCCCTGAGAACGTCCAATCCCTTTTCTATTTCCTTGTCTCTGAATCGCTCCCGAGCTCGGTCGATCAGCGCCAGCACCTCTCCGATTCTTTCTTCTTCAATGTGCCGGAGGGCGTTCTCCATCTCCTCGGCCGTTGCCTGAACCACCTTGAGGGCAAACTGAACCTCTTCACGCAGTTCTTCCAAGATTTCCCTGGCCTGGTTGATCTTCACCCCCGGATTGATTTTCTTTTTTTTTGCAAGCTTCAGGGCCTGCTTGAGAGCCTTGCGAGCTTCTTTCATTTTTTCCCTTGTGAGTTTCCCCTTTTCAAAATAGGCGATCATGTCTTCCACCAGGGACTCATGAATGCTTATCATCTTGTGGGCTAATCCCCTCCTCTTGTATCGTGACAACGAAAGCATGACAGAACTCCTTTCCCGAAAACAAGAACGCCCTGGGAACCCTCCCCCAAAGGCGTCGTCATAACCTGCGGCAGCCCGGCGATCATGGCCTCTTCGCTTTAGACCCGCGGCTTTGCGCCACCGCCTTTCGGCGGGTTTGCCCTTTTTCGCTTTATGTTTCAATGCATTATAGGTCAGTCTCCGCCCATTGTCAACAACGCTCCTTTAGTGTGCACCAATGGTTGTTGACACAAAACCCTAAATCGCCTATCCTCCGTCCCGCTGTAAACAAGTCTTTGCCTCCTCACCCACCTCGCTTCGCCGAGTCCCAGGCGACCGCCGCCCCGGGGCGTCAGAGGGTAGGATCTGCGTTCTGAGGGAGCGTTCTTCTTGGAAGCGCCAATTCCGGGACCTGCGCGGCCTCGGCGGTGCAATGGAGATGAAAGACCGCCAGAATGTGCAACGAGTGATCGTGCGGCGCTGGAGAGTGAATCCCATGACCGGTAAAGAACGTATCCTCGCGGCCCTCAACCTCAAGCAACCCGACCGCGTACCCTTGTACATCCACGGTATCAACGAAGGCCCGATCATCGGCATCGGCCGACATCTCACTGAAGGGCTTCCCGAGCCCAAGCAGTTCCATGACATGACGGATATGGAGAAGCTGAAACTGTTGGACACGCTGTTCCTGATCCATGAGCATTTCGCAGTCGATGGCTTCACCTCCTTCGAGATCGGCCACGAGGTCGAGTTGGATAAAGCAAGTGTCATGGACGACTGGGGAATCATGTACGTTCGAAGTCCCCACGGGCTTCCGGTGCCCAAGGGGCATCCGGTGCAAGAGGCTGCCGACCTGGAGGGATACCGGCCCCCTGCGCCGAAACGAAAAGATCTGCTGTTGTTGGATCTCGCCCGGGACCGATTCAAAGGTCAGGTCGCCCTATTCTGGCTCATGCGCGGAACCTTTGTTCGAAGCTGGCGACTTGCAGGGATGCAGAATCTCATGGTCAAGATGATCCAGTCCCCTGAATTCGTGCACCGGATTGCCTCCATGGTGTTGGAGTACAATCTCCTGCAGCTTGACATGCTCGCCGACGCCGGTCTGGACGTGTTGGTGGTGGAGGATGACATCGCCACCACCGGAGCGACCTTGATCTCTCCTCACCACTTCCAGGAATTCGTCAATCCGTACAACCGCAAGCTCGTCCAACGCGCACATGCGCTCGGTCTCAAGGTGGTGCGCCACAGCGACGGGAACCTCTGGAACATACTGGACTTGCTGTTGGACACCGGCTACGATGGATTGAATCCCCTGGAGCCGCATGCGGGCATGGACCTGGAGAAGGTGAAACAGTATTGCGGGGATCGGATTTGCCTTATTGGAAACATCGACTGCATGGATCTCCTGTGCAACGGCACCACAGAACAGGTGGAGAGCGCAGTCCGTCGAGCCATTGAAGTTGCGGCCCCGGGCGGAGGCTACATTCTGAGTGACTCCAACTCGCTCCACCCGGGAGTCGATCCCGAGAACTGTATCGCCATGTTCGAAGCGGCAAAGAAATATGGACTCTACCAAGATCCTCATGGCCAATCCTAGAGGGAAGGCGTTGGGTACGATCCCGTCCGCGGGAAGGACACCACGGTGAACTCCCCCGAGGCAAATGCCCACACGCTTTTCCGGTCCTCAGCTCGCCTGACTTTCATCCTGCTTTTTCTTCTCTACATGTTCGACTACATCGACCGCATGGTGGTCGTGTCCCTCTTTCCATTTCTCAAGAGAGACTGGGGTCTGACCGACGCCCACTGCGGTCTGCTCGTTTCCGCCGTGTACTGGTCTATCCTGTTATTTACTCTTCCCGTTTCCGTGCTCATCGATCGGTGGAGTCGGAAAAAGTGCATTGCCTCGATGTCCATCCTTTGGGGCGCAGCGACCTTGGCCTGTGCCTTTGTGGGGAATTTCACTCAGCTGTTCGTGGCCAGAACCGCCATCGGAATTGGTGAAGCCGGCTATGCGCCGGGCGGCACGGCCATGATCTCGGCTATTTTCCCCCAGCAGAAGCGGGCCCGTATGCTGGGCATCTGGAACGCCTCCATCCCGCTCGGAAGCGCGATTGGCATAGCGCTGGGCGGCCTCATCGCCCAGCGCTATGGTTGGCAGCATGCCTTCGGGGTGGTGGCCGTACCTGGAATTCTCGTCGCAGTGCTTTTCTTCTTCGTGCGAGACTACGAGACCGTTGCCCTGACCCAAACCGTCGCGGATCATCAAGGCTCCCCGCGCCAGGTGACCCTGGGCCTGCGGGACGTCGTCCGTCATTTTGCCGGCAATAAAACGCTCATCTTCAACAACCTCGGATTTGCGGCCAATGTTTTCGTCACCACGGCGCTTCTCGCATGGCTGCCGACTTACTTTCACCGATTGCATGCTCTCCCAGTGGACACAGCGAGCACCAAGGCCGCCGCGATCATGCTTCTGGCCATAGTGGGAGCGCCGTTGGGTGGGTTCTTGGCTGACCGATGGTTGAGGACGAAAAAGAACGCGCGGATGCTCTTCCCATTTCTATCCTCCTTATCCACCACGCTGATTCTGCTGGCGGCCTTCACACTCGTCCATGGACCTTTGCAGTATGCCGTGTTGCTCCTGAGCGGGGTGACGGCGGTTGCGTTCGTGGCGCCCGCGGTCTCTGTCACTCAGGATGTGGTCCACCCAGGGCTGAGGGCGGTTTCCCTGAGCACGAATGTCGTGATTCAGCACATTCTGGGGAGCGCTCTGGGCCCGCCCGTTATCGGCGCGTTGTCCGATGCCTTCGGCATCGGGAAGGCGCTGATGTTCCTGCCGGCTTTTACCCTCGCCGCCGCGCTGTTGTTCCTGGTAGGATCCCTCTATTACGAGCGGGATGCAGCGGCCGTCGAAAGAGTCGAGTTCAAGATGGAGGAATCAAAATGAACGGGAGCCCGGTCAACCGAAAACTGACCATGGCAGCGGTGGGCTTGTGCCTGACGATGGGAGTCTCCACCCCATCGCAGTCGCAGACTGCAACCGGTACAGGAACAGCGGGTGGAAAGCCCCTTGTTGTCGGGCACCGAGGGGCTGCGGGACTGCTGCCGGAGAACACTCTGGCCGCCTTTGCCAGGGCCTGCGAGCTGGGCATCGATGGGCTCGAGCTCGACGTTTTGGTTTCGGCCGATGGTGAGCTGGTCGTGCACCACGATTTCAGACTGAGACCGGAAATCGCGCGCACAGCAAACGGAGCATGGATCTCATCCGGATCGCCGCCAGCCATAAAGGATCTCACCGTGGCCCAGCTCAAGACCTACGACGTAGGCCGCCTGCAACCGAAAACCTCTTATGCCGGCCGCTATCCCGAGCAAGCCCCGATGGACGGTGAGCGGATCCCCACATTCAAAGAAGTCATTCAGCTGTTCAAGAAATCGTGCAACCCCTCCACCCGGCTTTTCTTGGAGATCAAGACCACGCCCGATGAGCCGACCCTGACCCCGCCGCCCGAAGTCGTGTCTGACCAGGTGGTGAAACTGCTCAAAGAGGAGGGAATCGCCGAACGCACGTGGATCCTATCCTTCGACTGGCGCAACCTCTTGCAAATTCAGAAGATTGCGCCGGAACTGGAAACGGTCTACCTCACCATCGCCACACCGGGATCGAACACGCTCAAACCAAACCAGCCTGGGGCCTCGCCCTGGATGGCCGGGCTCGACATCGATGACTTCAATGGATCGGCGCCTCGGGCGGTGAAGGCCGCCGGCGGCCGCATCTGGTCCCCCTTTTTCAAAAACCTCTCCTCCGAGTCTCTCGCGGAAGCCCGGCAACTGGGGTTAAGAGTATCGGTGTGGACACCGGACCGACCGGAAGACCTAAAGCGAATGATCGACATGAAGGTGGATGCGATCACCACCAATCGGCCGGACTTGCTGAAAGACCTGCTGACCTCTCATCGCGTTCCTTGACATGCCGGGGCGTTTGCCCTATCCTTCTTCTTGATACACGGGGATTCTTACCTAGCCAGGGATCAACGTTAGGCCTTGAAGGAAAGGGAAGACTTATGAAGGACCGGTTAAATGGCAAAAGAGTGCTGATCGTTGACGATGAACCTGATGTGGCGAACGCGCTGGAAGAACTGCTTCCCATGTGCCATACGACAAAGGCCTTCTCATTTGAGCAGGCCAAAGAGCAGTTCGAGAACCAGTCCTTCGACGTGGCCATTTTGGATATCATGGGGGTAAACGGATACGAGCTTCTGGAACTTGCAATAAAAAAGAACGTGATCGCCATGATGGTCACGGCCCATGCGCTCAACCCCGAGCATACGGTCACCTCGTTCAGGAAGGGGGCTGCCTTTTTCGTTCCCAAGGAAGAGATGGGCAACATCGAAATGTTCCTCAATGATGTTCTGGAAGCGAAAGAAAAAGGGCACCCCTTGCGGAACCGTTGGCTTGACAGATTGGATAGCTACTACACCAAGAGATTCGGTCCCAAATGGAAGGACCAAGACAAGGAGTTCTGGGAAAAGTTCACCTACTATGCCTGAAAAGGCACCTCTCGGGCTAGCCCGCTGCCCTCCTGTCCGCAACACGGCCGTCCCGCTTTGTATTCCTAAGAACGAGTGCTGTCTTTTTGACACGCATCGATCCTGCCCCCGGGTCCCTCACATCCCCATCGAAACAGCCGACATTGTGTTCCTCCCGCAGGCAACCGCGTCTTCTTTGCTGTCCTGAGACGAGGCAAAAGAGGTTGAGAATTTGAGCAACAGAGTGCTATCATGGATGTGGTATGCAGGACTATTGCGAAAGGATCACAGTTCGAGACGGACCCCGTCTTCCTCTTGAAGGAAGTTTTGACCTCACCTATCGCTGCAACAACGCCTGCCGCCACTGCTGGATTAATATCCCTGCCAACTCCCCTGAGAAAGACAACGAACTGACCTTCGAACAAATCACCGGAATTGTGGACGAGGCCAGAGCCATGGGCTGCCGCAAGTGGGCCATCTCCGGCGGCGAGCCCATGCTCAGGAACGACTTTGCCGAGATATTCGATTACATCACTCGCAAGTCTGCCTCCTATTCCCTCAACACCAATGGGACGCTGATCAGTCCTCACATTGCCCGCCTCATGAAAAGAAACGGAACCAAGATGGTCGCCCTTTACGGAGCCACGGCTGAAGTCCATGACCACATCACCAGGACCCCGGGCTCCTTCGATGCAGCGCTCCAGGGGTTTGCCTGCTTAAAGGAGGCCGGAGCCGGCTTCACCGTGCAGATCATCCCTATGAAGGATAACTATTTTCAGCTGAATGAAATGATCCGTTTTGCGGAATCTATCAACCCTCACTGGCGACTTGGAGCATCATGGCTTCATCTTTCGGCCTGTGGAGACTCGGATAGAAATAGAGAGATCCTCAGGCAGAGGCTTGATCCCAGGGATGTCATAGGGCTGGATCAACCCGATCCGTCATCTGAAAATAACATGGGAAAGGAAGAGGCTTTAGGGTGCCACCATGCTGAAGAGGATGGCCGCCTGTTCGCTTCATGCATTGCCAGCAGACGGTATTTCCACGTGGACCCTTACGGCCGGATGAGCTTTTGTTCTTTTCTTCAAGACGCCGCGCTTCGCTACGATTTGAAGAGAGGAACCTTTCAACAAGGCTGGGACATCTACCTCCCATCTCTTGCAGAGAAAGTGACGGGAGGAAAGGAATATGAAAGTAACTGCGGCTCCTGTGAACTGAGGGAAGACTGTGTCTGGTGCGCCGCGTATGGCTATTTGGAGCATAGGCGTTTCTCGGCAAAAGTGGAATATCTCTGTTCGGTGGCGAGGGAAAGCAGAAATTTCAAGCAGATTTGGGCAAGAGAGCACAGACGCTTCTATCAAATTGCCGAGGTGACGATTCAGGTGGAATCCGATCTTCCCATAACAGATGCCACCTTCGGCCCCAGGTTTCAGTGTTTTGAGACGGACCGCCCCGGTGAAGACACAATCGCTTTGAGGCATTCCTTCTCCTTGCCTGACCTGAGTGTTTCGGAGCTTGGTGAAGAAGTCTATCGGAGGCCGCCCTGGGCCATTTACAGGAAGGGAAGATCCTGGATCTATGTGGGCATCTCGCCGGACCCGCAAGACACGGACGTTCACACGGTCGCGGTTTTCAATCACGATCATACGCTCGCGACGATTTACCATGGTCAAAGTGAAAAAGCAAGGTACGTGAAGGGCGACCTTCCAACACTGACTTTGCTCCCCACAGATCAGATCGTGCTCGCCAGGGTTTTGGCAGACAGAGGCGGTTGTTACCTCCACTCCGCCGGGGTGATTCTGGATAACAAGGGCCTCCTCTTCGTCGGCCATTCCGATTCGGGAAAATCCACCATCGCATCCCTGCTGAAGGAGAAAGCTGAAATACTCTGCGACGACCGGATAATCGTTAGGGAGCGTCCTCAGGGGTTCAGAATGTACGGGACCTGGAGCCACGGCGATGTGTCGGAAGTGTCACCGAATTCCGCACCCCTCAAAGCCATTCTGTTTTTGGAGAAAGCAGGGAATAATCAACTGATACCCGTTGGAGATAAAAGGCAGCGTTTCAGACGATTGCTAAGCTGTGTGATAAAACCCTTTGTCACTCCGGACTGGTGGGGAAAAACTTTTTCGCTGGTGGAGAAGATTTCCGGCACAGTTCCTTGTTATGTGCTTCGCTTTGACAAGAGTGCAAGCGTCTCAGAGTCACTAAAGGACTTGTAGCTCGGCGAATGGAGATGTGGGTTAAGCATTTTCCGGCTTTGCCAAAAAAACTCTTTAGGAGTTGTTTCGCACGTGTACAGAGGACCTCTCTCTACAGAGCAGTCTCCAGTCACAAACGCCATGGACTGCAAATACTGGAGGCCTGCGAGGCCGACCTGGAAAAGGTCCGCAGGACCTTTGATCTCCAGGTGAAGACTCCACCCACGGATGATCGCGACGTGGTCAATTTTGTGGCGAAGAAAGGAGAGAAGCTTGTTGGCTTTGCCCAATTGGTCAAGCATTCTGAAGGCGGTACGCTCGATGACGGGTATTATCTGTTCAGCTTGAACGTGCGACTCCTTTATCGCGGGTTAGGCATAGGGCAGGATCTCACCAGAAAGATCATGGCAAGAGCCAAGGCAGAGGGGGCTTCGGATCTGTCTGTCATCACGAATGAAGAAAATCGAACCGCCCTGGGATTGTTTCACAAATTGGGCTTTCGTCTGAGAAGAACTGCGAAAGAGACCTCTTGGCAAGGCCGAAAGAAGTGTATTTTGGCGAAGAGTCTTGTCGACTAGCAAGCAATGCAAAACAACCTCTACATTACGAAACAGAAGATAGAGAAAGCCTCATTGTGGAAAGATGGAGAGCCCATTTTGAAAGATCTCGATATGGAGATCACGGAGCGTTGCAACAACAATTGTGTGCATTGTGGCATCAACCTGCCTGCCGATGATTTCGGAGCGGCGGCAAGAGAACTTCCGACAGAGGCCATAAAAGAAATCTTGCATGAAGCC
>Ga0210105_1000070_pt1 | contig 13672 bp, 11 predicted proteins | sample RushSE_TuleC_D2_FD_185569 | JGI IMG/M metagenome (GOLD analysis project Ga0210105, IMG submission 185569) | Wetland microbial communities from San Francisco Bay, California, USA, that impact long-term carbon sequestration - RushSE_TuleC_D2 (SPAdes) | ecosystem: Environmental > Aquatic > Marine >... | reverse complement strand
CTCCAAACCGAGCGTAAGCGTCATCCAGGTACTTTTTCGTGTCCGCCGAGTTTCGATAAGAAACGGCAAACTCGATGTTGGCAATAGTCTGTACGAATTGCGGATCATCCATCGCCTTGTGGAAGGAGCCATCCAGCTTTTTGATGACCGGAGCAGGGGTCCCTTTGGGCGCGGCAATCATGAAAACGGTTTCGTTGATGAAGTCATATCCCAGATCCCGAAAGGTGGGGACATTCGGAAAACTTTTCATCCTTTTCTCACCATGGGTGGCCAGCAAGCGGAGCGATCCTTCTTTGACATGGGGAAGCCATTCCGTGCTGTCGGACATGGCCGTCACATGGCCTCCCAGGACAGCAGCAAGACCCGGGGCGCCTCCGGTTTGGGGAACATGAGTCCACTTGATGTTCTCTTTCATGGCCACAAATTCCATGGCCATGTGCATGGGGGAACCGGCGCCTGACGTGGCATACGTCACCTTGCCCGGATTCTTTCTCGCGAATTCCACCAGATCTTTGAAGGTCTTGTAGGCGGAGTCCGATTTCACGACCACGCCCGACTCCACAGCCGCGTAATGCATCACCGGGATGAAATCGTCCGGGCCATACGGAACCGCCCTCAACTGAGGAATCCGTATTAGGCCGGTGCTGGTGCAGCTCGTGATTTCATAGCCGTCCGGTTTCTTCGTGGCCACCTGCGCCAGAGCCACGGACCCTCCCCCTCCCCCGACATTCGACACAATGACGGGTTGGCCGAGAAATTTCTCAGCTTTGGTTGCGAGGATGCGCGTCGCGGTGTCCAGAGTTCCTCCCGGCGCAAAGGTGACGATGACATTCACCGATTTGGTCGGGAAGTCCTGCGCAAAACAAAAGCCTTGGAGTAGGACAAAAGTAAGCCCTAACACAACCGCACTTACGGTTCTTGATCTTTTCGCCTTCATTGGAATCCTCCTTCTTGGATGTTCGCATCGTTCATAGACTCTTTTACTTTCACTGTCAAGCAACCCAATCAAAACGTTCAAGAGTGTTTGGGCGGGACCTTTCCTGGAGTGCTCCCTTACTCCCACTCGATGGTGCTGGGCGGTTTTGAAGAGATGTCGTAGACTACTCGGTTCACACCGCGCACTTCATTGATGATGCGGTTGGAAATTCTGGCCAGGACCTCATAAGGAACCCGGGTCCAGTCCGCTGTCATGGCATCCAGGCTGTCCACGATCCTGAGGGCAATGACCTTCTCGTAGGTCCGCTCATCTCCCATCACCCCCACCGTTTTCACAGGCAGGAGCACCGCAAAGGACTGCCACACTTTTTCATAGAGATCCGCTTTCCGGATCTCTTCGAGAAGAATCCCGTCAGCGGACCGCAGCACCTCCAGCCGCTCCGCGGTGATCTCCCCCAGGATCCGGACCGCAAGCCCCGGCCCCGGGAAGGGCTGGCGCATGACGATTTCCTTCGAGAGCCCCAGCTCAAATCCGACCTGCCGGCCCTCGTCTTTGAAAAGTTCCCGCAGGGGCTCGATCAACTCCAGTTTCATGACCTCCGGCAGCCCGCCCACATTGTGGTGGCTTTTGATGGTCGCCGAGGGTCCCTTGAAGGAAACACTCTCGATGACGTCCGGGTAAAGCGTGCCTTGGGCCAGAAACTTTGCCTTTCCCAGGTCCCTGGCCCTTTTTTCAAACACCGTGATGAACTCCCGGCCGATGATCTTTCGCTTCTGCTCCGGGTCTTTGACTCCTTTGAGCTTGTTGAGAAAATGCTCGGACGCATCGACCACATGGAGCCGGATATGATAGAGGTCCCGGAAAAGCTCGACCACCTCCTCTCTTTCACCTCTCCTCAGCAGGCCGTTGTCCACAAAAATCGGGGAAAGCTGGTCTCCGATAGCCTTGTGAAGGAGAACCGCCGTGATGGTGGAATCCACTCCCCCTGAGACCCCGCAGACGACCCTTTCCTTGCCGATTCGTTGCTGCAGGTCCTGAACGGTCCTTCCCACGAAAGAACTCATGGTCCACAGGGGCTCGCATCCGCAGATCCTGAACAGAAAGTTCTTGAGAATGCGCATTCCCCTCGGGGTGTGGGCGACCTCCGGATGAAACTGGACCCCGAAGAACTTCCGGGAACGGTCTGCCATGGCGGCGACAGGACTGTTCTTGCTGCTGGCCAGCGATTTGAAGCCCTCGGGCATCTTCTCGATGCGGTCGCCGTGGCTCATCCAGACCATCTCCTCTTTCCCTCTGCTGAAACTGTGGAAGAGGTCGCGCAAATCCTTGATCTTGATTACGGCGTTCCCGTATTCCCGCTCCTCTGCTTTTGCGACCTCACCTCCCAGCACGTGAGTGAGATATTGCACGCCGTAGCAGATGCCGAGCACCGGCACCTCCAAGTCCAGAATACGCGGATCCGCAATGGGTGCCCCTTTGTCGTAGATGCTGGACGGCCCTCCGGACAGAATGATTCCCTTCGGGCTGAAGGCCCTGATCTTGGCCGTGCTCAAGTTGAAAGGGTGGATCTCGCAGTAAACCTGGGCTTCACGCACCCTTCTGGCAATGAGCTGTGTGGTCTGAGACCCAAAATCGAGAATCAGAATTTTCTGTGAATAGATGTCCTTGGCCATCCTTATTCCACCCGGTAGTTCGGAGCCTCCTTGATGATGATCACATCGTGGACATGGCTCTCCCGGAGTCCTGCCGCCGTGATCTGCATGAATTCAGGTTTGGTTTGGAGCTCCTGGATGTTCCTGGAGCCGAGATATCCCATCCCCGCCCTGAGGCCGCCCACCAGCTGATACACGGTTTCGGCAAGGGGACCCCGGTAGGGAACCCGGCCCACAATGCCCTCGGGCACCAGCTTCTTCTCGGATTCCACTTCGTCCTGAAAGTAGCGATCCTTGCTGCCCTCTTTCATGGCCTCGATGGAGCCCATGCCCCGGTAAACCTTGTAGCTGCGGCCTTGGAACAGAATCGTCTCCCCCGGGCTCTCCTCGGTCCCGGCAAAGAGGCTGCCGATCATGACCGAGTCCGCCCCGCCGGCAAGGGCTTTGGTCACATCCCCGGAGTACTTGATGCCTCCGTCGGCGACAATGGGGATGCCCCACTTTCTCGCCTCCTCGGCGCAGTCCATAATCGCCGTCATCTGAGGAACGCCGATGCCCGCGACCACACGGGTGGTACAGATGGACCCCGGCCCGACGCCCACCTTCACGGCGTCGGCACCGGCCTCGGCCAGGCTTCTGATGCCCTCGGCGGTAGCCACGTTTCCCGCAACCACCTCCAGGCGCGGGAACTTCTTTTTCAAGGCCCTCACGGCCTGTATCACTCCTTCGGAGTGACCGTGGGCGGTATCCACGACAACCACATCCACATTGGCGCTGATCAACCTTTCCACACGCTCTTCCGTGTCTGCGCCCACACCCACTGCCGCCCCGACTCTCAACCGGCCAAGTTCATCCTTGCAGGCATAGGGATATTTCTTGATCTTCTCGATGTCCTTGATGGTGATCAGCCCCAGGAGTTTTCCCTCGTCGTCCACCACCAGCAGTTTCTCTATCCTCCGTTCGTGCAGAATGGCCTTGGACTCCTCCAGGGTAATGCCCGGCCTGGCCGTGGCCAGGTTGTCCTTAGTCATCACGGCTTCCACGGTCTGATCCAGGTTGGTTTCAAACCTCAGGTCCCTGTTGGTGATGATGCCCACCAGTTTGCCGTTCTTCACAACCGGAACGCCGGAGATCCTGTACTTGCTCATGATCTCCATGACCTCGTAGAGCTTTCGCCCTGGCTCGATGGAGATGGGATCCACGATCATCCCGCTCTCCGATTTCTTGACCTTCTCCACCTCGAGCGCTTGCCGTTCAATGCTCATGTTTTTGTGAACGAACCCGAGCCCCCCCTGCCGCGCCATGGTAATGGCGGTAGCGGATTCCGTGACCGTGTCCATCGCAGCACTGACAATGGGAACATTCAGCTGGATGTTCCTCGACAACCGGCTTCTGACATCCACCTCCGCAGGAAGGACGGCTGAATGGCTTGGAATCAGAAGGAGGTCATCAAAAGTAAACGCAACTTTGAACTGTCTTCGCCCCATCACAACCTCCAATTCGTCAATGAGTCTCTCTCAGAAACAATATTTTTTTGATCCATTCAATCTTTATGGCCCAGGGACACACCCAGCAGATCCAAGAGTGCCCCTTCCAGCAGATCGGTCAGACTGACGATCATTTCAGAGGAATGAAAAAAATTCAAGATTTCAGTGACCACCAGAGATCCGGCCAGGATCACATCGGCCCTTCCTTGATCACAGCCCGGCAAGTCGGCTCTTTCAGCAACCGACAGATGCTTCATCCGACCCACGAGCTCCTCCAGTTGCCGTGTGTGAAGGGAGAGCCCGTTCATCCTTTCAGGGTTGATCGCCTGTCCCTCCATCCCGTACACCATGGCTGCAAGGGTCGTGACCGTCCCTCCTGTGCCTACCAGCGGGCGACCTCTGATCTCGTCGGGAACGGCCTCCAGGAGAAGCCCTCTTGTCTCCTTCTTGAGGCTCTCGATCTCTTCCTCCTTCGGAGGATCAGAGGCAAAGTGCCTCTGGGTCAGAATCATCGCTCCCAGCGGCAAGGACAGTGGCTTGGAATGAGCCTGTTTCGGCACCAGCAGGAACTCCGTCGTCCCTCCCCCCAGATCAAAGGCCGTGAAAGGCCGGTCCCCAAGGTCAAGGGCATGCTGGATGCCAAGACCGGTCAGTCGAGCCTCTTCCTCTCCGGAGATGACCTCCACCGGAATTCCTGTTTTTTCCCGCACCCGTTCAATGAAAAAATTCCTGTTCGCCGCCTCGCGCACCACCCCCGTGGCTATGGCCCTGATCCTCTTGGCTCGGTATTGTTCAATGTCCGATCGGAACGCTTCGAGAGACGCCAGGGCTCGCTCGATCCCGGCCTGCTTGAGGGTCCTGCGTTGGGGCGAGTCAAAATCCTGCGCTAGTCGAATATAGGCTCTTTTCCTCAAAAGGCTCTCAAGACGCTCTGCTTTCCACCGGGCGATGAGGAGTCTTGCCGTGTGACTCCCCAAGTCGATGGATGCGAGAATATCCGCTGATGGCTCAGATGTCATGGCATGGGCGCCGGAACCTGTCTCTTCCCTTTTCATTTTCCGGGAACCGTATCAGAGGGAGGAGTCTTTTTCAAGGCCCAAATGGTTGAGAACGCTCCTGATCCGCGCCTCCAGATTGATCAGATAGGCAGACTCCGGTTGCTTGGGCAAGGGGAGTGGATCATACTCGATTTTCCTGATCTTTTCCAGAACACGTCTCAGGTCTCCTTTTTCCTTGAGCCAGCACTCCTCCACCCTGGCCTTGAAATCAAGGGCGGATCGAATGGAGCGCTGAAAAAAGGCGTCGACATCTTCATCCAGGTACACGTAACGATGGCCCTGGCAGAGGATCTGCGCGTCCAGAGACACGAGCCGTTTAATGGAATTTAGATACACTTCGAAATCGGTCAGACACTCCGTCGTGATGTAGCCCGAGCTCAATGCACAACCGGCAGACTCCGATGCAACCAAAATCCTTTTCTCCGGCACGTAGTAACTCAGAAAATCCCCTGTGTGCCCCGGGGTGGCGAGAACGCGCACCGTCAAGCCCTCCTCCAGATCAACCGTATCCCCGTCCTCGAGCACCCGATCGACCTCAAAAGGTTCAAAGGGGTCTCTCACAAGCCTCGCTTCATCAAACTCAAACGTCACGATCTCCGCACCCTCGCTGAGCTGCTGGATGAGTTTGATCGCATTGGGCCTCTTCAGGATGTCTTTGGCCTTCCTGGATGCGGCCGCTTCAAGGCCGGGGTAAGTTTTTTTCAGGTAGGCAACCGCTCCGCAGTGATCAAAATGGACGTGGGTGATGAAGACCATGCGGGGAGCATCGCCGCTGAGGATGGACGTGATCGCGTCTCGGTATACCCTGCCGAGCAGCGCTAGACCCCCGTCAAAAAGGACCGGCTTTTTGCCTTTCAGAAGATAAATGGGATTGTGAGACCAACCGGCAACAAAAAACCCGTCCCTCACTTCTCCCGTCTTATCGAAAATCAAACGAAGGCTCTCCTTCTCTTATCTCACTCCCACGGCCCAAGGTTTCTCCAGAGCTCCTCGTCCCCTCCTCTCCAGTTCGGGCCGAACTTCTTGTCGTAGTATGAGGCAAATCGTTCGAGCCATCGCCACCAGGAGCTCTTGCCTTTTTCTTTCGCTTCCAGAATATCGGCGAGATAGGTGGCAATGTCCTCCATCTTGTCTTTAGGGACGAAAGAGGCGGCTCCGTTCTTGAAGGATTTCACCGTGTCTTCCGGGCTCAGGGCATGGGCGGTCAGCATCACCGGAAGAACCTCCCTCTTGGTCGCTATGTCCAGAAGCCTGTACCCGTCCACCCCCATGATGTCCAGGATCACCATGTCGAAAACCTGATTCTCGAGGTATTTCTTCGCTTCATCGAAACTTGACGCTTTGACCACGTGACACATGCTGAGCAGCTCTTCAAGAGTCTCCAGCACGTCCACCTCATCATCCACCAACAGCACTTTCTTATCCTTCAAGAGATCGGTCCCCATGAGATTCCTCCTCCATTCGCGATTTTCTCACGCCGGGTTTGAACATGCCCAGAATCGATGAGATCTCCCGGCACCGAAAGATCCATGCGGTTACAAAATAGACAACCACTCCGACAACAATCACACCCGTGAGGGTCAGGACGAGAGCCCAGAAGTTGCCCGGCTCCGCCCGGCTCAACCATCTTCCGTTGAGGGCATGCAGGACAAGCCCCATGACCGCCGAAGCAGCGAGACTCTTGCCCGCGGACGAGACCATCGACCTAAGATCCAGGAGATCTCCTCTTCTCCTGAGAAGGACCATGAGAAGGAGAAGCTGCAAGGTGGAAGACAGGGAAAGGGACAGGGCCAGTCCACCGTGCCTCAGGGGCCCCATGAGCAAGAGGCTCAGAAGGCCGTTCGCGATCATGGTGATCGTCGCCACCTGAACCGGTGTTTTGGTGTTCTGAAAGGCATAAAAGGCCGACAGCATCACGCGGCTCCCGCTGAAAGCCCAGAGACCAAGGGAATAATACAAAAGGGCTTCAGCGGTCATCATCGTCGACAGATGATCAAAAGCGCCTCGCTCAAAGAAAACCGCGATGATGGGTACCCGGAGAATGATCATGCCCACGGTCGCGGGAGTGGTGACAAAAAAGACGAGTCGGAGGGCATGCCCCAGGGTGTCTCTGAAATCCGAAAGATCTTTCCCCGCTGCCTGTTTTGCGAGGGAAGGAAGGGCTGCCGTGCTGACGGCAATCGCGAACACCCCAAGAGGAAACTCCACGATTCGGTCTGCGTAGTATAGCCACGAGATGCTCCCCTGGGGCAGAAAAGAGGCGAGGAGCGTGCCAATAAACTGGTTCACCTGATAGACCGCAGAGCCGAAGATTGCCGGCAGCATGAGGAGCCCGATCTTCTTCACAGCCGGATGCTCCGGCATCCAGAGGGGCCTGAGGGAAAGGCCTTCTTTCAGGACCCAGGGAATCTGGAGCAGAACCTGCAGGATGCCGCCGATGAGAACGCCGATGGCCACTCCCACGATGGGCTCTGAGAGCCAGGGTGAAATGCACAGGGCTCCTGCGATAATTCCGACGTTGAGGAGGATAGGCGCTGCAGCCGGAGCGGCAAAGTGCCTGAGGGAATTCAGAACCCCCATGAAGAAGGCCACCAGGCTCACGAGGAAAATATAGGGGAAGGTGATGCGAGTCAGGAGCACGGTGAGCTCGTATTTCGCACCGGATGCGCCAAAACCGTAAGCCTGGAGTCTCACGATCCAAGGGGACAGCACAACGCCAAGGATCGTCACCCCGACAAGCAGGAGGGAAAGAAGGGTGAGCACGGCCCTAGCCAGTTCAAAAGCGTCCTGCTCTGACTTCCGGGTCAAGGTCTCAGTGAAAACCGGAATAAAGGCGATGGTGAGTGAGCCTTCCGCAAAAAAGCGTCTCAAGAGGTTGGGGATGCGGAAAGCCACAAAAAAAGCATCCGCCGCCATCTTCGACCCGAAAAAATAGGCCAGCACCATATCCCGAACCAGTCCCAGGATGCGGCTGAGAAGCGTGTAGAAACCCACGGTCCCCGCAGCACGGCTGACCTTTTCATTTTCTGTTCGATGGGAGTTCACTTCAACAAAATTTCTTGACAGCATGAGATCTTTCGGCTATTTATTTCAGGTTACAAGTTGCATTTAATCTTCCCAAAAGGAGATCAAGATTTGGCTAACCATCCTTCTGCCCTCAAAAGGGCAAGGCAGAGCAAGACGCGAAAGCTTAGGAATCTCGCTCACAAGACCAGGGCGAAGTCTGTGGTCAAAGAAGTGCGAGCGCTTTTGCAAAGCAACGACACCACGCAGGTCCAGGAAAAGCTGAAGAAAGCGGTTTCCACTCTCCACCGGAGTGCCTCAAAAGGGGTCATTCACAGGAAAAAAGCTTCCCGGAAGATCTCCCGCCTCGCCCGTGCGGTAAACCGGGCCACCTCGGCCAAGCCCGCTTAGCTGCAAAGCGAAAGAACAAGCGTCTCCAGGATCAACGTGGGGCTGGATCCCGACTTCAGACGGTCGTCAGACCAGCGAAGTCGCTCCAGCGCGCTTTCCAGTTCCCTCTCGGTCCATCGCGGGGCCTGTTCCACAAGCTTCTTGACCGGGAAACCAGAAAGCCCTGTTTTCTTCTGCACCTCCTGCGTTCCGCCCCTCTTCTGCAATACCGCCTTGGTCTGCCAAAGGAGCCTGACCTGCCGATTCAGCATGCTGATGAGCCCTAGGGGCGCATCCCTCGGATCCTCTTCTTCCAGGTATCGCTTCAATATCCGCAGAGATGAGCCGCGGTCTTTGATGGATACCGCATCCATGAGTTCAAAAACCGTATAGACCCGGCTGTGGGTCACGGCCTCCTTCACCTGGTCCAGGCTCACGGTTGTGCCGTATCTTAGACGAAGTTTCTCGAGCTCGGAATAGAGCTCTCTCGGCCTGTTTCCTACAACCGCATGAAGATACGCACAGGCGTCGCCGTCCAGGGTCACCCCGAGATCCTCAGAAGCCGCCCTCTTGATCCACGGAACAATCTGGTTCCCTTTCAAGTCGCCAAAGAGCACAGCGACCCCTTCGGACCTGAATTTCCTGTAGAACTTTGTATTGAAGCTTGTCCTCGACGAAATGAAAATCAGACAGGTCGACGGTGAGGGTTTATCCAAATAGGGGAGGAATTTCTCCAACTGTTCAGCGGTGAAGGATTCCGTCCTTCGCACGATAATCAGGCGGCGTTGAGCGAGGAAAGGCATGGAACTGGCCTTGTTGATAATTCCTTCCGGTTCGATGGCTTCGTCCCCATAGAGGACTTCAAGATTGAAATCCCTGGCCGCCTCGGGCACCAGCAGCGTCCTGAAGGTGCCCAGCACCCTTTCCATGCGGAATTCGCCCGGGCCATAGAAGAGATAGAAGGGAGCCACCCGCCCTTTTGTCGCCGCTCTCAGAACATCCTCTGGATGCAGATCATCGGGCATCAGAATCGTTCCATCGTTCTCAAATAGATTCTTTTTGCGAGGCGGCCGGCAATTTTCTCCAGAGCCTGTCGCTCGCTGTAACTCGTTTCCAGAGGATCGCCGCTGACAGCGTAGCTCGCCTGCTCTTCCATGGCCGCTTCACGCCAGATGACCTTGCCCTGTCGCCTATCCACCAACTGGACCTCCAATCTCACCCTAAGCTTCCGGGACTTAGTGACATCATAGGTCGATGTGTACCCCCCGACCGTGACGTCCTGAGAGCTGTAGGCCAGAGGGTCTGTCCGGACGTCCTGGATCTTGCCGACAAGCACCGCTTGCGCCTTCTCCTCCGGCACCAGAGGGACTCTTCCGTAACTGATAAACTCCTGCCGGATCATCCTCGTGAAATCCGCTTCGAACCCTATCGTGCTGGACGTGCTGGAGAACATGGGGATGGCCAGGCTTTCAAGCTCAATCCCCACTGGCTCGCCGTCGGCCCTTAAGTGATACCCGCAGCCCACCAGCAATGAGGTCACCAGAAGGAGCAAAAGACATCGCTTCATTTCATCTCTCTCTTCCTAAACCACCACATTCACCAGCTTTTGCCCGACCACAATGACTTTCTTCACCGGCTTCTGACCGATGAAGCTCAGGACTCTCTCGCTTCCCAGAGCCGCCGTTTCGATCTCTTTTTCAGTGAATGAGGCAGGGACTTCAATCCGATCTCGCACCTTTCCGTTGACCTGCAGCACGATCAGTCTCTTGGCCACTTCGAGCGCCTCGGCCCGATAGCTGGGCCATGGCCCCTCTAAGAGCAATTCCTCGTGACCCAACCGTCGCCAGAGTTCCTCCGTGATATGAGGGACCACAGGGCTGAGAAGCAGAACGGTAGCCTCGACGGCTTCTTTGATGACCGACCATGCAAGGCTCGAGTGCTTTTCAGCGACCGCCAAGACCTTGTGGATGTCGTTGACCAACTCCATCACGGCGCTGATGGCGGTGTTGAAATGAAAGCGGTCTTCAATATCATTGGATACTTTTTTGATGGTCTGATGCGTCTTGCGGTGCAGGTCTTTCAAGTCCTCCGGAAGTGGTTCCTCCCCGCCGTAGGGGGTCGTCTTCCCCAGTTCTTCAAGGTTCTCCTCCACCAATCGCCACACGCGATGGAGGAACCGGAAGGAACCGTCCACCCCCTGGTCGCTCCACTCCAGATCCCGTTCCGGGGGAGACGCAAAGAGGCAAAACATACGGACCGTGTCAGCCCCATAACGTTCGATCAGGTCTTCCGGGTCCACCACGTTCTTCTTGGACTTGGACATCTTGAGCGTGGGCCCGACGATCACCGGAGCTTCGCAGTGGATGCAGCGATTGTCCTGCACTTCCTTGGGAAAGAGATACCCGTGATTCGGGCACTCCAGTGTTTCCTTGCACACCATTCCCTGGGTCAGCAGATTCGTAAAAGGTTCGCTGAATCTGAGTTCTCCGAAATCCCGCAGCACCCGGGTGTAGAAGCGGGAGTAAAGGAGATGGAGGATGGCGTGCTCAATGCCGCCGATGTACTGGTCCACGGGCAGCCAATACCCCACCCTCTTAGCGTCTATGGGGCCCTTGTCGTAGTCCGCACAGGCAAAGCGATCGAAATACCATGAGGACTCCACAAAGGTGTCCATGGTGTCGGTCTCTCTCCTGGCTTTCCCCCGGCACTTTGGACAGGTGACCTCGTAGAAGGAGGGCTCAAAGGGGAGAGGGGATCCGCCGTTCGGCCTCAGCTCCAGGTCCAGAGGCAGGACCACGGGAAGGTCTTTCTCGGGCACAGGAAGCGTTCCGCACCGTTCACAAGTGATGATGGGGATCGGGGCTCCCCAGTACCTCTGTCTCGAGATGTTCCAATCTCTCAACCTGAAGTTCACGGTTTTGTGTCCCATTCCCTCAGACTCCAGGTATTCGGCGATGCGGTCCAGGGCCTCCAGGTTGCGCAGCCCGTTGAAGGGACCTGAATTGACCAAAACTCCCTCTTCCACGTACGCCTCGGTCATGGTCTCCTCGGACAGATCTCGGTCAAAGGGCTTGATCACCACCCGGAGACGGAGATGGTATTTCTTGGCGAACTCGAAATCCCTTTGATCGTGGGTGGGGACCGCCATGATCGCTCCGGTCCCGTAATCGAAGAGAACAAAGTTGGCCACATAGATGGGAATCTCCTCCCGGGTCACGGGATTAATGCAGTATCGGCCCGTGAACACCCCCTCCTTCACGGTCAGGTCCGCTGTCCGGATATAGCTGTCGACTTTCAGCGTCTTTTCAATAAAAGCGAGGACCTCCTCCTCTTGAGGCTGCCCCTTGACCAAGCTCCTCAGCATGGGATGCTCCGGGGCGAAACACAGAAACGTCGCCCCAAAGAGTGTGTCCTGTCTCGTGGTGTAGACCTCGATCACGTCCTCAGAGCCCTTCACCGGAAAGCGGATGATCGCGCCGTAGCTCTTGCCGATCCAGTTTTTCTGCATAGTCAGAACCCGCTCGGGCCATCCGGGCAGCTTGTCGCAGTGCTCCAGCATTTCCTCCGCGTAGTCCGTGATTTTGAAAAACCAGCTGTCCATCTCCTTGAGCGTCACTTCCCGCTCCGAGTGTCTCCAGCACCGGCCGTTCTCGACCTGCTCTTTGGCCAGCACGGTCTGGCAGCCATCACACCAGTTCACGAAAGTCCTTTTTTTGTAGGCCAGCCCTTTTTCGAACATCTTGACGAACACGAGCTGCTCCCATCGGTAGTAATCGGGATTGCAGGTGGTCACCTCGCGATCCCAGTCGTAGCTGAAGCCCATGCGCTTGAGCTGAGTTTTCATGTTCTCGATGTTGTTGTAGGTCCAGCGGGCGGGATGGGTCTTGTTCTCAATGGCGGCGTTCTCCGCCGGCAACCCGAAGGCATCCCAGCCCATGGGGTGAAGCACGTTCTTCCCCTTCATCCTCTTGTACCTGGCCACCACATCGCCGATGGTGTAGTTGCGCACATGCCCCATGTGGATCTTCCCCGAGGGATAGGGGAACATCTCCAGGAGGTAGTACTTTTCCCGGGCTTGATCCTCGGTCACCTTAAACAGTTTTTCCTTTTCCCACTGATCCTGCCATCTCTTTTCGATTTCTTGAGGGTTGTATTTCATACGATTCCGACACCTTCCATCTTAGTTCATGCCTCTGGCCGCGATCAAAGCCTGTTTAAGCCCGAGACCGGGGGGTGTGGTCTCGGGCTCAGTCCAGAGATAATCATTTGAAGACGTGAGGCATGGAAGAAAGAAATCCTTCTTTCAGCCATGCCTCTCATGAACCTCTTCTCCACAGGGTTTTGCTATCCCCCTTGATGGACGCCTTCCTCCGCCTTCACCTGATTGTAGATGTGATCCAGAATCCCGTTGATGAAGGCGCCCGACTCCTCCGTACCGTATCGCTTTCCCAGCTCGACCGCTTCATCAATCGAGACCTTCGGCGGCACATCCTGCCTGTAGAGAACTTCATAGATCGCGATCCTCAGGATGTTTCGATCCACCCGGGACATCCTTTCCACGCGCCAGTTCTTCGAAGACCGGCGGATCAACCGGTCCAACTCCACCCTGTTTTCCCAAACGCCCACCACCACTTCCCTGGAGTAAGCCCTGATCTCTTTGGGCGGACCAAAGCTCTCGCAAATGCGCTCAAAGCTCTCGCCTGGATCGCCTGGAGTGTATTCCATATGAAAAAGAACTTGGATGGCGAGTTCCCTCGCCCGGCGCCTTTTTCCCATGACGTTTCGTTCTCGGGCGTTTGCCCGCTCCCGACACGGACGGACTTGCCCCGGCACCCGCACCGGGACTCGGACGGCTACAGTTGTTTGAAGAGGTTCACCATCTCCATAGCGGCAAGAGCGGCATCCCAGCCCTTGTTGCCCGACTTGGTGCCTGCCCTTTCAATGGCCTGCTCCAGGTTGTCCGTCGTCAGCACCCCAAAGGCGACGGGCACCTTCGTGTCCAGGGCCACCACGGCGATTCCCTTGGAAACCTCTGCAGCCACGTATTCGAAGTGAGGCGTAGACCCCCGGATCACGGCCCCGAGACAAATCACCGCATCCACTTTGCCGCTTTCAGCGAGTTTCTTGGCAGCCAAGGGAATCTCA
>Ga0210105_1000069_pt1 | contig 13812 bp, 10 predicted proteins | sample RushSE_TuleC_D2_FD_185569 | JGI IMG/M metagenome (GOLD analysis project Ga0210105, IMG submission 185569) | Wetland microbial communities from San Francisco Bay, California, USA, that impact long-term carbon sequestration - RushSE_TuleC_D2 (SPAdes) | ecosystem: Environmental > Aquatic > Marine >... | reverse complement strand
ATGACTGATGTCGTAGTTCTGACAGAAAATGCACAGCAGATTACAGTGGGTAAAAAAAATCGTTCCTGAGCCATGGGTTCCCACCAACGGGTCTTCTTCACCGAAATGCGCATTGAAGCTTGAAACATAAGCTATTTTGCCGGTTTTGCATACGCCGGTTTCACCGGTCAGCCTGTTCACCTTACACTTTCTGGGACAGAGTGTACAGGATTTTAGAATTTCGTAAGCTGTTTCAATCTTTTTGCCCAGCAATCCTTTTTTGAAAGTTTCAATATAGGCGGGTCTAAACGTCGGCATTTTATATACTCCCCGCTTTACTAAAGCGGTCAATTAACGGATTGGGAACGCGTTTTGTAAAACCTCCATGGAGGTAAAACATTATACTCCGATCATTGTTCCGCCCTGATAGACCAGAAAAGCCATTCCCCAGGCAAGCAGTGTACTGTATGAAATACTGAAAATCATCCATTTCAAAGATGCGGTTTCACGCCGGATTGCAGCTAATGTTGCAAGGCACGGCATGTATAATAAAACGAAAACCATCATTGCCAAAGCCGCAATTGGTGTCATGCCGGATGACAATAAGGCATTTTTAAGGGCTTCTGAATCCTCTCGTTTATCAGCAGCATAAAGGATTCCCATGGTGCTTACAACAATTTCTTTTGCCACAAAACCGGTAAGAAGAGCGACACTCCCCCGCCAGTCGATACCGATGGGTGAAAAAACAGGGGCAATGATCTTGCCGATGCGGCCCATAAAAGATTTTTCAGCCTTTTCAGTTTTTCGGTTTTTTATGAGTTCTGCCACGGCAAGATCCCGTTTCTGTTTCAATAACACTTTTTCAGGTTCCGGGGCGGCGTCAATTTCAATTTTATAAGCGGTTTTGGTCCGTTCTATTTCCAACGCATAGTTCTTGGAATATGATATGTTGTTCGGAAACGCAGTCAGTGTCCATACCACAATCGAACCCAAAAGGATATAGCCTCCCATCTTTTTTAAGAATACCTTACCTCGATCCCACATGTGGATCAGAAGGCTTTTGATCATCGGCATTCTGTACGGTGGAAGTTCCATGACAAACGGCGCATCAGCACCTCTTAAAAGGGTTGATCGGAAAAGACGGCCCGTTATAATGGAAAGAACAATTCCCAATAGATAGATGCCGAATATTACGGTTCCTGCCTTTGCGCCAAAGAAGGCACCGGCCAGAATAATGTAGACCGGGAGTCTGGCGGAGCAGGACATAAAGGGCGTAATGAGAATGGTAAGGGTCCGATCCTTTTCGCTTTCCAGCGTTCGACTGGCCATAATGGCCGGAACGTTACACCCGAACCCCATCAACATGGGAATAAAAGATTTACCGTGAAGTCCGATAAGGTGCATGATTTTGTCCATGAGAAACGCCGCTCTGGACATGTACCCTGTATCTTCAAAGAGTGCGATACAAAAAAAAAGGATCAAAATATTCGGCAAAAAAATGATAACGCTACCCACACCTGCGATAACGCCATTGATGAGAAAATCTTTAAAAATATTCTCCGGAAGCACCCGCGATAGTAAGCCCGAGAAGAGTTTGATGCCACTGTCAATCCAGTCCATTGGATAGGCGCCGAGGGAAAACGTCAACTGGAACATGGCCCATATAAAAAAAATAAAAATTGGGAATCCGACAAACCGGTTGGTCAGGACAAGATCTATGTTTCGAGATATGTCGACACGCTGTTTTGTAGATGTTGTGAGGACTTCCATAATAATTCCGGCGATGAATCCATAACGCTCGTCGGTCATTACGATTTCCGGATCATCATCAAAACGATCCATAAGGAAACGCCGTTGTTTGCCGATTTCTATGAGAATATCCTCACCGGTTTTTCCGGTTTTCTGCAGAACGCGTTCCTTCACGATTTTATCATCTTCGATGAGCTTTATAGCCGTCCATCGTATATTATAGGGGATTGAATCCGCTGCGTGGTTTCCGAGAAAGTGTTCAATTTTTGAAATAGAATCTTCGATGTCTTTGCTGTATTTTACTTTACGCTTTTTAGGAATAACATAATCCGATTCCGCCAACTCTATGGCCTTGTTCAGGAGTGTTTCGATACCTATGTTTTTGTTTCCGATGGTGAAAACTACCGGAACGGCGAGAAGTTCAGAGAGTTTATCGGCGTCGATTTTAATTCCTCGGGTGCGGGCAACGTCAGCCATGTTCAGGGCGAACAAGACTTTGCAGTCGATCTCCCTCAATTGCGTTGCCAGGTAGAGGCTTCGTTCCAGATTCGATGCATCGATGATATCGATGACGACGTCCGGCCGCTCATCCAAGACAAAGTTCCGGGCAACGATTTCTTCTATGGAAAAAGGGGTTAAGCTGTATGTTCCGGGGAGATCGATAATTTTTAAATCATATCCTGATTTTTTAATATAGCCCTCTTTTTTTTCAACTGTGACCCCAGGCCAGTTTCCAACTTTCTGACGGGTCCCGGTCATGATGTTAAAAATGGTGGTCTTTCCTGAATTCGGATTGCCTGCGAGAGCTATTGAAAGGCGTTTTTGATTCATTACATTTTTACTTTACATTTTCGACGGTAATTTGTGCGGCTTCTTCAACGCGGAGTGATATGTGGTAACCCTTTACAATTAATTCCACCGGATCTTTCAAGGGGGCATATTTTTCGACATAAACCTGGGTACCTTTTAGGATGCCCATTTCGAGGATCCTTCTGCGCAGCGCCCCGTTCCCGCCGACGCGGACGACCCTCGCGGTCTGATTTTCTTTCATTTCACTCAATAACATTAGCACATCCCCATATTAGCTTGTAATTGGCTCAACCAGGATTTTTTGAGCCAGCCCGCGCCCTAAAACGTACCGATTGTAACCCACAGCAACCACCAATTGCCCTTGATTGAGATTGGTAATAATGTCGATCTTGTCTCCAACTCTTAAACCCATGGATAGTAATCTTATACGTGCTGTTGCGCCGCCTGTAACTTCTTTGATTTCAAGGCGTTCGCCCTGTTTGGCATGAATCAGCGACATACGTTGTATGTGATCTTTGAGGCAATTGGAACAGATGCCGTAGATTTCCATTTTATGCTGAAGCATATGAAAATTATGAGCTGCGGCAATCTGAACCTGCATATTTTCGATTTGCTGGTCTTCAAATTCATAAATACTTTTACATTTTGTACAGATCATATGATCATGATGCTGACCCAAATGTCGATGTTCGTAACGTACTTCTCCATTGTTAAACCTGTTTTTACGGGCAAAACCGAATCGGCACATCAGCTTTAAGGTATCCCTGACAAAATCGGGTGTAAATTGATACCCGCTTTCATTAAGAAGCTGAACCAACTCACTGACGGTAAGATGTCGTTCCGTTTGAAGAAAGATTTCAAGGATCTTGAATCGATCTTCGAAATTGTCGATATTTTCCTGCTTGAACAGCTTTTTAAACTGATCCTTTTCTCGGCTATGAATTCGTTTCATATGAATTCCCTGATGACATCATATTCATCTAATAAACCTTTTATAGCATTATTAAAATCGATCTCCAACACTCTAATCCCTGATCAATGCATTGTCAATAAACCAACATGCCGAAAATGAAACATAAATCTGACCATTTAATTTCGAGTCAAGCTGCCGTAAATACGCAATAGTTTGTCCGGAAGTTCACGAACATCAGATATGACATTGTGATGAACATTTCCGTAAAGATCATCCAGTTTGGGATCGCCGGCAAAATGGACGGTTATGGCGTGTGCGTATATATTTTTTGATCGGGCTTCAAAAATGGCTTTCCGTGTATCTTCAATAGCATATCTATGTTTGTAATCAGCATCGTTTGGAAATCCATCACTTAGTATAATCAGCAAGCGCACTTTTGAAGCGATTTTTTCGAGTTGGGAGGTGGCATGGCGAATGGCAGCTCCCATCCGGGTATTGCGCCGGGATGTCATGGCATTAATGCGTCGTTTAACAACATCATCCAAATTTTCATCAAAGTCTTTTATTCGAAGGTAATCAACCCCCAACCGTCCGGTACTGGAGAAACCCGCAATGGCAAAAGCATCCCCGACCACCTGTAGGGCTTCACAAAAAAGAACGATCGCCTCTTTTTCAACGCTAAGGATCGTCATTTTTGAGTTATATACGGGGTTTGCGGTTGACCGGGAAAGATCGACCAGTAGCAGTACGGCCACGTCCCTGGTTTGTTTTATGTGTTTGATATAGAGACGGTCGGAAGGGATTCTCCCTGCTTTTTTATCCATTGCAAAATCCAGGAGTGCTCGGTAATCAAACTCGTCCCCTTCCACCCATTGCCTTAATCGCATGAGCCCTTCCGGCTTTAGCAGTTCAAAAGCATAGCGAATGCGATTAACCAGTCGCTGATGCTCCTTCAGGGTGCGAATATAAAAATCACCCGAAACTTCCGGGATAGCTCTGTCCACCACTCTTACGAAGGCTGAAAGATAATCGTTGAGGTTGCTGTCCCATTCTTTGTACCAGGAAACAGGACCGACACCGTTGTCAATGACCAAGGGCGTGAAAGATGAACCGCCCAGCAATTTAGAAAGATTCAGCCATGACAGATCGATGGATGTTTCATGTTTCCGCATATCTTTAAGGCCGTTGGTCTGATGGTCCAGTATGACCGATATTATATCTTCATGGGAAACACCCCCCTTATTGGCCATCAATTTCCGACGGATATCCGATTTATAAACCTTAAACCCTTTGTTAACCAGTTGAACTTTGAGTTTGGATGCAATCTGCTCAATATTGCGGTGGGATAAGAAGAAAAGGTCGGGTCGTAATCTTCTACCAAATGGTGTTGGCATGGGATTGTAACGTTCTTTCGACCATTCGGGTCTTTCGGAACCTTTTAAAAGCATGTCAACGTATGGATATGCAGTGTACACAAGTTTTGCACAGGTTTCTACCGAATGGTCGGCAGCCATTGCCTGTTTAAATTGTTTTTCGATCTTTTTTACAAAAGCCGCAATTTTTTTATCGGTATCAACGTTGTGAACAATGGAAAAATCAAGACCGATCTTGAGGTATAAAAGAAAGACAGCTCCGGCAGATTCTTTTTTCTTTAGCAGACTTAGGGCCTTTTGTTGAAGGACGGGCATGGTTTGACGAATAAGCCCCGGATACTGTCTGTTGAGCAATTGTCGTATGCGACCGTGCTCGAAAACGGTAAAAAGATCGTCTGCCAACTCCGGAATCGGAAATGACGCGAAAAAACGTTCAAGGTCGGAAGGTTCTCCGCCACTGAATACTGAAGATTGAAGTTGGATGTTGTCATCTATTTCGAGAATCTGATCATTCATTCCCACCACTTTTTGGCATTTTTGGGCAGCTTTTTCCAGATCAAAATCGAAGGTTCCAAACTCATAAAGTCCGGCTTCAAGCCGCGTAAGGCACTTATACAGATTTGCATTATCGGCTTTTGTGGAAAATTCACCAATTTCGTCGGGCAGATAAATAAATTTTCCGTCTGAACAGATGAAAATCTCTCGGTCATCCGCCTTCCGTATGGGATCTGGCAAATCAGACAGTGATTTTACGGATATGGCCAGGCCGGTACGAGCGTGCAAATATCGGTTTAGATGATGTCGAACCTCAGAAAGCGGAACAGCAACCTGCATGTCCGCATATGTATCGATCCCGAGTTTCGATTCCATGGATAAAAAATTAGCCGCCAGCTTAAAGTTTTGATCTAACTTGTCTATGGCCGCAGATACAAAACTGTCCAAAGCTTCCTGGGAGAGAAGGTACAGCCCTTTTTCCAGGCCTTGCAAAAATGGATCGAACAGGCGATGGTCGGCCTTTATCACCCGATGGAGTTGTTTGATTTGCCAGACCCGCCTGGATAAAGAAAAAGATCGAATTGCACGGGGAATGGAATGGGCAAGATTTTGGCACTGAACATACGACATATCTACTGAAAAGGTGTCGCCCAGCAGATCAACATAGGCAAGTGCGGAATCAAGATCCTTCTCGTTCAATAATTTCGACAGCGTGTCAAGAGGATCTTTCAGGGTATAGGTTCCCTTTTCTTGCATAATCTTTAAGGTTTGCAAGAAACGATTTAGAAACAGATGATTACCATGTTTTAATATTGGTACAAGATGTTCGGCCATAATACGTCCCAGTGTCGGTCCTTTTTCTCCGAAATAACGGATGAGTTCACGGTAACGATTGAAATTTTCAGAACTCGTTTCACCGACAAGATCAGCATAACCCTTGCCTACAGAACGGCCGAAAGATATTTCAAGGGAGAGTGCCCATATGGTTTCTTCCGATAAAGTGGCCAGATCTTGATCAGATACCGAAACGATCTTTTGGGACAGCGCGATTTTAACTTCCGCGGCTAAACCCGGATCGGCCAAGTATAGCTGTCTAATAGCGTCTGAGTTGAACATTGTTTAATATGTCTGTGGGTAAAAATAAAATGATATATCATCCGATTCTCTTTGAATCCATATAAATTGAATGGCCGGGGTGCTTTTACCCAGTATCTTCCGGTTGAAAAATGTTTCCATCAAATAAGCCTGTAGCATGCGATGCGTCAATGGAGAACTGTTGGATCCCAAATTGCATTAAAACAATGATGGATGCGCCTTTTGGGGCTTCAATATGAAAAATTTGAATAATAACGCATCAAATTCTCTTGAAACTTTAATCCTAACGGCTATAATAAAAAATTAAAACGTCTGGACAGTTTGTGACTTTCATCATGCCATATTTATGAGAGAACTGCCAGACATAAGGCCTCGTTTTGAAAAGGAGGAGTTGACATTATGCACAGATTTAAAAACATCCTTCTTGTATATCCCAAGGTGCCAAGCAATACTTACTGGAGTTTCAAATATGCATTGAAATTCATTCAAAAAAAAAGCGCCATGCCACCGCTGGGGCTGTTGACCATCGCCGCCCTTTTCCCGGATACCTATGACCTGAAACTGGTTGACATGAATGTTTCACCTTTGGAAGACAGTGATATCCACTGGGCGGACGCTGTATTCATCTCCGCAATGATTATTCAGCAGGACTCTATGCGAGAGGTGATCCGACGCTGTGGCCGGTTTGGCAAAACCATTGTCGCAGGCGGCCCCTTGGTTACATCAAATCACAAGAAAATTGCCGGCGTTGACCATTTTCTTGTCGGAGAAGTCGATCAAACATTGCTGCATTTTTTACGAGACCTGGAAAAAGGCATTGCAAAACCTGTTTATCCAAAACCCTGTTATCCGGATATTTCCAATTTGCCGGTTCCGCGGTTTGATCTTTTGGATTTAACCGCATACGGTTCCATGTCCGTTCAGTACTCCAGGGGATGTCCCTTTCACTGCGAGTTTTGTGATATCTGGACCATCTATGGTAACAAACCACGATTAAAATCTGTCGCGACCCTGTTAAAAGAACTTGATTTCCTTTTTGACCTGGGCTGGCGGGGACCGCTGTTTATCGTTGACGACAACTTTATCGGAAATAAAAAACGGGTCAAGGCAGAGCTTTTGCCTGCGCTGAAATCCTGGCAAATCGAGCATGATTACCCATACCATTTTTATACCGAAGCCAGCATTGATATGGGTAGAGATGAGAAGTTACTAACGGCCATGCGGGAAGTTGGATTCAACCAGGTTTTTATCGGGGTTGAAACCCCTGATCCCAAGGGACTTGAAGAAAGCGGAAAGACACAGAATCTAAAAACAGATATGGAGCATTCGATTCGGACAATCCAGCGTCATGGAATGGAAGTAATGGCAGGATTTATCGTCGGATTTGACAACGATACGGAGGACATTTTTGACCGTCAAATCGACTTTATTCAACGAAATGCCATTCCCAAAGCCATGATCGGTTTTTTAACCGCCCTTCCCGGGACCCGTCTTTATCACCGGCTAATGATGGAAGGCAGAATATTAAAGGCTTCTATTGGCAACAATACCCACAAAATGACCACCAACTTCAAAACCACCATGGATCCCAAGAACCTCAGAGAAGGATATAAAAAAATTCTGGTTTGCATTTATGATTTTAATTTGAAAAATTATTTTGAACGATGCAGCCGATTTTTGGACAATATCGAGCACACAGAGTATTTCCAGCGAAAAATTTATTTTCAAGACCTGAAAATCTTATGCAGGTCGATTTACTGGCAGATTTTTACACCATACGGTTTTCAATATCTCAAATTTGTCTTTCGGAATATGATCAAACACCCCGGTATTTTTGGCGAAGCCATCACGCTGAGTATTTCCGGGCATCACTTTTATACCATCACGCAGCAAACCCTGAAAACCGAAAAGATCGCCTCATTTTTTGATGAGAAATACCGTTATTTTTGCGATTTGGTGAATCAGTATTCCGAATCGATGATGAACAATTCAAAAGAAAATTTTCAATATCTGGCAAAGCTCTGGAAAAAACGGATCAAGATACATAAGGAGATGCGAAACACAATCAAAAAAATTCATGCAGATTATCGTTATGATATCAGCCAAAAATACGATGAAATCTCAAGAAAAATGCACGAAAAACTGATGAAGTTTGAGACCATGGTGCTGGGAGGGACCGCTCCATCCCAAGGGTCAACCAGTGCCTGACGCTTCAACAGAATTAAAGATGCCCCACAACGGATATCATCCAACCTTACCCATACCGCGCATCGATCCAATCGCCTGTAAAATCCGGCCGGTCATCGATTTGATCCTTTTTGTTTTCGATATGTCCGGACGCACCATCCTTGAACGCAGCCCGGAATATCAATACCGTCCTTGCCGGTACACCTAAGATTATAAGAAATATTTTTATTGACAGGATGTGGTGTGTAGTGCCACATAGTGCAGCATAAATATGATGAAACACGACTTGCTTAATCGAGGGAGAAATTTATGGACGGGAAAGAATTTTCACGGTTCCGCAAAAAATTAAACAAAACCCAAAAGCAAATGGCGCAGTTGTTGGGAGTGTCCATCAAGGCCGTTCACAGTTACGAGCAGGGTTGGAGATCCATACCCCCACATGTGGAAAGGCAAATGTTTTTTTTGATGGCCAGAAAGAGAGGCGCGATAAAAACGCAAAAACCATGCTGGATTGTCAAAAAATGTCCCACCAAACAAAAAAAAGATTGCCCTGCATGGGAGTTTCAGGCAGGAAAATTATGCTGGTTTATTAACGGAACCATCTGCTGTGGAACAGCACATGAAAAATGGAAAGAGAAGATGAAGGTGTGCCGCAATTGTGAGGTGTTGGCAGCAATCAAGTGATCTTGTCGATATTCCCGGTTTCTGTTACAATGCATCGATTCCAACTATTGATGAATTCGTAACAAGTCTGAAAATCGCCAATTTGCCAATTTCAAACCTGATAAATTCAGTGGGTTGCAAAGTCGAATTAAAAAATCGACTTGTTACGAGTTCGTCAACCATTCTAAAATCATAAAATATTCCATCAGCTGCGATATCAACTTTCTCTGAGGATGGGTATAACCGAATTCAAAAAGCCGGAAGCATTCATCGAAAATATCAAAAAACAATGTTTAACCCTTTATACCCGACATCTCTCATACAGAGTTTGATGAATTATTGTTTCATCAGCCTTTTTATTTATAGCCTTCCTTCAGTAATCAGCCAACCATCTTATTTTTTCGTGGAATGAAAATAAATTGTATTATATTGAAATAAAAATATATTTATGTTTTGATGCCTTAGCAGGTTATAAAATTGATGGTTTCGTACCGGATTGACAACGTTTATTCACGCCAGTTTAATTTGAATGGATACTGTAATTTATTCGGTCGAAAACGGAGAGATATGCACGATAACTTGAAAAAAAAATTACTTAAACATCCTGAAAAAATACTTCAAACTGTACTGGGATTGGTAGCCTTTCATTCGATAGTTATGGGTGTGGTGCTGATCGCTCAGCCTGCCGTCTTAATGGAGTTGTCGGGTTTCAGTGGGGATTATGAACACTTCTTTCCTGCTCAGGGCGGGGTATTTCATCTTCTCATGTCCGTTGCCTACTTAACGGGAGCGACCAATATCGAAAAATACCATCACTTCATTGTATTTTCGATTTTCGTAAAGGCGGTCGCAACTTTCTTTTTGATGATGTATTGTTTTGCCGCTGAATTTAAATGGATTGTCTTGCTATCCGGAATTGCCGATTGTGTGATGGGACTGATAATGTTTTGGGCGCTTCAGCACTATCTTCGTTCAAAAAAATGTACAGCACTGGGTATAAAAAATGGCTGAAATATTATCGGGGATCGTGTGGTTACCAGAGTATCCGGTTTTATTCGCCTTCGCCTGAATATCCTGCAGCTTGCTGCAGGGATAAAAGGCAAGGTGAACCGCACCGAAGCTCGAAACAGGGCAGGCTGGTTTGGCAACGGTAAAATTTCGATTTCCACTAATTCTATCGATTCTAAACAGAAAAAAATAATTTTGTTCGACAGAGATGGTCTGATAGCCATGGACATCGATATAGCCCTAAAAAATCCCTGGCAGGCTCGCGGAATGACAGGGGTTTTCATTTTGTCGTTGACAGTGCATGCCACAATGTGACACAATCACCGGTGACTGTACGCCCCGGTGATATGCTGCTTGGCTCCGGGCACTTTTTTTTTGATCAATCGATGCCCTTTCTTTTCCGTTGAATCGGTATTTTTATTTTAAAAGGGGAAATGATGAACACCGTCGTTATGAAAAAAGAACGCGTAGGCGAACCCAAATCTGAAAGAATACTCATCGGAGACAGAGGGGGTTATTTTTTAAAAAAAATCGAAGGAGAGACACGTGCGAATATTTCGGCGTGTTACCAGTGTGAGAGGTGTACCAATGCCTGCCCGGTCAGCCATTTTATGGACATCAAACCCCACCAGATCATCCGTTATGTTCAGTTGGGTTGGCGTGAAGAGCTGTTAAAATCGTCGACCATATGGGTATGCTTGTCCTGTGAAATGTGTACGACTTTCTGTCCCAATGAAGTAGGTGTTGCTGAAGTCATCAATCATTTGAGAAACATCGCAGCACACTCGTCCATCACACCAAAAGAAAGAAACCTTGCCGTATTTCATCAGACATTTCTTGAGGTCTTGCGAAAGTCCGGCAGGGTCAATGAATTCAGGTTGATGAATGCCTATTACTTAAAGCCGAATATATTGCATGAAAAAATTAAAAGCGGGAACCTTAAAGAGGAGCTTTTGCTGGGGTTGACCCTGTTGAAAAAAGGAAGACTGAAGCCCTTCACATCCAGGTCAAAACCCATCAAGGATATTCAAAAAGCATATAAAAATACCCGCGGAGAAATTGTTTGATGAAGCTGTCTTTTTATCCCGGCTGTTCTTTGGAAGGCATGGCTGTCGATTATGCCCGATCCATTGATGCGGTATTTCAAGCGCTGGGTATTGATTTGGTTGAGATCGACGATTGGTCCTGCTGCGGGGCAACGGCTGCCCACAGCCTCAGCGAGGCCATGTCGGTCATTTTGCCGGCAAGAAATCTGTTTGCCGCAGAGCAAATGGGACTTGATATCGTCTCTTCTTGTGCCAACTGTTTCAATCGTCTCCGGTTTTCTCAACAGATGATACAAAAAAACGTTCTGGATATCCCCTGGCCGGTGACTGGTGATTTGAGGGTCCATGACATGACGCGTTTTCTGGCGGAGCCGGACATGATCAAACAGATCAAAAAAAGAGTTTTGAAACCTTTAAAAGGTCTGAAATTGGTATGCTATTACGGATGTCAGATGGTACGCCCACCGAGAATTACCGGTTATACGGATTATGAGAATCCCCAAACACTTGATCGAATTGCAGCTGCTGTCGGTGCCCAGGTGATTGACTGGTCTTATAAAGCAACGTGTTGCGGTGCCAGCATCGGTATCGCTCGCAGGGAAATCGGAGATTCCCTGACAAAAAAACTTTTGGAAAAAGCACGGCAGGCCGGGGCGGAAGCCGTTGTTGTGTCTTGCCCGCTGTGTCAGTCAAACCTTGATATGATTCAGAAAGATCGTTTGGAAAGGCCGATTCCGATATTTTATTTTACCGAGTTGCTCCGGTTGAGTTTCAGTGACAGGGGAAATCCGAAATGGTTTAAAATGCATTTTGCGAACCCGGATCAGCTGTTAAAAAAGAAAAGCCTTTTGTGATAATTATGGAACCTCATCTTAACCCTCCGGTGGGAAAAGTGATCGTTGTGGGCGGCGGAATCGGTGGCATTCAGTGTGCCCTCGATCTGGCGGATACCGGTTTTTATGTCTATCTTATTGAAAAATCACATTCCCTTGGCGGGAAAATGGCGCGTCTGGACAAAACATTTCCCACCAATGACTGTTCAACCTGTATATTTTCTCCAAAACTGGTCCAGGCGGCCGGTCATCCAAATATCGAAATTCTGACTCTAACGAGCATTCTGGAAATATCGGGCGGTCCCGGCCGATTTACGGCCCAGGTTGAAAAGCAGCCCAGATATATTAACGAAGAAAAATGCATTACCTGCGGCAAGTGTGCTGAAAAATGCCCCAAAAAAGTGCCCGATCCGTTTAACGGAGAGCTGGGGACACGCAAAGCGGCTTTTCTGACATTCCCCCAGGCGGTTCCCTTAAAATATGCACTCGATGCCGAACATTGCCTGTATTTAACCAAAGGAAAATGCGGCGTTTGTCAAAAAATCTGCCCGGCAGACGCCGTTGAATTCGACCAAAAACTTGAACGATTGCAAATAGATGCAGGTGCAATAATTCTTTCGACCGGTTTTGAGCTGGCGTTGACGGCTGAAGAGGGAGAGTTTGGTTACGGCAGATATAAGAACGTTGTAACCTCCCTGCAGTATGAACGAATGCTGTCTGCCACGGGCCCTTATGGAGGACACCTCAGGCGGCCTTCTGATGGCAACGTACCCAAAAAAGTGGCCTGGATTCAATGTGTCATGTCCCGAGATCCGGCCCGAAACCGCCCCTTTTGTTCTTCCGTGTGCTGTATGCATGCCACAAAACAGGCGGTTTTGACCCGCCTCCACGAATCCGAAACCCAAACGACCATCTATTTTATGGACCTGCGGGCACATGGGAAGGGGTTTGACGACTACATTGACCGCGCCCGAAATCAGCACGGCGTACGAACCCGGAGGTCGATGATTTCCCAGGTTTATCTGAATCCTGAAAATGAGAATCTGGTCATTGAAACCTTTGATCATCATTTAAATAGAAAACAAGAAGATGAATATGACCTGGTTGTTCTTTCGAGTGGTTTCAAACCATCAGATGAATTTGTCGACCTTGCCAAAAAGCTAGGGCTTGTAACGAATCCTTACGGATTTTTAGCCACAGAATTTGATGAGCCCGTAGCGACTTCCCGGCCGGGTGTCTTTGTATGCGGCGGCATCGAATCTCCCAAAGACATCCCCGAAACCGTCATCCAGGCCGGTGCAGCCGCTGCCGAAGCCTCCATCCTTATCCGTGATGCAAGATATGCCGAAACAGCCGTTGAAGAAATTTTGGCGGAAACACCCATTGAATCAACGCCAAGAGTGGGCGTTCTGGTTTGTCACTGCGGCACCAATATCGCCGGCGTTGTTGAGATACAGAATGTTCTGGAAGACGTGAAAAAACTTCCCCATGTGGTTTTTGTCACCAATTTCATGTTTACCTGCGCCACAGAAACCCAGAAGGCCATCATCGACCTCATCAAAGAACACCGGTTAAACCGGATCGTGGTAGCGGCATGCTCACCGAGAACTCATGAACCCCTGTTTCGGGAGACCTTGAAAGCGGCGGGTTTAAATCCCTAT
>Ga0210105_1000066_pt1 | contig 14031 bp, 19 predicted proteins | sample RushSE_TuleC_D2_FD_185569 | JGI IMG/M metagenome (GOLD analysis project Ga0210105, IMG submission 185569) | Wetland microbial communities from San Francisco Bay, California, USA, that impact long-term carbon sequestration - RushSE_TuleC_D2 (SPAdes) | ecosystem: Environmental > Aquatic > Marine >... | reverse complement strand
GTGTAGTTCGCTCTCCTCGGAAGGTGGAAGATCGCGTTGCTCACCACGATCCCTCCCTCATACCCTGCAGCGTGAGTGAATTGATAGGCGCCCGTGACGTCTCCTGCGGCATAGATGTGTTTTTGGGTTGTCCGCATCCGATCGTCCACTTTGATGCCTTTTCGGTCGAACTCGACACCGATTCGCTCCAGACCAAGGGCCTTGACGTTAGGATCCCGCCCCATGGCGACCAGGAGTTTTTCCGCCTTCAAGGAAAGGGGTTTCCCCTCTCCGTCCTCAAGGTCGATCTCTTTCTCCGAGCCCAGATTCTTCACGCGGAGCACCGAGGCACTGAGGTGGAAACTCACGCCTTCCGAGCTCAGAACCTTCATGATCTCATCGGCCATGTCCTTGTCTTCTTTTGTGAGGATCTGGCCGCTCCTTTGTACCACGGACACCTTAGTTCCAAGACGGCAAAAGGCTTGAGCCATCTCAATGGCAATGGGACCGGCCCCGAGAATGACCATGGAACTCGGGAGCTGATCGAGGGTGAAAATCTCTTTGTTGGTGAGGTGAGCTGTTTTATCGAGGCCTTCTGTGGCCGGAATGCTCGGCGAAGATCCTGTGGCAATCACCCAGTTCTTGGCGGAAACTGTGTCTCCATTCAGTCGGACGGAGTGTTCGTCCACAAAGCAGGGCTCTCCAATTTCCACTTTGGCGCCCAGGTTGCAAAATCGTTCTTCAGAGTCATGTATCTGAATCGTGTCGATCACCGATTGGATTCTCTTCTTCACCGCCTGAAAATCCACCGGTGGGGTCTCTATGGCCGGCAAACCAAAGGCCTTGCCGTTCTTCATGAGATGATAGACCTGGGCCGTGCGAATCAGTGTTTTGCTGGGAACACATCCGTAGTGCAGGCAATCTCCCCCTAGGGCTTTCTCCTTCTCAATGAGGAGGGTTTTGGCGCCCAGCTGGGCTGCGCCGGAGGCGACCGTGAGCCCTGCTGCACCACCGCCGATGATTCCGATATCGTAATCATAGGAAGGCATCATTCTACCTAAGTTCCGGCGAAAACCAACCCTCAGGCTTTAGAACTTAAGGGCCATTTCTTTGGCTTTGGCGATCGCCTCTTCCCGCTTCTGCTTCGCCACGTCCGGCCCAGCTAGGGTAGGCTCCACCACCAGCGTCCTTATGTCTGTGAATCCGATGAACCCGAGAGCGAGCTGCAAATACTTCGTCTGAAGATCAAAAGCCTCCGCGGCGCTGCCTTTCTCATAGGCGCCGCCACGGGAATAGGATACGAATATCGGCTTTCCCAGAACAAGCCCCTTGTAGCCTTCCTGCGGTGAATAGCTGAAGGTGTATCCGGGCTGCACGATAATGTCCAAGTATTGTTTGAGCCTGTAAGGGATCCCGAAATTCCACATGGGCACGGCCATGACATACTTGTCCGCGGATTTGAACTCGGCAATGACCTCTTCCACTTTTTTCCATGCCGCCCGCTCTTCAGGGGTGTGTTTCAGGCCATGAAGAATCGTGTATTTGGCTTGCACGGCAAGACCGTCGAACGCGGGAAGGTCTTTCTGGAAGAGGTTCATGGTAACCACTTCGTCTTTGGGATTCGCCTGCTTGTACGCTGAAACAAAGGCGTCCGCAGCGGCAATAGAATAAGATCTTTCAATTCTTGGCGATGCTTGAATGTAAAGCAATTTGCTCATGGGGACCTCCGGGGATCATAAGAGTTTGTCTCAAATGATCGTTTTGTTTGTTTACCGTCTCCTGGCCGCAACGATGTCCAGGAGTCTCTTGCTCGCACCGGGAGACAGGCCCAATTCCCCTATCTCGGATTTCAACACCTCCAGAGACCCATACCCTCCGAGATACCCGTTCACTCTGGCCGCAGCGGTGGAGTTGACAAAATCATCATCTACGGGATACATGACGCTGAACTCCGCCATGATGTCCCGCACACTGCGAAGCCGGTATTTCTGGTGATAGGGCTCCGCAAGATAAAACCCCTCATAGGGTATGATCTCCGTGTGAATGGTCGCGCCTAACTTTGCTGCGAGGCGATCTCTAGCCGCTGCCGCCAAGTTCCTTTGTTCTTCGTTGTGATAGAAAATTACTGCTTTGTATTGGTGCGACCAGGACCTGCTAGTCGGGTCATGGCTCGCCCAATAAATACCCAAGAGCTCTTCATAGGTGATCCTTTCCGGATCGAAATCCATTTGGATCGTTTCCGTGTGATCACCGAGGCTGTGATAGGTCGGGTTTTTCTTGGTCCCACCCGCATACCCGACCCTGGTTCGCACGACCCCATCCGTGCTCCCGAACTGGGAGTCCGGCCCCCAGAATCAGCCCAAAGCGAAAGTCGCCGTCTGAGTCCTGGCAGGCGCCGACCGATCGATAGGCGGAACAAGCCCACTGGGTTTTGCTTGTGCTGCGAACATCCTCAATTTCTCCTTTACCGCCGACGCCGGCTCTGCGTGGGCTAGACCGGCCAGAAAACAACAGACAATAATGACGGCCGGAATGAACGCTCTAGATCGCCGTTTCATGTCTTTTCCACAAACTTCAGGGCCACCGAGTTCATGCAATAGCGCAGTCCAGTGGGTGCTGGACCATCGTTGAACACGTGCCCCAAATGTCCGTCACATCTCGCGCACAGGACTTCTATCCTTTTCATGAAAAAGCTGTTGTCTTCCTCTTTCAGGATGTGGTTCTCAGTAATAGGCGCCCAGAAACTGGGCCATCCTGTTCCGGAATCAAATTTAGTCTCTGAGCTAAAGAGATCCAGATCGCATCCGGCACATTGATAGATCCCTTTCCCTTTAAAATCGTGATACTTCCCTGAAAAGGCCCGTTCCGTGCCTTTTTTTCGCAAGACATTGAATTGCTCGGGGGTCAGCATCTTTTTCCACTCTTCTTCCGTCTTGAATATCTTCTCAGGCATTTTACCTTCTCCCTGTTTTTCTATCCCACTCATTGCTAGGGCCATGGACTTGGCTACTGTGGGAAACCCCAAGAAGAGAAATCCCTGACCCAATCTTTTGAGAAATGATCGCCGAGATGGTGTTTTTCTTGATGCCATAGTTGCTCACTCCTCTCCATCTACCGTTCGACGGCACCAAGATAATCATTCATTCTGAAGTCGCCATATGGAGCTGATTTCGGACGGCAATCAGGTCCGAAGGAAATTAATCAGAAGGATGGAAGCGAATTCTATTCAGAGCTACTGCCAGGTGATGCAGTCACCCGGGCACATGCTCATCACCTGTTCGATCTCCTCTTTGGGATAATCCGGAAGCTCTGCGACCTCGATGCACCCTGTTTCTGGGTTTCTTTTGAAAATGTCAGGACGGAGACTGATGCACGATTCGCAGTCGGTACATTCAGATCGATCAATGACAGGGTTTTTCTTCGATGTCTCTCGCGGTCCCATGGGCTCAGAGTCAGAGGGTGCGTGTTCTTTGTTGGTTTCCCCGGCCTTTTTGTCCTTCCACGCAAGATACTCCCCGTAAGTGAAGCTTGAGCCGAGTTCATCGGTCGTTCGTTTGCAGTGCTCTCCCCTGCACAAGCGGCACCGGGACTCGCTGCACACCTGGCACTGTTCGCAATCAGGGCATTTTTCTTTCTTATGATTTTGTGGCACCTTCTACCCCCTCCCCCACCCCTCCCGCAAAGGGAGGGCAAGGCCTTACAACAATGGAGTTTAGGCTACCATTACTCCAGTACTCCAATACTCCATCACTCCAAAGGTTTACGCCGGCAACTCCTTCGCAACTTTGTTGGCCAGTTCGCGGCAAGCCTCAAGGGCTTCTTTGTCAGGCACGTACTGGACCCTCACTCCCGGGTCGACCACCTTGAACTTCATCTCTTCCAGGTCCTTGGTGATTATCTTGACAGCCTCACCGCTCCACCCATAGGAGCCGAAGGCCGCGGCCACTTTGTTTTGAGGCTTCAGCCCTTTGAGGTAAGTCAGGAAATCGCTTACCGTAGGAAAGAGGTTGTTGTTCAATGTAGGGGAACCCACGATGATGGCGCCTGTATCCATGACTTCCGTCATGATGTCACTCCGGTGCCAGGTGCGCAAATGCATGGGTTTTGCGTCCACGCCTTCGTCACCGAGCGCTTCCACGATGGCCTCTGCCATGCTCTGGGTGCTGTGCCACATGGTGTCGTAGATCACCAGCGCTTTTCGCTTGGGTTTTTGCTCACTCCACTCCACGTAAGCCTTCACGATCTTCATCGGATCTTTTCGCCACATCACGCCGTGATCCGGAAGAATCATGTCGATAGGCAACCCCATAGATTTAACCTTTTCAATGAGTTTCAGGATCAGAGGGGCGTAAAGCAGCAGGATGTTGGCGAAGTACTTTTTTGCATGAGGCATGATCGCGTCGCCGATTTGATCGTCGAACCTCTCCAGGCCGGCATAATGCTGTCCGAAAGCATCACTGGAGAAGAGGATCTTATCTTCTTTGGCATAGGTGAACATGCTGTCGGGCCAGTGGAGCATTCTTGTTTCCATGAACACAAGGGTTCTCTTACCGAGGTTGATCTGTCCGCCGTCTTCCACCGGTTGATAATTCCATTTCTGCTGGAAATGTTTGGTCAAATTTTTGTATCCGGTCTTTGAGCAATAGACAGGCTTGTCTTCCCCAATGCGGTGCATGATCCTTGCCAGGCCGCCGGAATGGTCCATCTCCGTGTGATTGCTGATGACATAATCGATTTTCTTGGGGTCAACGATCTGACTGATGCGCTCGATCAGCTCATCTGCGAACTCCTTTTTGACCGTATCCACCAGGGTGATCTTGTCATCTACAATCAGGAACGCATTGTATGTCGTCCCCTGTTTTGTGGAGTACCCGTGAAAGTCTCTGATGTTCCAGTCAATGGCCCCAACCCAGTAGATTCCTTTTGCAACTTCTAACGGCTTCATAACCAGCTCCCTCCATTCGATTCAGTCGCTTCAGGCCTTTTCAGACCGAGACACAGGCATCGTAATAACAAAGGTCGATCCTTTGCCTTTTTCGCTGGTGAAACTCAAAGAACTCCCCGGATGATCCTCAATGATTCTCTTGCAGATGCTCAATCCGAGACCTGTTCCTTGCTTTTTGGTCGTATAAAAAGGGGAAAATATTTTCCCTTGTTCTTCTTCAGGGATTCCAACCCCTTCATCGGATATACTAATCTCCACCACTCCCTGCTTCAACCCTGAGACAAGAGAAAGTTTACCTCCCTGCTCCATGGATTCCATGGCATTTTTCGCAAGATTCAGCAGAACCTGCTCGAGTCTGGCTCTGTCTGCCTCGACAAAAACCTCTTCTCGATCCGTCTTAAAATCCAGCCTAATGTTTCGTTTCTTGCAGTCTTCTTTGATGAGGTCGCGGACGTCCTTGAGCAGCGCGTTGATCTCTGTTTCCCTCCGGTCCAAGGGTCGCGGGAGGTAGAAATCCCTCATCTCCTTGAGGAGGCTCTCGAGCCTCTGGACTTCGTTGACGATGATGTTGAGTTTTGTGAGGCTTCTCTCGTCAGCGCTCTCTTTGACCAGCTGCCGAGCAAACCCTCCAATCATCATCAGAGGATTCTTGATTTCGTGGCTGATCTCTGCCACGACTTGGCCGAGCTCCGCAAGGCGTTCTGCCCGGTTGATCCGCTCCTGCAGCGCCTGGGTCTCCGTGAGATCTCGAACAATTGCGGTGAAGTAAAGCTTCCCATCATCCCGGGAAATGGAAAAGGAGATATCCACGGGGAAGGTCTCACCGTTTTTGCGAACGGCCATGATTTCCGTGTGGTGACCGATTCGCCGGGGGACTCCGGTTTCGATGTACCGGGCCACCGCCTGATGATGATCCCGGCTGCAGTTGGGCGACATGATCACATCAAGATCCCGGCCCAAAACCTCCTCTCGTGAATAACCGAATATCTTTTCCGCTGCTTTGTTGAAAAAGAGGACTTTCTGCTTCTGGTCTATGGTGACAAAGGCCTCGTTGGTATTTTCGACGGCGCCTTTCAGGACAGCAAGCTCTTTAATGTCATCGTCCCTGTCTTCCATTGCCGGTTTCAGGGCCCACAAAGGGGCAAAGGGATTTCAAGAGGAAACTGAATAAATCGGGGATAAGAGCAAAATGCAGTAATTCACGGCTCTTCCCCATAAGGGGGAGGGAAGGCAACCCTTCCCTCCCCGGGAGGAGAGTATGGAATGAAAAATCCGCGTATACGGTAAAACCGATTAGGCGGCTTCGAGTTTCTGCCTGGCCGCCATGTCCATAAGCACCCTCTCTTTTCCTTTGTCAAGGCCGAGGGCTTTTCGCTTCTTGTCAATGTGAGCGATCATCATCTGAGCCATCTCATGAGGATCGATCGCAAATCCCCACTTCCCGAAGCCAAGCTCTTCAAGACCTCCAAAAAGGAGCTTGTGGAACTTGGTTCCCTCCACGATCGGGAAGGTGACACCGAACACCGTGAACACACCGGATGCCACAAAGTACTGGCCGATGCAGATCGCCTTCTCGCTCATCCACTCCGGAGCGGCGCCTGCCACAGGGAGATCGGCGATGCTGTCCCCAAGCCCTCCGATTCGCACCATTTCCGCACAGGCGACGAGAATACGGCTGTTGTCCACGCAGGATCCCAAGCCGAGCACAGGCGGCATGCCCACGGTCTCGCAGACCTCCCTCAACCCGGGCCCAGCCAGATGCGCTGCCTCGGGTGTGTACAAGCCTGCCTTGGCAAGAGCGATCTGTGAACATCCGGTCTGAACGACCAGAATGTCATTTCTGATAAGCTCCTTGACCAGCTCGACGTGGACATAGTCCTGCTTCACCCTCGGGTTGGTGCAGCCCACGACACCGGCCACGCCTCGGATCCTTCCATTGATGATGTTGTCATTGAGTGGCGTGTAGGAAGCCCTGAAGGTCCCTCCCAGCATGTAGTTGATGTACTCGTGGGAGAAACCATGAATGCCCATGCTCTTTATGTTTGGGATCTCCACAGGCATTTTCCGGTTCTTGAACCGAACGACGGCGTTCTCAACGATCGCATCCGTGCACTGTCTTGCAGAATGCTCATGGAACTCGATGTGCTCGACCCCTTCGATTCTGCAGCGCGGGTTTGTGGTGAAAAGCTTTGTCCCATAGCAGTCCGCGACTTTGCCAAGGCCTTGCTTGATGCACTGGACGTCCACGCCCATGGCATCCACAGCGCCCGTCACGATGACGGCTTCCACGGACATGAAGTTGCCCGCATGGGGGATACCGTGTCTCGAAAGCATTTCCGCTCCTGAGCAGCACATGCCAAGGAGGTTGATTCCCTTTGCGCCTGCATCCTTGGCCGCCTGGATCAGGCTCGGATCATTCACGGAATCCAGCACAGATTCGAAAAGATTGGGCTCATGGCCGTGGATGATAATGTTGACATGGTCTTCCTTCAGACATCCCATGTTCACTTCGGTCCTCACCGGTGTCGGGGTACCGAAAAGGATGTCCGAGATCTCCGTAGCCACCATGGAGCCGCCCCAACCATCGGAGAGGGCTGTTCGGCTCAGCTGCTTGGTGATGTTCTCATAGTCCTGATCCACGCCCATGTGGGTCCGGTGCATCAGCTCCATGAGCTCTCTCATGGCCCCGCGAGGCACGATCCCGTGCTTTCTCCAGAGCTCCAAGGTCTTCGGCGGGACTCTTTTGGCAAAGGGGATTTCCCCCTCCACCTGGGTATAGGTCCGCTCGAGTTCCTTGTAGAGGTCTGTGGCGATGTCTTTCATTTCGCGGCCTTCAACCTCAATCCCAAGCTCCTTGGCCACTTCTTCGAGCTTCATGGGGTCTTTGATTTTGTAGTCCGTAATGTGACCGTTGACCACTTCCCGGAAAAGGTCCAGCATGCTCATTCCGTGGTCTGTGTGGGCTGCGCCGCCGCACGCCACCATCCGACCAAAATTCCTGGACTGGATCGTGTCAATCGTCGCTCCGCAGACGCCGACCTTGGCATATGGGTCTTTGGAGTTCAACCGGCAAGGACCCATTGCACAGTGCTTGCAGCACGCCGAATCCGCACCGATGGGGCAGGCTTTCATGTCCGCAGCGCGATGAAAAGCAATCTCCACACCGTCCCTCTCCGCTTTCCTCAGCATCTGGGCTGTGGCTTCGCAGGTTGTGGCCTCCTTGATGTCGAGACCTTTCTTCTCAGCTTTCTTTTCGATCTTCTTTCCCTTTTCTTCCTCCATCACTTCTCCTCCTTCGTGGATTTCTATTCCTTTTGAGAATATTAGTAACTATTCCGAATAGGCGCAAAAAAGCTACCGCGCTCTTTTCCAAAAGGCAACAATGCCATCTTTACCGAAGAACATCTCAATCAACTCCCATCCCTCATTGCCTCTCTGATTAAGAAGCTTGGCAAGCAGTCTTAGCTGGTCAGGAGGCAGTTCGTTAAGAGCACATTCCCCTTGATCTGAGCAAAAGTATATGAGCTTACTGAGCTCCTCGGCAGAATGCGTAGTGATTTCATACTCGAAACGGATCACGAAATCAACCCCAAAACTCTGGTTCCGCAACCAAAACCTGCAACCCCTCTTTTCTGAGTCTTTTAGAGAGGTTGTTTCTCAAACCTGAACCTGCCTTTGGGCCCTCCAGGTCCTTTATGCCTCAGCCTCCAAGGTACACTTCGTGAAATCAATGGGTTTCTTGCAGCCCGCACAAAGGTGTTCCCTGTTGAACTCGTCTGAAAAAATCTCTTTTTCCTTCCCACAATTCGGGCACTTACAGACAAAGGACTTCAAATTCTTTAGATCCTGCATGCCAGGACAGTGCATGGGGGTTGTCATGGCTTTTCTCCTTTTTATGGACTTGTTTCAGTGAGGAAATGTTTTTTATCTAAATCACTCGTTTGTGTCAAGGCCATTCCCCCTCCCTGTGTCCCTCTCCCTTGAAGGGGGAAGCCCACCAAAGGTAGGTAAAGGTGAGGGTGGATGGGCATTAGCTCAGTTTCTTTGCGACTTGTTTGCCGTAGTCCTGGGCCATTTGAACACCGCCTCCCAGGGTGGCAGATTTCAGTCTCAGCGGCCCGCTGACCATGTTCATTTTGAAAACGTTCTTCATGGTATCGAAAATACGATCGGGCGCCTCACCACTCCACCCAAAGGCTCCGAAAGCACCGCCTATCTTACCCTCAAGTCCGGCCTTCTCGGCCATAAAGAGCATCGTTTTCATAGGCGACATCATCTCTCCATGGTACGTGGCAGACCCGAAGACATAAGCATCGTATCTTTGAAGATCGGCCTCTTTCTTCACAGCGGTGACGTTGATCACATTCGCTTCGGCTCCCTGCATCCGAATTCCTTCAGCAATCAGTTCAGCAATCTGCTTTGTCTCTCCTGTTCTCGTCGAATAGACTACGATCGCTTTTCCCATTTGTCCCTCCGTTCAGCCTATTCTTTTTCTTCCTCCACCTTCCCCTTGTGCTTGGTTCCGCACATGGGGCAAAGGATCTCGATCTCCTTTTCATCCCCTATGAATTTCTCTCTCAGTTTCTCGGGGCCGATAAAGGTGACGTCTCCACACGCGCAAGCTGGGCATTCAGCCCTCACGCGATATTTCTTCTTGGACATTTCTCCCCTCCTAGTCGGATTATCTCAACCTTGTATCCGTGCCCGACTGACCGCACTCCGGAATGTAGCAGGACACATCCAGGAACTCGCACTTCTGCTTGCAGGATGGGCAAGTCTCAGGCGGTTTGTCCGCCTTCAGGGTGTAGCCACACTTGTTGCATTTCCAATCGGCCATGAGTTTCCCTCCCGTTCTTGGTAAACTCCCGCGCCTACCCCCTGCTTCATCCTCCGTCCCGCTTGTGGTGGATTACAGAGGACACGCCCCAGGGGAGGGGAAGTAAGCTAAAGCAAAGTGTTTAGTGGTGACTAGGCCTTCCAGAGACCGTGGAGGTTGCAGTATTCGCGGGCAGTCACCTTGGCCGCGTCAATCTTGAAGGTCGCCTCAGGCGCCATGCCCGGCTTCAGAAAATAGCGATAGGCTTCTCCGTCAGCGACCAGTTCGATCCACTCGATGTAGTGCTTCTCTTCCATGGGATGGGCTACGCTTCCAACTTTCACCTTGTAGCCCCCGGGGATCTTTTCGATCACAGGCACATGTTTTTCCTTTGCGGCGTCCACGGTGTTTTCTTTCATGAGCTTCATGGGCTGACCGCAACACACGAGTTCCCCTTTTCCTCCGTGCAATACCTCCACGATATTGCCGCACAGCTCACACTTGTAAACCTCCAGCCTTTCTGCCATGGTTATTCCTCCTTCTTTTGAAGAATATAAGAGTTAATGGTTATCCGCGATTAGTTATTTGTGAACTCATCCTGAAGCCCGTCGGTCGTCATTTCTTGACGAGCTTCCGGACGGCATCCAGGACCGGACCGTAATCAGGTTCCTGGGCAATCTCCTTAACAACCTGGATATATCGAATGACTCCGTCTCGATCCACCACAAAGACGCACCGCGCCAATAACCGGAGCTCCTTGATCAGCGTTCCGTAGGCTGTTCCAAAGGACGCGTCGCGGTGATCCGACAGGGTCGTCACCTTGTCGACTCCTGCTGCGCCACACCACCGCTTCTGGGCAAAGGGCAGATCCATGCTCACCGTCAGAATAGCGACCTCCGGACCAAGAGTCGCCGCCTCCTGGTTAAACCGGCGCGTTTCCAGATCACAGACGGGGGTGTCAAGGGATGGTACGGATGACAGGATACAGACCTTTCCTTTGTAAGACGATAAGCGGACTGGATTGAGGGCGTTGTCCAGTACGGTGAAGTCAGGGGCTTTGTCCCCAACCTTGAGGGACGGCCCGACAAGGGTCAGGGGGTTGCCCATAAACGTAATCAGCCCTTTGCGCTCTTCCATGTCACTCCTCCTTCACGATTCTTCATGAACGTGTTTGTCTTTGTCTGGGGTTTCGCTATCTCTCTGCAAACATTCCTTGCAGAGTCCTACGAACTCGAGCTTGTGCCCGAAAATACCGTGCTTGGTCAAACGGCCAAGGGCATTTTCCAGGTTCTCGAGGGCATTGTCAGAGGTTTCAATTGGAGCATCTTCGATCTTTCCGCATTGCATGCAGGTGATGTGGTAATGATCCTCGGTCACGGAGTCAAACCGCATCTGGGGCAACCCCGGTTCCAGCCTGTGAATAAGTCCGCACGAGGAAAGAATGTCGAGGTTGCGGTAGACCGTTCCCATGCTGATTCTTGGTAGTCTTTTTCTGACCCGCTCGTAGATTTCATCCGCCGTGGGATGGGACGGATCCTTTTTAATCTCCTCGAGGATCACCTGACGCTGATGAGTCATCCTGAATTTTTGATCAGAGTTCAAAGAATCCTGTCCTGAAACTAATAGGAATGATTCCTAATCTATTCACAGGACAGCGCATGTCAAGTCATACCCGCGGTCTTTGAGAGCGTCAGTCCAGGCTTCCCGCTCTCAACCCTCCTGGGTCTCAGCCGCCACAGACCCCGGCCCGGCCAGAGGCCGGAACATTTTCTTGCCCGCTCCGCAAACTGGGCACTTCCAGTCCTCGGGCAGATCTTCAAAACAGGTTCCCTTGGGTACCTTGCCCTTTCGATCCCCTCTGTCCGGGTCGTAGATATAACCGCAGTTCGTTGTTTGGCACTGCCACATTTCCTCTGGTTTTGCCATGGGTTAGTCTCCTTCAGTGATTTCAGGTTATAGCATGAACCCCTGAACCATTCCGTAAGTTTCATTCCCCATTTTGCTAACCATGTCCCTGGACGCACCGCAAACCGGGCACACCCATCCGAAGGGGAGACCTTCAAAAGGGGTCCCTGGATTCACTCCATGATCAGGATCCCCGTTTTCAGGCTCATAAATGTAACCGCAGACTTGGCACTGATATTTGTCCATTGCTTAAACCTGAGCAAAAACTGCGCCTTCCTAGCTGCCGAATTTCTGACCTACAGCCTTGCCGTAATCTTGGCACGCCTTGGCCCCGTCGCGGGTTTCAATGGTGGCCTCTTTCAGGCTCAGCGGGCCGAGATCCACCATGTCCATTTTGAAAACATAAAGCATGGTGTCGAAAATCATGGGAGCTGACTCCCCGCTGTGGGTGTAGGAACCGAAAGCGCCGCCCATCTTGCCAAGAAGATTTGCTTTCTCTGCCTGAAAAAGGAAGGTCTTCATGCCCGCGGTCATGTCCCGGTGGTACGTCGGGCAACCGAAGACATACCCATCGTATCCTGCCAGATCCTTTTCGTCCTTAACTTCCGAGATCTTCTTCAGTACCGCATCACTTCCCGAAAAACGGATCCCTTCAGCAATGTAATTCGCCATTTTTTCCGTCTTGCCTGTTCTGCTCGTGTAAGCAACGAGAACTTTTTTCATGAGCGCCTCTCCTCAGTTCTTCAATTCCTTGAGCTTGCCGTGCCAAGCGCAATGATCGCAATAGGTCTCGGTGCCCTCCGTGAGTTCTGGTCGCCAGGACTCCTTTTCTTCAGAGGTGAAAACCACCTCACCACCCTTCAAATCGAACTCGCACGTTTCATATTCATCATCAGGGTTCTTGACATAAAAAAGCTCACATCCGCAAAAAGGGCACGCCATAATCCATCTCCTTCAGAACTGCCCCTCCCCTCGTGAAAGGGAGGAGAGGGGCAAGTCAGTACACTATGCAACCTTGAAAAAGGCCTTCTTTGCCGCGCCGCAAACAGGGCACTTTTCCGGGGCTTCTTTCTCAACGGTCATGCCGCACACGGAACACACGTAGTAGTCCACGTCGACATTCTTGCCCAGATTGTCCAGCGCCTTCTGGTAAAGGCCCGCATGGATTTTCTCCACCTCGTTGGCAAAGTTGAAGGATCGCTCAGCAGCTTTGTTGCCTTCTTTTTGGGCTTCCGCAATGAATTCCGGATACATCTTCTTGAACTCGTGGGTCTCACCGGCAATGGCGGTTTTCAAGTTGTCCATGGTTTTTCCAATCCCGCCCAGGGTCCTGAGATGGGCGTGGGCGTGAACCGTCTCCGCCTCCGCAGCCGCTCTGAAGAGTTTTGCGACCGGTTTGTACCCTTCCTGCTCAGCCTGCTTGGCAAAGGCAAGATACTTCCTGTTGGCCTGCGATTCGCCTGCAAACGCATCCCCTAAATTCTTTTCCGTGTTACTCATCCTTTTGTCTCCTTTCTTTTGGTTTCATTAAGGTTTTCAAATCTCCCATAGCCTTCTCAAAAGTAGTCTGGGAGTCCGCGGGTGTTTTGATGAAGTCGGGCATTCCTAAAGGGTTTAATTCCGGAGGATAAAAATCTCAGGCAATATAATGACGAATATCCTGTCATCAAGGGTCGAGGGCCCTTTTCGATATCAGGGATTTCATGGCTTCATGACAGGGCAAGTTGTCGCCTAATGATTCATGATTACTTTTTTATCGTGGAATCTTTCGCTGAGGAGGCCAACCACCATGACGGTTTCGAGCAATCGTCCCAATCGGCTCATCAAAGAAAAAAGCCCGTACCTGCTTCAACATGCTTACAACCCCGTGGACTGGCATGCCTGGAACGAGGGGGCCTTTGAAAAAGCACGTGCGGAAAACAAGCCGATTTTTCTCTCGATCGGCTACTCCACGTGCCACTGGTGCCACGTGATGGAAAAAGAGTCTTTCGAAGATTCTGAAGTCGCTCAGCTCATGAACGAAGCCTTTGTTTCCATCAAGGTGGATCGAGAGGAGAGGCCGGATGTGGACCACGTCTACATGACCGTCTGCCAGATGATGACCGGCAGCGGGGGCTGGCCCCTCACGATAGTGATGACTCCGGACAAGAAGCCTTTTTTTGCAGCCACCTACCTCCCCAAAGGGAACCGATTCGGGCGAACCGGCATGATGGAACTCATCCCTAGGATCAGCGATGTTTGGAAAAACCGGAACAAGGATGTTCTGGACTCTGCAGAAAACATGACCGGTGCACTTCAGTCCCTTGAAAAGGAAACCCCCGGAGAACTCCTGGACGCCGGTGTCCTCGACAAGGCCTATCAGGAGCTCGCCCAGCGCTTCGACAAG
>Ga0210105_1000065_pt1 | contig 14106 bp, 16 predicted proteins | sample RushSE_TuleC_D2_FD_185569 | JGI IMG/M metagenome (GOLD analysis project Ga0210105, IMG submission 185569) | Wetland microbial communities from San Francisco Bay, California, USA, that impact long-term carbon sequestration - RushSE_TuleC_D2 (SPAdes) | ecosystem: Environmental > Aquatic > Marine >... | reverse complement strand
ATTATAGAGCTATAGACTCAGATACAATTATAGAAGATATAAAAGGATTTATAAGAGCACTTTTTAAAGCTAACTGGTTTTCCAAAATAAATAGACCGTCTATCAGAACTTTAGAGAATAAAAAAGATTTAATTGGTGTAGAAATTGGTACTGATACAGGAGAAAACGCTCTTAATATGCTAGAAAATTTAGATATTAAAAAGCTGTATTTGGTAGATCCTTATACTATCTACGATGGTATTGTAGGAATTGGATGCAACAATAATGAAGAACAGTGTAAACAGTGTGAAGAAGAAGCATCAAAGAAGTTAGAAAAATATGAAGATAAAATTGTGTGGGTAAAAGAAACATCTGAAAATGCTATAAATAAAATACCAGATGAAATTGATTTTGTGTATGTAGACGGCAACCATAGATATGAATATGCTAAAAAAGATATTGAATTATATTATCCAAAAGTAAAAGAAGGTGGGTTAATAAGTTTCCACGATTTTGACTATCATGAAGTTAGAAAGGCTGTTGAAAGTTCATTCGATAAAGATAGTATAAAATGGGATATATGTTTAGATAACCCAGATAGATCTGAGGCGTGGGTTGTAAAACCTACTAGTATGGATATGCTTTTAGATCAAGATTACAATAAACTATTGGATTTAATATGTCTGGAAGAATAGTGTATGTTTTAAGTTTTGCTCGATGTGGGCATCATGCTGTTATGAATTGGATTTGTGATCAAGCAAAGCCAGCTTTATATTTTAATAATTGTGATATAAAAGATAAAAAAGTAATAGCTACCACAAAAATAAAATATAATGGAGCAAGAGAAAAAATAAAAAATAAAAACGGATTTGATATAGAAACTGAAATAGAAAATATTAATCTGTGCTTGATAAATCATATAAATATAGATGTGCCAACATTATATGCAAAATTGGGTAGATCTGATATAGATTTAATAGTAGTAGTACGTGATATTTATAATTGGGTAGCAAGTAGATACAGATATGGTGGAAATGTTAGAAAAACAACACAAAATGCACTTGGACCTTGGAAAAATATTATATCATCGTGTTTGTATAAAAAAGACGTAAAAGAAGATACTAATTTTATTGATGTAAATTTTAATAGATGGTTTTCAGAGTATCAGTATAGAAAAAGATTAGCTAAAAAGCTTGGTATACCTTTTACGGATAAAGGATTGAATTTCACAAATCATATAGGACAAAGCAGATTTGAACCTGATACAAACGATGGGCAGAATCTTGGAGTACTTAATAGATATACACATATAGATAAAGACGATATACGTAAATATATAGACGAAGAATCTATAAAATTGTCCGAAGAGTATTTTAACACAGGAATAATATTATGAAATTAAATGAATTAGATTCACACAAAAGAAAACTTGATAGACCATCTTTGAAAAACTTAGCTGGAAAAAAGAATATAATTGGTGTTGAAATAGGAGTGCAGTATGGTGTAAATGCAAAAGATATATTAGAAAAATATGATATAAAAAAGTTGTATTTAGTAGATCACTATGGATTATACCCTTCTGTATCAGGAAACGTAGCAGGGAATGATGCTAAAGAAACAAAAGCTCTTGCCCATGAATATTTAAAGGATTACGAAGACAAGATTGTTTGGGTTGAGAAATTTTCTTGGGATGCTATTGATGATATACCAGATGAACTAGATTTTGTGTATATTGATGGTGATCATCGTAAAGTTGCAGTTGAGAGAGACTTAAAATTATACTACCCAAAAGTTAAAAGCGGTGGATTGTTTGCAGGACATGATTATGAAAAGAGTCGTGCTCCAGGGGTTGTATCAGCAGTAAACGAGTTTTTTAAAGATAAAGAAGAGTTGGTAGCTAATGGTGGTCGTTGGGATTGGTATGTTACAAAAAAATGATACTGCACAAAGACTTTATATTCGTTCACTTACAGAGAACGGGTGGTACATTTGTAAGTGATTATCTGCTCCACAATATAGAAAATACAGTCAAACATGACAGTAGTTCACACGAAGCTGTGTTTAATTATAGATCTGATCCTACTATAAAATTTGGATATATAAGAAATCCCTATGATTGGTATTTATCTTTATGGAGTTTTACAAGAAAAGAATATTCAGAGTATGCAAAAAGTTTATTTAGGGATGCTAAGTGTAGATATGATATAAACTTGTGGATAAAATCACTATTTAATAATTATAGTAATTTATATCCAACACTTAATCTTCTTAAAGCTAATAGTTTAGATATAGGTCTTTTTACATTTAAGTATCTTTGTCTTTTTTACCACAAAGATGTATTTTCAGATATCTCAAACTATAAAAAATATCTTCTGCTAGATAAAGTTTTATTGTTTGAGAATTTAAGAGATGAATTGAGAAATTTCTTTGATGAAAATATATTCAAGTTAAATGATAGTCAGGTAAATGAGCTATATAAATATGAGAAGATAAATATATCAGAACATAGGAAGTATACTGAAGGATATTATAATAAAGAAGTAATAGATTTACTAAAATATAAAGATAGGATAATATTTAATGAATATAACTACGAATTTTAAAAATGAAGAAGAATTCTTTAGTGCACTTCCTGATATGGAATTTGAAGATTCTCCAAAATTAATAGGAGTACTTACAGGATGGGCATGTGAGGAATGGATAGAGCCTGCAATAAAACAAGCTATAAAATATTGTGATGAAGTGTTTGTATGTATAGGTGCTCATTCAGACAATCTTTTAAAATTTGAAGACAGAACAGCAGAAATAGCATATAAATATAAAGATATTGTTAGATTTTTAAAAGTAAATAGTAGATCACATCATGCTATAATTAAAGCTGGTATATTAAATTTTGCATTGAAAGAAGCTAAATACAACGATATAGGAAATTGGGTATGGATTTTAGATTCTGATGAATTCTATGATAATTTTACATATAAGTTTATAAAATTCTGTCTCACAGATATTAAAAATAGAAATTTAGATGTATCATGCATGAGTTTTGACTCTAAATATTTTTATATAAATATGTATAAATACATATTAAGCTGTCACGATAGAGTATTTAAAATAACATCTGAAAAAGATTATTTTCGTCCTACACAAAGTTGGACTGCACCAGGTAGAAGGGTAAGAATAAGAGATAAATTTAATATGTTTCATTATGGTATGTGCACCGATCATTTTGTAAAGGAAGAACAGTGGAAATCCGAATATCCTGGTACACAGCAAAATCATAAAGTGGAGTGGTTAAATAAAATATTTAAAAATTATGATCTTAATGATGAAGATTATTGGATACAAAAGAATTATGAGTTATCAGGTACAAAAGGCCCGTTTATAGTAAACGAATTCTCACCAGACGAGAATGGAAGACTGTATACATATAATGGAAAACACCCAAAATTTATAGAGGAGAGCGGACTTACAAAAATACGGGATTTTAGAGAATTTTATAATGAAAAAAATAATAAAAGAAATAGAAAAGATAACTCATAAATCACTTAGAGGTATAGTTTATACAAATGAAATTAGTTTTTTAAAAAAATATCTAAAACCTGGAATGACAGTTATAGACGCTGGAGCTTGCGTAGGTACTTTGACAATTTTATTTAATAATTTAGTATATCCTTCAGGAACAGTTATAGCATTTGAGCCAGAAGCTAAAAATTTTAGAAGATTAATAACATATGTAGATAAAGATCCTTGTGGTACTGTATGTACATGCATACAACTTGCTTTATCTAATTATTATGGTAGTGGATTTCTCAACGTACAGAAGCATGATGAGTGGCATTTTATGACTAAATCTAAAGGGGAGAAAATATACGTTACTTACATAGATAGATTTTGTGATGATTTTGGTATAGAAAATGTTGATTTGATAAAAATAGATGTTGAGGGGCAGGATTTAAAAGTTTTAAAAGGTGCGTCTAATATAATTAATAAAAATAAAAATATAGTATTAATTATGGAAGTCCATCATGGCGGAATGTATCCAAAACAGAAAGATGAAATATTTGAATTTTTAACCTCACGAAATTTTAAGTTATATGATTTAAAAAACGAATATAAAGAAATACAAAAATTACATGCTGGATGTGACATATTGGCTATGAGGTAGTATGAATAAAAATATAGTAATTGTTGGTGTTTTAGACTCAATTGAAAGTACAAATACTAGTTTAGCAAAAGCGTTTATAAAACTAGGTTTTACAGTTTATCCAGTTAACTACAGAGCAATTATTTCAGATAGAGGTCATGAATTTTTTGAGAAATATTTATTAAGAATAATAGAGAAAGTTAATCCTTATCTAACAATATTTTGTAAATGTAATGCTGTTAATCCAGAGACTGTAAAAAAAGCTACAGAATTAGCAAAAACATGGCTTTGGAACCCAGATCCTGTTATGACAATAGATAGATGCCCTGAAGTAATTGAGCATATGAAAAACTGTACTTATGTATCTCATACAGCAAAAGGAGCAAAAGAAACATATGATAGAAGATATTCTCTTTCTAATTCTAGCTATCACATCTGGTGCGGGTTGGACTATGATCTATATAAACCTACAGATGTTGTTGATGACTATAAGACCACCATTAGCTTCATTGGTTCTCGCAACTCGGACAGAGATAGAGTATATAAAATACTGGATGAAGAAAAAATCAATGTAAAGTTTTATGGGCCAGGATTTACAGACTACATAGATCATAAAAGATTTTCTCAGATCTGCTCTTCATCAAAGTTTATGCTTAGTTATAATAATGAACAATTAACTGACTACTTCTCTAACCGTCTGCTCCGCTACCTTGGGTGTGGGGTCTGCACAATACATTATGACCCCACACAAACACTTAATAAATACTTTGAATGTGGAAAAGAAATTTTATTTTTTAAAAATGATGAAGAACTGATAAATCTAATAAAAAACACAACCTTAGAACAAGCAGGTAAAATAGCTTTAAACGGTAGAGAAAAAGTTTTAAGATGTCATACATGGGAACATGTAGTAGTTAAAATATTAAACATAGTTGGGGGTGAGACAATTGCCGAGGCGTAACAATTCAGATCGTGGAAAGAAAGAGAAAAAGAATAGGGAACAAAAAAGAAAAAGAAAAAGAGGCATTAAATGAAATATATACAGTTTAGTAAGCCAGAAATAAATCTTACAGAAGTTGATATAAGAAATATAAAGAAAAGTCTCAATAGTGGATGGTTTTGTAATGGTGAATATGTTCAAGAGTTGGAGAAACATTTCAGAGATGAGTTTAATGTAAAATACGCAGTTTCTTGTGCTAATTGTACGTCTGGTTTAATTGTCGCTTTTAAAGCTTTAAATATAAAAAATAATATAGTTGCTATGCCAGCATTTACGTGGCCTTCTACAGAGTATGCAGCAAATTGTAATGGTAATACAATTTTGTGGTGTGACATTAATTTAGATACATGGGATGTAGAAACTTTAAGAAAAAATCGTAAATGGGACTGTCAAGTTAGTGTTGATATATTTGGGAATGAATCTTATTTACCAAAAGAATATGCTGAATATACTATATACGATGCTGCACATGGATATGGACTAGAAAATTTAGGAAATCGTGGAGATATAGAAGTTGTATCTATGAGTTTTACAAAGCCTGTCACTTCTAGCCAAGGAGGTATGATTCTTTTTAATGATGACAATCTATATGAAAACGTAAGAGAACTTGTAAACTTATCGTGCAAATTAACAGAAGTTAACGCTTACGTAGGTCTGAGTTCAATCAAATCTTATAAAGAAAGGAAGAAAGTCAGAGCTGAAATACGACAGGCATATAGAGAATATTTAGAAGTTACTTATAAAGAGCAGGTAGTTAAACGCTGTTCAAATTATAGTACATTCAGTATTTTATTAAACTCTAAAGAAAAAAGAGATGCAGTAGCGAGAGCTTTTAAAGAAAATAATATTGAAGTTAAAACTTATTATGAACCTTTATTTAGAGAGTTAAAAAATACTGAAATAGTTTATTCAAGAATAATAAGTTTGCCAGTATATGAAGAAATGGCATCCGAAGTTAAACGAATTTGTAAGTTAATAAATGGAGCTTAAGATGAAGATAACTTTAATTCAGTCTTATTTTCATAATGTGTGGGAATCTTTGTGGGCAGGGTATCTAAAATCATACTGTGATAAAAATTTAGTAGAGGAACATGAATGGAATTTCTATCATGGTAACTTTGATTCAGACGAAGAAATAATAAAAGATGCATCTAAATCTAATGTGGTTGCCTTTTCCTGTACAACTCCAACGTTTAAAAGAGGGTACAATCTTGCAAAAAAAATAAGAGAGCGTAGTGAATTAAATCCTATTATAGTTTTTGGAGGATGGCATCCTAGTACAGCTAAAGTTCAGATAGATAATGTTATAAATGGTGTATTTTTTGGAGAGGGAGAAAAAGCATTCTGTCATCTTTTGAAGAATGTTAATATGTACAGACATAGATATCTTGAAGAAAAGAAAGAATACAATGTAATACCAATTCAATTTAACGAACTGCCGTGGCCTAACAGAGATTTTATACATCAGAATAAATTTCTCGATTTATGTGAAGAAATGTGTGGTGAACGTATTATATCTTTTCAATCACGTCGTGGGTGTATGATGAATTGTAGTATGTGTGGTGAACGCTGTATGTCTGGAAAAGGTGTACGTATAAGAGATAATGCTGATCTATTGGATGAAATAGAATTTAGTTTTGACAGATATGCGGCTACAATGTTCAAATTCGTTGATCCAACATGGTCATATCCAAAATCACACGCTAAAGATTTCTGTGAGCAGAAAATAAAACGTAATACATTTAAATGGGAAGCAATGGCACATGCTTCTTATCTTGATAAAAACTTAATAAATCTTATGGCGGAATCTAATTGTTTACAAATGAATATAGGCTGTGAATCTGGTAGCCAAAGAGTACTCAACGAGATTAGAAAAGGTACTACAATACAGCAGATAAAAAGAGTATTTAAATGGGGTAAAGATGCTGGAATAAAAATGAGAGCTTTTTTTATGATTGGGTTGGAGAGAGATATGAAAGAAGTTGAAATGACCAAGCAACTTATTAGAGATATATCCCCAGATTTATTTGGTCTTACAATACTCTGCCCATACCCTGGAACAGATTATTACAAAGATGAATTTGAAAATGAAAAGTGGGAAGATGTAGATGAATATAATTCTTTCTGGAGTACAAAATATTTTAGTAATGAAGGGTTTAAGCAAATACAGAAGGACATAAATAAAGAATTCCACCATATATTAATTGGGCATCAAAAGGATAATATATAATGAATGGTAATTGGCATTATAGAATGGCGTGGCTACAGTTGGCCTTGAGAGAAAATTTGGTTGGTATTGAAATTGGTGTAGATAAAGGTACAAATGCCAGATTTATGCTTAGTAATCTAAGTATTAAAAAATTATATCTTGTTGATCCTTATTTTGAACAGTCTGAAGAATTCACACTAGATGGTGAAAGACCATATATAGAAAGTACTCCATATAGAGAAGCGTATGAAATTGCAAAAAGAATTCTTAAACCATATGAAGATAAAATTGAATGGTTGATTGGTACAACTGAGGAGGTTATAGATAAAGTTCCAGATGATAGTTTGGATTTTTGCTATATTGATGGATGCCATGAATATAAATTTGTTAAGTTGGATATAGAATTATGCTTGCCAAAAGTTAAACAGTTTGGGATAATAGGTGGACATGATTTTGTAAATGAACATCCTGGTGTATGTAAAGCTGTAATTGAAAAGTTCGGTAGAGATAATTTATTTGTAGCAGGACGTGATTGGTGGATTATAATAAAATGAAATGTTTGGTATGCACTAGAGCTGATGATAATATCAAAGATATGACAGATATAACTCATCCTGTTTTAAAAAGATATGCAGAATACTGTGATGCGGATTTTTTAATTATATCGGAAAACAAAGAATTACACCCACACTATCGTATTCTTCAGCTATATGATTTGTTTAAAGAGTATGATAGAATACTCTGTATTGATAGTGATGTTTTAATAATGAAATCATGCCCAAATATATTCGATCTTGTTTCTCCTCATTTTATAGCTTCTATTTATGAAGATGTTGGTAGCAGACAAGAAGATAGAAGAAATCGAATAGCAAAGATACAAAATGAAAGAGAAAATATTGGATGGAAACATGGATATATTAATACAGGTTTTGCCTTATTTTCCAAAATGCACCGTGATTTATTTAGAAATGAAAATCTTTATATGGACTTAGGCTATGATGATATACTTTTAGGATATAGAATAAATAAAAATAGGTATGAAGTTTATGAACTACCTTGTGAGTTTAATTTTATGAGTATGTTTACTGAATCTTGGTGTGGAAAAACAAAAGGAGACGCACATATTCTACATTATGCAGGACGGGCCTTTAACCCACAAATTGAAAGAACTAAACAAATAGAGCAAGACTATTTAATTTTAAAGAAGTATAACCTATTATTTTAGGAATTATTGAGAATGAAGCAAATTTTTGTCAGCGGAACACTTGGAGATTCATATAGTGTAGGACTTAAATTGATGAACAAAAAAGAGAATTTTGAAATCTTACATCACACCAACCATAAATTTTGGTATAAATCAATTTTTGATATTTACAGTTTATTTCCAAATATTAAAAATGTAACCTTTGTAGAATTTTTGTATCCAGATATTAAAGAGATGTCAGGACTACCTGAACCTGATATGGTGTGGTTTCCCGATTTAGAACCACCATATATACCTATGTGCAACGAAAGATATATAGTGATATTTCCGCACACTGGAAGAGAAGACGCTATGGCACGTAAAATACCTATTAAAACAGTTGAACGTATGGTAGAACTTTTAGCCCCGACTCCTGTAGTTATACTAGGTACAGATAAACGATATAAAAATATCAAATGCCATGCAAACCTTATAGGTGAAACTACAATAAAAGATGCTATTTCTATAATAATCAGCTCATCTGGATATTCTGGCCCAGAGGGACTTCCAGCATTTGTAGCCCTCAGTCATAAAATACCAAGTGTAATATTTTGGGTTAGGTGGCAGCCAGTAGAAGCAAGGTTATTGAACAATCCGTGGACAGATCATATTGTTGATTTAATAAAACTTTAAAGGAGAAACATGGATCTATTCCCTTTAGGAACGTTAGTTGCAGCAGAATCATATGGAACAATTGGAGGAGTAAGCTACAACTTTTTTGAACCTAATGATAAATGCAAATCTTTTGTTACGGCTACAAGTTTGGTTACAAGATTTCAAAATCAAACTATATTAGCACGTAAAAAAGCAGAGCAATATCTTACTATAAATTATAGCTATAGGAATATCTTTTCTACAGAATTTGATCAGATACAGCATTTTTTGGAAAATAAAGATGAAGCTGTCAATTCATTTTATGTGGTTGATTTAGCAAAAGGTGTTCTTCCATCTGCTATAGATACTTCTACTACATGGATAGCAAGTATAGCTAACACAAGATTATATTCTGCAACGACTAATTTAAAATCCAATTACGTATTCTTCTATAATGGTTTAGTTTGGAAAGTAGGAACTATAACAACTATAACCACAAATACATCAGTTACATGTGATGTTGATACAAATAATTTTGGAACAATGACTGATGCTCTAGGATCTGTAGTTACTGGAAGAAGACCAACTATGATATATCCTATTTATCAATGTTTTGCAGTTCCAGGGGTTTTAGCTACTTTTGATGTTACTGAATGGTGGCCGAATGTTGATACTGATCGTGGTTATATGTGGTCTGGGAATATATCATTTACATCAAAATATAGTGTCTAAAGAGGCTAACAATTTGCTTATGCAAGTAATAGTACTTAGTGCGGGGAGGTCTGGGACTAACTTAATTCTTGAGTGTCTTACAGGGCATTCTTATTTTACACCAACAGAACAACCGGAAGATAGATATTTATTTATTAGGAATCTAGTCTATCCTGACTCCTATCTTACAAAATCTGATACAGTATATATCCCTACATGTGCTTATTTTCATAATTTTATGACTATGAATAAATATGCACATATAATATGGACTTTACGACATCCTTATGATTGGTGTTTGTCAAAATTATACAGGGGTAGATCAATAGATGGTAGTGGAGTTTCTGATGATGCAACTCTTGATGGATGTAAAATTGATATGAAGTGTATGTATGAATATTTGAGAACTGCTGAACTTCATTATCCGTTTAGAGTTCTCAGGGTAAAAATGGAAGATGTTATTCTAAATATAGAAGCTGAATGTAAACGGATGTGTAAGTGGTTATGTATACCATATCAAAAAGAAATGACAAGACCTTGGGAACGTATGAGACACCCTAGAAAACGTGAGAGGTACGGTGATAAATTAGATACGTCACAAATAGATATATATAAACAGCTTCCAGATTTACTGTATGGTGGATATTTCAAGGACAAGATGGATATAGTTAATGAACTTTTTAATTGGTTAGATGAACAAAATATAATTGAAGATTTAGGATATAAGAGATGAGAAAATTAATTGTTACCGAATACACGTATAATTGGGTACACTGTACTGCTGGAATGGTTCTTACAGAAAAAGATAATAATTTTGAATTATTAAGACTTTTTAGTGATCAATATCGCTCAATTTTTTGGTGTAGGAATCTTTGCTATCCTGCAATTTTTGAGCAACGTAGATACGACTTACACAACTTAGGTACTTCTGTAGGTATAAAAAGAGCTGGAAGTTTGAATTATGATGAGGCTACTCTTGATTCTAACATAACTAGCATGATTACTAAATTAAAAGTTTTCAGTATGTTTAATATGATAGAAGAAGTTTATATTCCAAATAACCTCTTACTGATAAATATTTTTAAAGATCTGAGTGATTCAAAAATATTTATTTACGGAGATTGTGATTCTGAGGAAATAAAGAGAGTTGTACTTGAGAAAGAAATATATGAAAAAAAGATTTGGTTAAGAAAGTTAATGGTTGGTATACATAAAAAAGAAGAGCTTGATATATATAAACCTATCGAAAGATTTTATAAAGTATAGTGGAGAGAAAATATGGCTGAAAAAAGTATAAATATAGACGCTGTACTTTATTCTGATTCAGTATATCTATCTACCGATTATTTTCATGTTACGCCTTATAGTACATTAACAAAAACAATAGATATAGATGCTATATTAAAAGCTATAGGTAAAACAGAATCAGTAAATCTTGATTCTTTATTAAAACAAATTGGTATATCTGAAACTATATCAACAGATGCAATTTTAAAATTAATTAGTGTAGAAACTATAGATATAGATGCTATATTAAAAGCTATAGGTAAAACAGAATCAGTAAATATAGATGCATACCTCAAAAATTTATTACAACTTACAAATTTATCTTTAGATGCTATATTAAAAATAGTAGGATATGCATCAGCAAATTTGGATGCAGTATTTCAGAAAAATCTTCAAAGTGTAACAAATTTAGATGCATTAATAACATTAATAAGTTCTTCTAATATAAGTGTAGATGCTATATTAAAAGCAATAAGCAGTGTTACTACTTTAGGGTTAGATTCTATTTTAAAAGCACTATCTCAAACTTATTCTATAAGTTTAGACAGTATTTTAAAAGCTATAGAAGTAACATCCACAAATATAGATGCTATATTACAGGCTGTTGTAGCAGCATTGTCATACGGAGAACAAAATCCTACAGATGGGGAACAAACAGTAGGTTGGAATACATGGTCTGATGGTGCTGGTGGAAGTCCAACAATTATTGGTGACAGTTCGTGGGGAAAAATAAGGCTGTTAACTGGAGAAATTGCTCATGGCCCTGTTTATAATATGGGGGCAGGGTCACACAATATCAAATTAACTAAAAATAAGTATGGTTCTGGAATGGGAAATTTTAAGGTATACATACGTGGGCAGGAATCTTCATTTGGGCAGGATGACGCTTCACCAGATTGGGAAGAATATACAAGTCAAGTTGTAAAAACTTGGGTATATATACAGGCTAAATTAGAAGGTCAATAATGAAAATAGAACTGGAAATTCCTGATTGGGCAACTAAACATAGGATATTGATTATATCTGGAAGCGAATGCGTTGCCCAGAAATTGCCTCACCAAAATTTCTGGATGGTCAAAGAAACTAGATGCAACCAATGTGGAGAGTGCTGTCTAGATTATCCGTCCACGCCGTTTGGTGTGGATGACGAGGGTAAATGCCTGAAACTGAAATTAGAAGACGGGAAATGTATATGTCTAATGGAAGGTTCTGATAAGCCGATCCGCTGTATAATAGATCCTAATTTGAGGCAGGGTTATGAATACTGCTCTATGACGCATAAGAGGGTGGACATAAAATAAATGGCAACCAGTGATCTCAATAGATTCGACGGTTCAATAATTTGCAATACGTCCCTTGTTGCTCAAGGTTCGGAGGACGGAAGCGTTGCCGATTGGTCGGTTGACAACGAGTTTGTCCTGTGTGTTGCCTTTTATGTAGATGCCGCCTGTAACAAAGCGTCTGATGCAGAGCAGATCAAGGTTGAGTTTAGGGAAGATGCCGGGGGTTGGACTGCGGTTTCTGGTGGCAACGCCATTCAGCCTGGAACGACTCTGACTAATGGGGCAACCATTTCAGCCCTCAAAACTACGTCTGCCACCGCCGTTTCTGTTTGTGGTAGTGGAGGAGTTGTTAATCACGGCAAACAGGTTTCAGGCACAGATACATCGAATGCCATGACAGCACCTTCGGAGTATTGGTCGGAGGTGCATTTTAACCTCGATCCAGCAAATGCCAAACCTGGATCAACATATGAATTTAGGCTGACCAACACTACTGCATCTGTTATTCTTCAAGATGAGGCGGCAAACACAGTTATTGATGCAGATATTACAATTGCAGCTGCTCCAGAGCCAACCACCTATACAGAAGATACGTATATAGATGCTTTACTAAAAAAGATAGGTACAACTGAATATTCAAATATTGATGCTCTTTTACAATCTGTTGGAATTTTAGAAACATTAAATTTAGATGCTCTTGTAAAAAGGCACGTATTAGACAATGTAAGTATAGACTCTATTTTAAAATCAATATCAAGATTATCCACAGCAGAAATTGATGCTGTTTTAAAGCTTTCTGGTATAATAAATACTACAGATATAGATGCTATCTTACATGCTGTTGGTTCAAATATAGTATCCTTAGATTCTTTATTAAGATCTTTAGGTAATCAAAATACTATAAATTTAGATGCGTTTCTCAAAGATATTTTACAATCTTCAAATATAAATTTAGATGCTATTATATCATTAAGCCAGTTTTCTGATGAAGAAACTGTTAATTTAGATGCTATTGTTAAAGCTATTATAGAAAAAAATATAAATATAGATTCTATTTTAAAGTCTGTAGATAAAACTGTAACTGCAAATCTTGATTCTGTATTAATATATTTAAGAACCTCATTGTTAAGTACAGACGCTATTTTAAAAAGTATAAGCAAAACAAAAAATATAAGTATAGATGCTGTATTAAAAGCTATAAATGAAATAGACGATCTTATTTTAGATTTTAATGCTTCTGAAAAAACTATATATATTGATGCTATATTAAAAGCTATAGGAAAATACACAACAACAAATATTGATGCACTGTTAAAAGCTTTAGGTCAAACAGATACTGTAAATTTAGATGCTATATTAGCGGTATCACAGATAACAGCAACCGAAATATTGGCTATAGATGCTATACTGCAATTATCCTCCACTAACACTCTTTCTTTGGATGCTGTATTAAAGTTTCTTGGTACTGATACTATTTCGTTAGATGCAGTGTTAAAATCAATCAATACAGAAACGTTAAGCATAGATGCCTTTTTGAAAAGTTTAGCAAGAACATCTTATATAAACTTAGATGCTATATTAACATCTGGTATAGCAAAAACTATTTATATAGATGCTCTCATAAAAGCATTAGGATTAAGTGATACTGTAAATATA
>Ga0210105_1000064_pt1 | contig 14120 bp, 10 predicted proteins | sample RushSE_TuleC_D2_FD_185569 | JGI IMG/M metagenome (GOLD analysis project Ga0210105, IMG submission 185569) | Wetland microbial communities from San Francisco Bay, California, USA, that impact long-term carbon sequestration - RushSE_TuleC_D2 (SPAdes) | ecosystem: Environmental > Aquatic > Marine >... | reverse complement strand
GGACTTTTTCTGGGGATATCGCACCTCCTTTTTTGAGGAAACGATATCACACATATGGGTCTTTAGTCAATTAATAATACGTGATCGTATTTATGAATATATGTACTAAGTGTAACGCACCCCGGACGCAGGGCCGGATACGTGCGCAAAGCGCGCTGGAGCGAATACGTCAAGCAGCACGAAAGGATAGGAGACAGCGGTTAACAGCGCTCTTCCACCATGTCTACGATGTTGACCAGCTACGGGAGGCCTACTATGCAGTTAAGCGCACAGCGGCCCCAGGGATTGATGGCTGGACATGGCACGAGTATGGAAAGGAACTGGAAAGGAATCTTCAGGATCTCTCCAATCGCTTAAGACGTGGAGCGTACCGGGCAAAACCGGTTCATCGAAAATATGTACCCAAAACCGACGGACGCCAGAGGCCGATAGGACTTCTGGTGCTGGAAGACAAGATCGTGCAGCGTGCGGTGGTGGCGGTGCTAAATGTAATCTATGAGCTGGACTTTCTCGGATTTTCTTATGGATTTCGACCAAATCGCGACCAACATCAAGCGCTGGACGCGCTGTATGTCGGAATAATGACAAAGAAAGTGAGCTGGGTGCTTGATGCAGACATTCAAGCATTTTTCGATACCCTCGGGCATGGATGGCTGGGGAAATTCGTAGAGCACCGTATCGCGGATCGGCGCATCGTAAGTCTGATTAAAAAGTGGCTTAAGGCCGGAGTACTGGAGGATGGAAGACGAATATGCAGCGAAGTTGGCACCGTTCAAGGTGGCAGCATAAGCCCATTGTTGGCTAATATATATCTTCACTACGTATTCGATCTTTGGATAAACCAATGGCGTAAGAATCAGGCACACGGAGATGTAATAGTGATCCGTTTCGCTGATGACTTCGTTGTAGGATTTCAGTACAAATCAGAGGCCGAGGATTTTCTCAACCACTTACGCGAGCGTTTTTTGCAATTCGGTTTGCAACTGAACCGGACTAAAACCAGGCTCATAGAATTTGGCCGTTTCGCGGTCAAGAGTCGGTTAAAACGGGGGCAAGGTAAGCCGGAGACGTTTAATTTCCTTGGTTTTACCCACATATGCAGTAAGACCAGGAAGGGGAGGTTTACGATTTTGCGGAAAACGAATCGCAAGAAGTGGCAGGCGAAATTGAAAGAGGTTTATAGGGAGCTTCGCCGGCGAATGCACGAGCCGGTACCAAAACAAGGTGCGTACCTGCGTTCGGTACTCATCGGGTACATTCGCTATTATGCAGTACCAATGAATAACCGATCAATCAGCGCCTTTCGTCAATCCGTTCATTGGCTGTGGTGGAAAACGCTAAAACGTCGCAGTCAAAAGCATAATCTGAGTTGGCGGAGAATGGAGCACCTTATTAAGAAGTGGCTTCCACCGGTTCGCGTCTGTCATCCGTATCCGTTAGTGCGCTTTGGCGTGATTACCTGAGGTAGGAGCCGTATGAGGTAGTCCCTCACGTACGGATCTGTGCGGGGGGTGCTGGGCGATCAGCATCCCTACCGCGACCTTCATCCTGCTCCGGTTTCCGCTCTACAAAGGTTTAACCGCAACGCTGCAATACAATTTTGACTGGGACAATCAGCCTTCGGAAGATGCGGAAACAGAAGAAGACAGGAAATTTATTTTCCTTCTGGGTTATGAGTTCAAGAATTAGGGTTGTTGTGAGAGTTTAGCCTTTTGAAAATGAATCCCAAACGAATGACAAAAACCGGTATCGCCAGAATTTCGGCTGCCTTCTTTTATTCTCTGAACGGCTTGCGTGCCGCTTTTTCCAATGAAGCGGCATTTCGTCAAGAGGTATGTATCGCAATCGTTCTTTTGGTTGTTCTCCTGTTTTTGCCGCTATCTCTTTTTTGGAAAGGGCTGCTCTTTTTTGCAACGACGTCAGTACTTGTCATAGAGCTGTTGAATTCGGCAATTGAGTCGGTTGTAGATATTGCGTCTCCAGAATATCATGACCTCGCCAAGCGTGCGAAAGATCTCGGCACCGCCTCGGTATTGGTCAGCATTGTTATTGCCATGGTATTGTGGGGTGTTGCCATTTTTATCATTCTTCAGGGTGAACCGAACTAATAAAGATGATGGAAGAACAAAAAAAAATAATAAGATTGCTCGCAAAAGTACAGGTAAACGTTCCCTTCAAAAGGCTTGAGGGCGAGTACCTTCCTTTAATCTTGGAATATGGCATAAATCCTGAAATCGGGTTTGACGCTGATGCTCTGGATATGACATCGGACAAAGCGTTTAGAGAACTTGCTGACATTTTAAAGACAAATGATCGAAGCATAACATTGCACGGTCCTTTTATGGATCTGGTTCCGGGAGGGCTCGACGCAATGCTGTTGGCGGCAACGCGAAAAAGGTTGGAACGTTTTTTTGAGATTATTCCTATTTTCGAACCTGCCAATGTTGTGTGTCATTCCGGTTATGATCCTTGTTACTATAGAAAAAATTGGGAAGAATGGCTTTCCAACAGTGTTGAGACATGGGAACCCCATGTCCGTCTTGCAGAGCGGTCTGGTTTTAGACTCTTGCTGGAAAATGTTTATGAGAACAGCCCCAAGGTGCATGCCGCCCTTTTCAATGCGATCCCATCCGATAATTTTGGGTTCTGCTTTGATGTGGGGCATCACAATGTTTTTGGAAAAAGTCCACTCAAGGAATGGGTCCAAGCACTTGGTAAAAAAATAATGGAACTTCACCTACATGACAACGACGGGGCTGAAGATACCCATCAGGCAATCGGGACGGGAAATGTAGACTTTATCGGTCTTTTTCAGGTGATGAGTAAGAACGGTTTGACTCCCACCATCTGCTTGGAGCCCCATGAGGAAGAAACATTGTGGCAGAGTCTGGCATCTGATGATTTTAAAAAATTTGTTGAGTATCTTTTATGATAAAGCAAGTTTGAACCCGCATTCCTTGGTATGACAGGCGAGAAAAGTTCCCTGTTTTTTCGTTGTTTTTTCCAGCAGAAACTTGGCGCCGCACTCGGGACATTCTTTTGACACGGGTTTGTCCCAGGTTGCAAAGGCACAATCCGGATAGCGACTGCATCCGTAAAAGACCTTCCCCCGTTTGGAGGATCGTTGAACAAGTTCTCCGTTACAGTTTGGCTCAGGACAAACCACGCCGGTTTTTTCACCGCCGTTGTTTGCGATTGCGGACTGGGTGTGTTTACACGACGGATATCCTGAGCAGGCATAGAATGTACCGTATTTTCCCTCTTTAATCAGCATGGGTTTGCCGCATTTATCACATATCCTGTCTGAAGTTTGGTCAGAAGAGGGTTCAACGGGATGAACAACACCTTTTTCATCCCGGGTGTAGTTCCGGGTGAAGGTACACTTTGGGTATTTGCTGCATGCCAGAAAATGTCCGTTTTTACCGACCTTGATATGCAAGCGGGAATTACATTGGGGACAGATGAGGTCTGTTGGAAAACCGATGCCCTTTATGCTGAGCATTCCTTTTGAAGCGGCATCCAGTTCCTTTTTAAACGGGCCGTAAAATTGCGATAAAATTTGCAGATAATCCACTTCTGCGGTTTCTATGCGGTCTAAGTCATCTTCCATCTTCGCGGTAAATTCGACATCGAAGACGTCAGGGAAACTCTCCACCAGAAGATCATTGACAATAAATCCCAGTTCGTTCGGCTTGAAATATCCTTTTAGAAGATCCACATACCCTTTTTCCCGGATTGTAGACAGGATGGCGGCATAGGTACTGGGACGGCCGATGCCGTTTTCTTCGAGTTCTTTCACCAAAGACGCCTCTGAAAATCTCGGTGGAGGCATGGTAAAATGCTGCTTCGGTTCCAATTGGTTGAGTTTTAAAACCGTGCCCTCGGTGAGTTCGGGAAGATCATCTTTTTTCTTCATGCTTTCACTTTCAATCTGCTCATCGACGGACATATACAGCGCCATAAACCCGGGAAACACAACCGATGAACCGCTTGCGGTAAAGATATAAGAACCTGCACGAATCGATATGGAGATCTTATTCAACAGGGCATGCATCATCTGCGAAGCAACAAAGCGTTTCCAGATAAGCTCATACAAGACGAACTGATCTTTTGAGAGAAAGGGCTTTATTTTTTCCGGAGTATTAAAGACCGATGTGGGGCGTATGGCTTCATGGGCATCTTGGACTTTTTTTTGGTTTTTGAAAAAATTCGGTTTTTGGGGAGCATATTCGTCTCCAAATTTTTCTCGAACGAGTTGAATGGCTTCTAATGCAGCCTCGTTGGAGATGCGGGTAGAGTCCGTGCGCATGTAAGTGATAAGTCCTACAGGTTCACCGGGGCTGAGTTCTATGCCTTCATAAAGCTGTTGTGCCACAAGCATGGTTTTTTTTGCGGAAAATCGGAGCTTTCGGATGGCTTCCTGTTGCAGTTTGCTGGTGATAAACGGAGGTAACGGATTTCTTTTTACCGTTTTTTTCTGAACATTATCGACGATAAATTTTTCTTCGGATAATTCGTCGATAATGGCCGTTGATGTCTTTTCATCCGGGATTTTTATTTGTTTTCCCTTATGTTTCACCAGCTTTGCCGTGAACGGGGGAGGCGTAATGCCTTCGAGATGGGCGGTAATCGACCAGTATTCTTCAGATTCGAAAGCCTGAATGGCCCGTTCTCTTTCACAGATGATTCTAACCGTAACAGACTGGACACGCCCGGCACTGAGGCCGCCTTTTACTTTACGCCATAACAAAGGAGATATTTGATATCCCACAAGTCTGTCCAGGATCCTTCTTGCCTGCTGCGCTTCGAATTTGTTTTGGTTGAGATTTTCGGGTGAGCGCATCGCATCATGGATGGCATTTTTCGTGAGCTCATGAAAGAGCACTCTGTGAAATATTCTTCCCTCTTTTTTAAGGATATCAGCCGTGTGCCATGCAATGGCTTCGCCCTCTCTGTCCGGGTCAGGAGCAAGGTAAATATCTTTTGAATCCCCGGCAGCCTGCCGTAAATTTTTTATCACCTTTTGTTTACCGGGGATATTGGTGTATTTTGGTTTGAAGCCTTTTTCGATATCGATTCCAATTTCTTTTGCCGGAAGGTCTTTTATATGACCAACGGTAGCGGCAATATTGTATTCTTTTCCGAGATATTTTTTTAGGGTTCTTACCTTTGTTGGGGATTCCACAACGACAAGGGGTTTAGTCACAGTATTACCTCACTATCCAAGACCTTGAAAAACGCTAACTTGTTAGGCATAATCCGATTTGTTCCTTATTTATAATGATGCATTCATTTTCTTTTACGCAATGGTAAAAAATTTTCCCGGAGATTGCTGTGCAATACCTTTGAGTTCAAGGTTCAACAAAATGCCCGAAAGCCTGCCGGCTTCAATGGAAAGCTTTCTTGCAATGTCATCAATATGGACTGGATACGGCCCGAGCGCTCTAAACACCAGTGCCTCATCGGATGACAATTTCGCTATCCTTTCCATTTTATTATCGGCGGGTTTGTCTTTTCCGACAGTAGTATTTATCATATGTGAAAGCTCTTCCATGATATCATGAGCGTGCTCCACGAGTTTGGCGCCTTGTTTAATCAGGGTGTGCGTCCCGGTGCTTTTGAACGACTGGATACTTCCGGGAACCGCGAATACCTCCCTGTTCTGTTCGGCGGCAAGGCGTGCCGTTATCAATGATCCGCTTCGTTTTGTTGCTTCAACGACCACCGTGCCCAGAGAAATACCGCTGATAATTCTGTTACGCCTGGGGAAGTTGTATGCATCCGGATCTGCCGTTAAAGGGAGCTCCGAAATAACGGCGCCGTTTTCGGCAATTTGATAAAAGAGATTTCGGTTCTGTTCCGGATAGATCCTTTCAAGACCGCTACCAAGAACGGCAATGGTCTCTCCGTTGCCCATGAGCGCCCCTTCGTGTGCAGCCGAATCGATGCCTGCAGCCATGCCGCTCGCAATCGTCATGTCAAATTTCACCAGGTCGGAACACAGCCGGTGGGTTGTCGAGACGCCATAACGGGTCGCGTTTCTGGAGCCGACAACTGCAATATTCCGAACAGAATCCTTCAGGTGGCCGAAAACATACAAGAAAGGCGGCGGATCGGGAATCTGACGTAAAAGGGGCGGATAACCGGTATCTGTCATGGTGACAATTTTATATCCTTTCTGCACGACAAGGTCGAGATCCTTTTTGACCGAATCACTTATTTTATGCTGTTTTATTGAAGTGATGAGACGAGGGGTTATACCGTCGACCTCTTGAAGATCTTCTCGGGTCGCCTCAAAAATACGCTCGGGTGAATTGAAACGATCTATGAGACGCTTGAAAAGAAGATTCCCGATCCCGGGAACACTTTTCAGGATAAACCATGGTAGAATATCATCCACTGATTATTTTCTTCCGCGAACCTGCCAGGCAAGAAGTATGGGACTTGCAACATAAATCGAGGAGTATGTCCCGACGATGATGCCAACCATCATGGCAAATGCAAAATCATGGATAATTCCCCCTCCCAGAACAAACAGGGCCAGAACCACAACAAGGGTTGTCCCAGAGGTAAGTATTGTCCGGCTCAGGGTTTCATTTACGCTTTTGTTCACAATGACTCCCAAAGGATTTTTAAGATATTTCTTCTGATTTTCCCGGATTCTGTCAAAAACAATAATGGTATCATTGAGAGAATATCCGATGATCGTGAGAAGGGCGGCGATGATCGGAAGTGTAAACTCCTTGTTAAACATGGAAAATATGCCGACCGTAATGGTGATATCATGGATTAGCGCCACAATGGCGCCCATGGCGTACTTCAACTCAAGAAACCAGAAGAGCAAAAGGGTGACAAGTAGTGCAGCCGCTATAAGATAAGGAACACTGACATTGAAGATAGAGAGAAGATATACCGCTCCCATCAAAACGCCGGCAATGACACCGCTTAAAACCCACTTGAGTTCAAAACGGCCGGATATGTATATGGCGATAAAGAGTAGTGCGAAAAACATGGCAAACAGGGCTTTTTCCCGCAAATCCTTACCCACCTGGGGGCCGACCATCTCGACACGACGAACGGTTGCGCCGCTTCCGGTTGAAGATTCCAGGACCTGTTGTACTTTGAGGGAAAATTCCTCTGAGGTCATGATGGATCTGTCGGTCCGGATAAGGTATTCATTTTCGGCTGTTTCGCCAAATTCCTGGACCGAAGATCCTTTCAGGTCTAAGGCGGCGAGACCGGATTTGATTTTAATTATGCTTGTCGGACCATTGAATTTAACCTGTATCAGGGTTCCGCCGGCAAAATCGATGCCGTATCTGGGTCCTTTGTGAATCAGAAGCGAAGCGATGCTGATGAGAATCATCGCCAGAGACAGGGCAAAAGCGATTTTTCTTTTACCCACAAAATTGATGTTGATGTCGGGTTTTATGAACTGCATGTATGACCCCTAACTAAATGCTTAGCTGTTTTATCTTGCGTTTCGTTAAATAGTAGTCAAATACCATTCGGGTCAAAATGAGTGCCGTAAACAGGCTGGAGATCACTCCCAGGCTGAGTGTTACGGCAAATCCTTTGACAGGACCCGTTCCGAACTGGAAAAGGACCAGCGCCGCGATCAGTGTTGTCACATTGGCATCGAGGATGGTAAGGGTCGCTCTTTCGTAGCCTGCTTCCACGGCCGCACGCGGTGTCTTGCCGATGTGTATTTCTTCCCGGATACGTTCGAATATGAGAACATTGGCATCCACAGCCATACCGATGGTGAGGATGATTCCTGCAATACCTGGGAGTGTCAGGGTTGCCTGAAATCCGGCCAGAGCCCCGGCAATCAGGAGGATGTTCAGAATCAGTGCAAGGTCTGCAATGAGCCCCGCGCCCCGGTAATATACAATCATGAACAGGACGACGAGGAGACCGCCGACACACATTGAAATGAGCCCTTTTCGAATGGAATCGGTTCCCAAAGACGGGCCGACGGTTCTTTCTTCGAGGATGCGAACAGGAGCCGGAAGGGCGCCGGCTCGCAAGGCAATGGCGAGATCCCGTGCTTCTTCCATGGTAAAGTGCCCGGTAATACGGGCCTTGCCGCCGGAGATTTTTTCCTGAATAACCGGCGCGGAATAGACTTTGTTGTCAAGCACAATGGCCAGGCGTTTTTTGACATTGGCTTCGGTGATTCTTTCAAAATCCCTGCCGCCTTTTTTATCGAAATCAATGGAAACATAAGGCTCGTTATACTGAGAGTCAATCTCGACCCGTGCGTTGGTGAGATTGGCGCCGGTCAAAAGGGTTCTTTTCTTTATAAGATAAGGGGTTTTGATAACACGCTGGGTTGCGGGGTCTTCATTAATCCCGTAAAGAACCTCGCTCTCCGGGGGGATGTTTCCGTTAAGGGCTTCATTCAGGTCATGGGTTTCATCGAGAAGTTTAAATTCCAGGAGAGCGGTTTTACCGATGAGTGCCTTGGCCCTCCCGGTATCTTTTATACCTGGAAGCTGGATGAGTATCCGTTTTTCACCCTGGCTCCGGATATCGGGCTCGCTGACCCCGAACTGGTCAATTCGGTTTCGAATGGTTTCAAGGGCCTGTTCGGTTGCCATTTTTTTGATTTGATCCGCATCGCTGTCCGGTAGATCGATCTCCATGGTCAGGATATCATCATCCATTGATCTCGAAAGCAAACGAAGATTTTTATATTCCTTGTCGAGAATTTTTTCGAATCCATCAATATTCTCTTGTCCTTTCAATTTGATCGATATCCGGTTTCCTCCTATACGATTCAAAGAAATATATCGAATACGCTCATTCCTTAAAGTGCTTCGGAGTTCCTGATTTAAACGCTCAATTGTGCCTTCCACGGCTTTATCCGTATCGACTTCAAGGACCAGATGCATACCGCCCTGAAGATCGAGGCCCAGATTTATTTTTTTATGCGGCCAAAAGGATGGGTTCAATGTGGGAAGAACATAAATAATCGCAACAACAAGAACCCCGAAAACGCCCAGAGCTCGCCAAGAAAGATTCCTCAATGATCCTTTCCTTTCAATCCATCAAAAGTTGTTTCCATTCACCCAAGTTCGTCTTTTGAATAAATGGATTCGGAAATGTCTGCCCGGGGTGAGATGATCCGTCCCCACCGTTGTGCTTTGAAGGCCTAATGTAACATTATGTCGAGGAATTCGAATCAGCCTTGCTTTTTTTGGCGTCCTGGGACTGAGGTGAAGATTGCAGCACCTGTGAAATGTTTCCACGGGCAATTTTCACACGGACCCTGTCTGCAATTTCCACAGTCATTGTTGTATCGCTGACCCCGGTAATTCGACCGTGCAGCCCACCACTGGTTACAATGCGGTCCCCCTTTCTAAGCTGACTGATCATCTTTTGATGGTCTTTGGCCTTCTTTTGCTGGGGCCGAATAAGCAAAAAATAGAATATAACGAACATCAGGACAATCGGGATAAGTGATGCAAATCCGCCTGCCCCTTGTCCTGTCCCTGATCCACTCTGGCCCATTGCATAAGCAATATTTATCAAGATAAAACCTCCTTACCTGTGGTCATTATTGGGTTAATCGTCCATCCGCCATACCAATAAATGGTGAAACGGGGCTGATATACTGTAATTTGTTTCTCAGGTCAAACAGTTCTTTAGTTTGACGGCATCCAGAGCGTCTCGCCGTCAAACTGAATGCGGTTTACATGTTCATAGTCGATGAGATCCAGAAATGCAAAAATCTGATCCATATTATAGACGACCACTTTGGTCAAGGGAAAGATTAAGTTAAGGTCAATATCCAGTTTGTGTTCTTTTATATTGTATATGTTTACCGTATGTTCCGAGAACTTAAGAATTTTGCCGACACCCGAACTGCGCCCTTCTTCAATGGGTTCATCTGAAAGGGGAGAGAGTTGGACACCTTTATGTTCAAAATAATCTTTCAGAAACGTATAATGGATATTCCAGATATTTTCTCCCGGCTGAACCACGTGAATTCCAAAGGATTCGATTTTTTCCTTTGCGGTCACATCCTGTGGTTTTAGGTCCTTTTCGACGATATCACCGCTTTTTAGACGAATCTTGTCCAAAATTTCCTGCATGGATACCGTGGAATCGCCGACTTTAAATGATTCATCTGATTTAGCAATGATATCAACGCCCTTCTCCATACCGTATTTCGCTTTTCGTTCTCCCATCAATGCTTTGAGTTCTTTGTCTTCTTCAAGTTTGTCGTAATCAATCATGGGGGCGGTGGCCGAAGGGACCTGTATATTTTCAGGCGCCTTTTGAGTGCCGGGCGTCAACCCCCGTTTTGAAAAATATCTGAAGCCCGAATATGCGCCGATCATCACCACGAAGATCATGATAATTCCGATGACTTTATTTGATGTTTTAATCGGTTTTTTTGGCATCGTATTTCCTTTTTGTTCGTCTCCCGATTTGTTGAGGGGATCGGGATGTTTTTGTTTATAACATCTCTACATGGTTCATGTTTTTTTTCAAACAGTACACGCTTTTAAAAAAAGATGATCCATTCCGCTTGCCCCTTTCCTTTTAATTGTGACAATCGATCCGGCTCATCCCAGGAATGACGGCGGAGTCCCCTTCAATGGTGATGGAAAGACCTCGCCGAATTTCCAGATCAATAATTTCCTTGCGTTTTTTATTTAAAAGATAATCTGCAACATTGTGGGGGACGATTCCTTTGACGCTTGAAATTTCAGCTTTTAATGTTTTAAGGCGGAGCTGGCGGAGGAAGTCAAGGGCCAGCATTTCAGTGGCGGGGACCATTCCTTTTCCATTACAATGATCGCAGGGCACGAAGCTGCTGGACTCTATAGAGGGCCGAATTCGCTGTCTGGACATCTCCATCAAGCCGAATTTTGAGATTTTGCCGATATTTGTTTTGGCCTTATCGTGTCTTAGATAATTTTTTACGGCCCTTTCAACTTCTGATTTGTGTTTGGCATCTTTCATGTCGATGAAATCTATGACAATAAGGCCGCCTAAGTCTCTGAGCCTCAACTGACGTGCAATTTCCTCGGCTGCTTCAATATTGGTCTGAAGCGCTGTCTGTTCGATGGATTTTTTTTGGGTCGCCTTGCCTGAATTGACGTCGATGGAAACCAGCGCTTCGGTCTGTGCGATGACGATCGTGCCGCCGGATTTCAGTTTTACGCGACTGGCGTAAATCGAAGAAATTTGGTCTTCGAGCTGGAATTTGGTGAATATCGGTTTGTCCCCTTTGTAATGTTTGACGATTTTTTTATGTTTCGGAGATATGATTTTAACAAAATCCCTAATCTCATGGTATACGGCTTCGTCATCAATGAGGATTTCGGTGACATCGGGCGTGAAATAATCCCGTATGGATCTTAGGGCAAGATTCTGCTCTTTATAAAGCAGTACGGGCGCTTTTATATCCCGGACATTTTTTTTAATGTTTTTCCAGAGGCGTAGAAGATAATTTAAATCTTTTGACAGGTGTGATTTGTTACAGAGAATACCTGCGGTACGGACAATGATACCGAAACCTTCCGGCAACTTCAGATTGCTGACGAGATTTTTTAAGCGCTTGCGCTCTGCTTCATCTTCTATTTTGCGAGAAACTCCCCGGCTGTCGCTCCCTGGCATCAGCACAATATATCGACCCGGCAGAGATATATATGTGGTCAGCATGGCGCCCTTTTTCATGAAAGGATCTTTTACAATCTGTACCAGAAGTTCCTGGCCGCGTTTGACCAATTTTGACAGGGACCTGTCCTTTGAGAGGTTGTCTTGAAAATAGTCGCTGTGGATTTCATTTTTTTGTAAAAAACCGTGACGTTCTGCGCCAAAATCTACAAATGCGGCTTGCAGGCTTGGCTCGATACGGGAGATGATCGCTTTGTAAATGTTGCCATGGATGCTTTCTCTTCCGGAACTTTCAATATGAAATTCTTCGAGCCGGATGTCTTTGACGATTGCAATCCTGCATTCCTCGGGATCTATGGCATTGATAAGAATATTGCTGCTCATGAGATAGAAACCTTTTTATGGATATTGAGTTGTGCCGATCAAGGGCAAAGGGTTGTTTATAAACAAAAACAGGCTTTAATCTTAAGCACTTGCTTTTTTAATGCATATGAAATTGTCATCTACAAGTCAAACGATTTCTTATGACTTGCTATTTGGTTGGTGTTATGGCATGAAATGTTAGTGTTTGAATACAAACGCCAAATTGAGGTAAAAAAAGAAAAAAATGGATGAACGATACGAACCAAAGACAATAGAAGCCAAGTGGCAGAATTTCTGGAAAAAGGAAAGGCTTTTTAAGGTCGAGGAGGATCCGAATAAGGAGAAGTATTATCTGCTGGAGATGTTTCCTTATCCTTCAGGCAATATCCACATGGGACATGTAAGGAATTATACCATCGGGGATGTTGTTGCGAGGTATAAGAGAATGCAGGGATTCAATGTCCTTCATCCGATGGGATGGGATGCATTCGGCATGCCGGCGGAAAACGCCGCCATCGCCAATAAAAGCCACCCGGCCAAGTGGACTTATGCAAATATAGATGCCATGCGATTTCAACTGAAGCGTCTCGGTTTTTCCTATGATTGGGACCGGGAAATCGCGACCTGCCGCCCAGAATATTATCAATGGGAACAGTGGCTTTTTTTAAAAATGTATGAAAAGGGGATGGCCTACCGCAAAGAATCCTTTGTGAACTGGTGTGAGCACTGCCAGACCGTACTCGCTAACGAACAGGTGGAGGCCGGCCTGTGCTGGAGATGCGGGCAGCAGGTTCGACAGAAGAAGCTCTGGCAATGGTTTTTTCGTATTACCGATTATGCTGAAGACCTCTTGTCGTATTGTGAGAAGCTTCCCGGGTGGCCGGATAAGGTTATCACGATGCAGAAGAACTGGATCGGAAAGAGTATCGGTGCGGAAATTCGGTTTTCCATAGAAAATACGGATGAAAAGATACCGGTTTTTACAACACGGCAGGATACCGTATTCGGGGCGACGTTCATGTGCCTTGCGCCGGAACATCCGCTGGTGGTCAAATTGTCCAAAGGGACTTCGCGGGAAAAAGAAGTCTCCGGGTTTGTCGACCGTATATCCATGCAGGATCGATCGGTCAAGGCCGTGGAAAGTTACGAAAAAGAGGGTGTTTTTACCGGTGCATACTGTGTTAACCCGCTAAGCGGTATTCGCATGCCGATCTATACGGCCAATTTTGCGCTGATGGAATACGGTACCGGGGCCGTTATGTCTGTTCCGGCGCATGATCAGCGGGATTTCGAATTTGCTCGCAAGTACGGGCTCGATATCGTTGTGGTTGTAAAACCTTATGATGCCGATCTCGATCCCGCCACAATGACCGAAGCCTATGCCGGTGAAGGGATTATGATGAATTCCGGTCAGTTTGACGGCATGGATAATGTTGATGCACTTGACGCGATCGCTTCCTATCTGGAGAAAAATGACCTCGGAAAGAAAACCACAAGTTACAGGCTTAGAGACTGGGGAATTTCAAGGCAGCGATACTGGGGCGCCCCGATACCCATCATTCATTGTAAAACATGCGGTATCGTTCCGGTACCTGAAACGGATCTGCCCATTGTGCTTCCAGAGGATGCCGATCTACTCGACGACGGTAAATCTCCGTTACCGACCCTCGAATATTTTACGAAAACCACCTGTCCGGCCTGTGGCAGTCCCGAGGCCGGAAGGGAAACCGATACAATGGATACCTTCGTGGAATCTTCCTGGTATTATGAAAGGTATTGCAGCCCGAACTGTAAAACGGTGATGTTTGACCGCAAAGCCGTGGATTACTGGATGCCTGTGGATCAGTATATCGGCGGCGTTGAACACGCAATTTTGCATCTGCTGTATTCCAGGTATTATACCCGCGTGCTCAAAGACTTTGGGCTTGTCAAATATAGGGAACCTTTTACACGGCTCCTGACCCAGGGAATGGTCTGTAAAGAGACCGTCTCATGCCCAGAACACGGTTTTCTCCTACCGGAAGACGTTGAAGGAACCGATACGGACCGGCGTTGTAAAAAATGCGGCCAGGATACGACGATCGGGCGGGTTGAAAAGATGTCGAAATCGAAAAAGAACGTCA
>Ga0210105_1000063_pt1 | contig 14181 bp, 11 predicted proteins | sample RushSE_TuleC_D2_FD_185569 | JGI IMG/M metagenome (GOLD analysis project Ga0210105, IMG submission 185569) | Wetland microbial communities from San Francisco Bay, California, USA, that impact long-term carbon sequestration - RushSE_TuleC_D2 (SPAdes) | ecosystem: Environmental > Aquatic > Marine >... | reverse complement strand
GCAGATCGAGCTGAAAAAAGGTAACCGTCACCTCCAGTTTCGGAATTTGCGGGGAGGCGGAATCCACCACCCGGATTCCCATCTGCTCCAAGCGCTTTCGAAAAACCGTTTCAAACAAGGCTTTTAGATCGTAAACCCCCGCAATGGGGTCGTTTTCACCTTTGGGCGCCATGATCAACATATAGATCCCTTGAAAATTCCAAAGCTTTTTGCGGGCGGTGATGCTTAAGGGATCCGGATTGACCCGATGATCCACCACGCTCAACCGGATCTCTGTTACCGCCGGCTTATCCGGAATTTTATCCGGCAGCTGGTAATTGACCTTAATGTAAGAACGGGATGCGCAGGCAGATAAGGTAAAGAAGATTAAAACGAACGCTGGCAGGTGTTTCAGCGTGTTTTTGACAAATGGTAATAAGCGTTTCATCATAGCTCCTTTTATTGGATTAGCTTTTGGGTTTTCGGGGCTGGCTAAACCTGAATGATCTTTCCCGCTCTCTATCATATCTAATCCTCAATTAACAAGTTTTTCCGTTTTCGGCAAAAGAGTCGCCTGCATTATGCAGCTTGGGTGTACAAGGGATCAAGCCCGGATTCGTACTTTTCAAGCTTAAGAATTGCCGGAATCCGGTGATGAATTTCCCGGACGGAATCGCTGGATTGTGTAATTCGGGAACTTGGTTTTGACGTGACCGTTTCAGCCCGTGCATTATTTGGTACAGATTATCGTTTCTTGACTTCATGGTTTCGAGCCTTATTTTAAATTTAAATGATTCAGGCAAGGAGGTGAGGATCGATGTGTCAAGAATGCGGCTGCACCCCATGCGAAGTCTGCGGCAGACCCATTGAGAACAAAGTTTGTTCGGGCTGCAAGAAACCGGCTCAACAATGCACCTGTAAAAAGATGTAAGGCTTTTGCCTCCTGACAAACAATGAGACCTGTAACGGTTTTGAAATAAATACCCGTATCCGGTTTCAGGCACCCACCAGCGGAAAAATATTTTCCTGAATCCAGGCGACAACCGAATCGGCCAGTTGGCGGGCCCGTTGAGCGGTTTCCCGGTTGACTGAGCTGATCAGAGGCGCCGGTTCCGAAAGTTTCAGGTTTTTCCCAAGCAAGTGCCGGTGCTTGGTTACGAAATCGTCCGGCAGGTCGTTGGACAGCTGAACCCCTTTCATTATCGCCCAAGCCGAGGTCCACGCTCGTGCAACGTTCATTATGTTATATCCGCCGCCGCCCAGTGCAACCCAATGAAACCCCCAGGACTTGATCTCCCGAATCAGCTTGCAAAAACCATCGGTCGTAAGGTTCAACGAGGCAAGGGGATCGGTTGTAAAGGTGTCCACCCCCAGCTGGGTTACCAGTACATCAGGATTATAGGCATGCACCAAGGGCGGAACCGTTTCCTTAAACGCCCGGAGATACAGATCATCATCGGTTCCGGGAGCCAGCGGTATGTTGACGGCAAAACCACGGCCCGGCCCTTGCCCCATTTCTTCGGGGAATCCGGTGCCGGGGAAAAGGGAGTGACCGTGTTGATGAATGGAAATAGTCAAGACCTGGTCGGTGTTATAAAAAACCGCTTCAACGCCGTCACCGTGATGTACGTCTAAATCCAGGTAAACGACGCGCAAACCATCCTGAATCATTCGGGCAATTCCGATGGCCGGATCATTTAAGTAACAGAACCCGGAGGATCGGGCGGGTCGCGCATGATGCAGCCCACCGGCAATATTGAATGCGATGCGGCGATTTTCAAATCTTACCTGGCGAATGCATTCCAACGTCGCTCCGGTGACCAGCAGGGACCAGTCATATAATCCCGGAAATACCGGGTTGTCGCCGCTACCCAGGCCATATTGCCATGATTTTGCCGGAGCCTGGCCGGTATTGGCCTGGCGGAGGACTTCCAGGTATTCGGAAGTGTGAACCAGACGTACGTCTTTTTCATCAGCCTCACGGGCTTCCACCCATGGCTTCTCGGGGTGATCGAATAGCCCATAGGCTTCGATTAAATCCATGGTTATCCGGAGCCGTTCCACTTTCAAGGGGTGATTGGGGCCATAACTGTGACGGTTCAATCGATCGCTAAAGACAAGAACTTCATTGCTGTGTATGCTCATATATCAATCCTGATTTCATTGCAGTTTTTGGACAAGTTCGTGCACTCGAGGTAACTTTATAATTATATCCCAACCCATGACATGTTTCAACCGGAATAACCGAGTTCCCTGCCACCAATTTGCGACATTGCACCTCTGGCTTTCACCACTGCGCTTCTTAGTTCTCCTGGCCGATGTTCACCAATAGAAACATTGTATCTTCCAGACACCTTCTCGGCAAGTGCATGAATCTCTATTCGCCGTCCGGCCAGCCTTAAGTTCTATTTGACAGGGAGACAGGCTGCTTTTTTCATGACTTCATCATTACCATGGACTCTTGCATCATCCCAAAAAATGATTATTAAAATTATTTACACGCTTTACTATTACCTCAACCTTGAACAAATTGGAGGCTTTCACATTTCATGAAAGATTCAGGTATAACGACCCTCCCGCACCAATCGGCCTGATCTGTGAAAAAGCAGACCTGGATGTTTGGGCGCCGCAGTGAAGAGGATCATATACAAAGATACCATAGACAATCAACGGGAAGTCGAATTCCGAAAGCAAAAAGGTGGTGAGAATATGCCTGTCATTCATACCAAAAGTAAAAAATTTAAAGATAAAGTGCATTTGATAACTGCCGCGGTCGATGCACCTCAAGTCGAGAAATCCAGGGAACATTGTGCGGCATACAATTCTTATCTTAGTGACGGTGCCCTTTGTTACAGGGTGTGTGGCATGCTGCCAAAAGGTAAAAGCCCCATAGCATATAGATATTTTAGCCGAATAGATCATCAAGGCGAACACGTTGACTGGGTTGAATGTTCACACGACGGCTGCGAAGGTTATGATCACCATTTTGATGAAGACACTTCAACCGTTTGCAGTAGCTTTAAACTATGGAAAGGTCAGGGCGGGCATTGCAATTTGATGATAGAGGTGGCTGTCGTATAGTATCTAAAGATGAAAAACGTGAATTTAAAATGACGAATAAATGTTTTTTATCGTCCAAGGATAGTGCCCTTAGCGCGGGAGTGTTTGAAAAGAGTTGAGGCAAAAAGCATGAGCACCTAAAGGCGGGCCATGGACTTTTCAGGTGCTCAAAAAAAGGACTCCATTTACATTTTAAGTTTACCTCCATCAACCAAAAAAAATATCCGTGTAAACTCAAAGATATAAAGGCAGATGGGGACGTTCGGCAGAATGTGCTTGGCCAATACATGGAGGACTAAGAGATATCCAGCCAAACCGATTGATGGCCGTTCAACACAAGGTCTTTTCCTGAAGAAAGAACGTCATTGTTCATTAAATTAATGACATCGCCTTTTACACCGCAGGCGTTCAGATGAACGGCATCCATCTTCTGTGGCGCTTCCGAAAAGTTATTGATGATCAGTATTTTTTGCTCGTTGAACGCCCGAATATACCCGAACAGGTGAGGGTTCCCGGTATGAATGACTTCCATCCCTCCGTTTTGAAGGGCGGGCAATTTTTTGCGCAAATTGAACAGTTCGACCATTTCGTGGAAAAAGCGCCACTCCAGTGTATCCTGATCGTTTAGATCTTCCCGGGCATTCCATCGTTTTTTTGAGCGATGGACCCATCGGCTGTCATTGACGATTGTCGGGTCGGTTAGGTACGTATAATCGTTCAGCATCCCCCATTCATCCCCGATATATAACAGTGGAATACCGCCGATACTTACCATAATGCTCCTGAGGAGATTGATCCGCCGGACGGCCTGTTCGATCAATTCGCCGTCTTGTTTCAAAATGGCATCTTCCAGTCCTGCCAGGGATGAAAATGTCCCGGAAATCCGAACATCGCCGGTATCTGCATTGAATTGAAAAGGAACGCCTTTTGCAAAAGAACCGGGATAATCGCCGGTGTAGAATTTGTTTAGAAACTTGCGATGGCCCACAGGATCAATACCGACGTTTCGTGCGTCTTGATCGTCAAAGGTCCATCCGATATCATCATGACAGCGAATAAAGTTTACCCATGTGCATCCGGCCGGCGTGGGATAGCGATTTCTCATGGAATACTCAAGCAGCTTTGTCTCCCGGGTTGCCAGCGCTTCCCATAACAGCGCCATGAGCAATGGATTGTAGGACAACTGACATTCATCGGGGTGAATGTATCGGATCACTTCATCCGGATGGACAATGGCTTCCGACTTAAACAGCAAACACGGCGCGACGATTTTCGCTACGGCATTAAAGGCCCGGATGATCGTATGCGCTTCCGGTTGATTTTCGCAATTGGTGCCGAGTCTTTTCCATATAAAGGCCACGGCATCCAGGCGCAGCACTTCAACCCCTTGATTGGCCAGAAAAAGCATCTCTTCGGCCATGGCACAAAACACGTTCGGATTTGTGTAATTCAGATCCCACTGAAAGCTGTTGAACGTCGTCCAAACCCATCGTTTCATCTCTTGGCACCAGGTAAAGCTTCCCTTTTTTATGGTGGGGAATATATCCCTGAGATACTTTTGGAACTGATCCGGCAGCTCACGACTGGCAAAGGTATAGTAATACGCCATAAAATCCGGATCCCCGGATTTGGCCTTTTGGGCCCAAATATGCTCATCGGATGTATGGTTGAACACGAAATCCAGCACGAGGCTGATCCCTTGGTCACGAAGTGCAGCCGTCAATTTGAAAAGCTCCTCCATGGTGCCGATATCCGGGTTGATGGCCCGATAGTCGCTGACGGCATAGCCCCCGTCGTTATCCCCTTTGGGGACGGCAAACAACGGCATCAGATGCAGATAGTTTAGACCGAGTTTTTTGAAATAGGGAATGTGATCATCCAGTTTGGCAAGATTGTCGCTGAAAAGATCTACATATAATACCCCGCCCACCACTTTTTCGGACAAAAACCAGTAGGGATCGGCTTCCCGTTTCTCATCCAGCAATTTAAGTTCTGCAGGCCGTTCCAGCCAGCATTGAACCAGAGTATTCAAAATCCGTTGGAGTGTATGAAAAAAATCATACTGCCATCCGTACAACTGATGCAGATAGATAAACAGGCGTTCCCATTCACTATGGAGTCTGTTTTTAAATTTATGCCATTCATGGGGTTCCTGCCCAAGCTTATCGGCAAAAGTCTTTTCAACTTCGGGAAGAATGCGGATCAGCGATTTTTCGGCCTGTTCTGGTCTCCAGTCATATTCTGCCATCATGTCTTCCTTTTTATTATGTTTATTTTTTGAGATGGCTTGCCGTCCAATGGCGATGAGTTCACCCGGTAATACGGTGGAACTTTCGTACAGAGCGTGCTTGGCCGATGCACGCTTAGCACGGACGTAGACCTTTCACAACATTTTCTTTCAAAAGGATAGACTGTTCCTAAAGCGTATAAGCTTGTACGAAAAATTGGCACCTAAATGATCAAAAATTGTCACACTATTTAAGGTATTATAATAGTGTGTTTGAGTAAACTGCCTGATATGTATCTAATTTATAATCGCTCAAAGTGGAAAAATTAATTTTGCATGACTTTTGCAAGGAGTAACTCAAGTGCAAGATGAATTTGGCTTCGCACATCATTTATATTTGAAATCTGTTGTAATGAAATAACCAGTGATATTTATGCAAAAATACTTTGACACTGAACAATGATACGGCTTTTTATCCGCATAAAAAAAGGGTTTTTCGCAGTTCGCTTTCGTATGCTATGGCTTATCCCTGTTTTCATTAACTTGTGTTGGAATCCTTGCTTTTTCCTTCCTGTCAAAGCTGCCAAAGCAGCGGAACATTCCGAAAATCAGGTTCAAAAACAAACCAGCGTAAAAAATACGCGAATTAATCTTCCAGATCTTTCTGTCAAACACTCTTCGGAACAACCGCTGAAAATTCATGACGGGCCAACTGGTACGCTGTTAAAATTTCAAGTAAAAGCCGATTTTTTGGGAACGTTTAAGCCGGAAATCGATATTTTTCAAAATATAAATTCCGAAATTGACAAACCCTTTTTTTCATCAAGTTCATCTTCCAATAAATCTGATAATCGGTTTGAGATTGTTCGGTTAGAACAAAAGCTGAATGACTTTAACTATGGTTTGGAATACCGTTATGTTGGGAAAAATTTGGACTATATTAACCGTTATAAGAAGAACACGGAAACTAAAACAAGAGTTGATTTAGAAAACGATCAGGAGGGAGTGGAGATTTGGGGAGAGAAAAAAATCAGGTCCATTGGCTTAAAAACTTTTTTCTCGAGGTTTTTTGACAACGTTGATCGCGATCCCATGCTCCCTCGGATGCTCGCCCATAAATACGGTCTTGAAATGAAATACAAGATGGATCTTTTGCCCATTTGTTTCTCTTTTTCTCATTCCAGAGAGGAATCCGAGGATACTTTCGAGTCACAGGGTTCCGAATATCAAAGGAAACAGAAAGAAAGCTATAACAGTTCCTTGCAATACGATGGCGGCAACGCCTTTGACGTTACAGCTTTCTCAAGCTATTCTTTTAGCCACGACCAATTTAATCCAGACAAAGAAACCGAAATTTTCCGGCATGGAATCAGTTCCTCTATCCGCCTCGCATCCAATCTCAGCATTATCCCCACATTAAGTTTAGGCGAAAATCGATATCTTCGATATGGAGAACGCGAAAAAAATCCCTCTGCCTCACTCTCCATTAATTATTGTCGAATCTTCGATGTGGCTGATCTGTCTTTACGGGGGAAATATTCTCAAACGAGGAATACGGATCGAAGCTTGGATAATGAGAGACTGGACACATCCATCGGTCTAAGTTGGAATGCAGATCATTTGTTTTTCCGAAAAATTGGTTATTCTTTGGATTTGGGGTACAACCAATATTTTGATAAAATCCATGAGCATAACTCTTCCAATTCATTATCTGCGTTGTTTAAACTCGAGTTTCAGCTATAGCTTAATTGTCAAAGGTGCAATAGCACTCCGCACGTATCCTGTGATGCAACATCAAGGCGGGGTTTGCAGCGGGTCAGGGCCTGTCCGACTTCATTGACGGCTTTTTGGGGCGTATTGTTTGTTTCACTGAGGTGAGCAAGCACGACATATTTCAGTTGGTCATGCTGAATTTCATGTAAGAGGGTTTTAGATGCCGCATTGGACAGGTGGCCGATCCTGCTTTTGATCCGTTGTTTTATGGGCCACGGATAGGGACCGTTAATCAGCATCTCCTCATCATGGTTTGCTTCAAGGATCAACATCGTGCAGTCTTTAAGATGCTCCTTTACCATGGATGTCGCGATACCCAGATCAGTTGCAATTCCGATTTTTATTCCGTCCTGACGGATGGTGAAACCTGTCGGATCTTCGGCATCATGGGATATGGCAAATGGATGGATGGCCAGGTCATTGATTGTGAACATTGATCCGCACTCAAATTTTTTAAAATCATGAAGGTTTCCGATCTGGGAGACGGCGGCTTTTTGTGTCTTTATATTCATATATATTGGGAGGTTATAACGGCGCGAAAGGATGCCGACTCCCTGGATATGATCGGAATGTTCGTGAGATACCAGAATCGCATCAAGGTTTTTCGGATCAAGTCCCCTTGATTTCAACCGGCGTTCGATTTCGATGCCGGAAAGACCGGCATCGATGAGGATTGAAGTGGCACCGCTGGAAACAAATATGGCATTTCCTTTGCTGCCGCTGGCCAACAGGCATACCGTCAGATTGTAATCCGGTGCTTCGGATGCTGTCTGAGGTATTTCCGAAAAGAACTGCCGCTTCATGTTAGCGTCCCGTATGGCCGAATCCGCCGGTATTTCTGTGGGTTTCGTCGAGTTGTTCAACAACTTCCAATTTGGCCTGATAAACCTTTTTGACAACCATCTGTGCAATCCTGTCCCCCCGGTGAAAGGTGTATCTCCGGTCCCCCAGGTTGATCATCCCGATCTTTATCTCACCGCGATAGTCGGCATCAATGGTTCCGGGTGAGTTGATAATCGCCAAGCTATGGTTTACCGCCAATCCGCTCCTGGGGCGAATCTGAATTTCGAAACCCTCCGGAATAGCCACCGCAAACCCCGTGGGTATCAGGGCAACCGCACCTTTTTCCAGTAGCAGGTCTTTTTCAACGGCGGCACATATGTCCATTCCGGCAGCCTTGGGTGTCATATACCGGGGTAGAGGGATATCTGAATCCGACTCGGGTCTTAGACGAAGAAATTTTATAACAGGGCGAAGATCCATAAATCACTGAGACAAAATATCGTCAAATACGTGTTTATCGGCGACAGGCCCCAATAGGGTCAGGGCAAACCGGTTTTTCTGAAAAAGGCTTTCAGCCAGGTTTCGGATATCCGCTTCGGTTACCGCTTCGATTTTATCAACAATTTCTTTCAAAGGGACAAAACGTCCATAGTGGGTCTCATTCTGTGCCATACGAACCATTTGGTTGTCGTTACTTTCGGATGCCAGCATGAGACTGCCTTTTGTATATTCTTTTGCATAACGCAGTTCACCGGGATCGACGCGGGCTTCTTTGATTCTAAGAATTTCTTTAAGGATGAGCTCTATAGATTGATAGGTATTTTTATGGCTTACACCTGCATAGGTTCCAAACATGCCTGTATCGACAAAAGAGGATATAAAAGAGTAGACGGAATAGGCGAGCCCTCTTTTCTCACGAATTTCCTGGAAGAGTCTAGAACTCATGTTCCCGCCCAGGATCGTGTTCAGGAGCGAGAGGGCATATCGTCGCGGGTCGGTTATGGACATACCTTTGGTTCCCAAACAGATATGAACCTGCTCCAAGTCCTTGTAGTGTATGTCAATCTTGCAGTGTTCATCAGGTGTGATTCGGTTTGGGAAACCGTCACCCGGCCGAATCGATTCGAAGAGCGGGCCGGCAATATCGACAAAATGATTGTGTTCCAGGTTGCCTGCAACGGAAATGACGATACGCTCGGGCTGATAGAAGCGATGGAAAAATGCTTTTAGGGTATTTGAATCGTAGTTGAGTATATTTTCGCGGAAGCCGAGAACGGGGCGGCCCAAAGAATTTTCACCCCAGAAATTCATTCCGGAAAGGATGTGGATATAGTCATCCGGGCTGTCTTCGGCCATCCCGATCTCCTGAAGAATAACCGCACGCTCATTTTCAACTTCTTTTTCATCGAATATGGAGTTTAAAAAAATATCCGACAGGATATCGACCATGGTCTCCAAGTGGGTGCTCATTACTTTTGCATGATAGCAGGTATTCTCCGTACTCGTAAACGCATTTGTTTGTCCGCCGATGGCATCAAACTCCTTTGCAATCTGAAAAGCCGTCCGCTTTTCAGTCCCTTTAAAAATCATGTGTTCGATAAAATGGGAAAGGCCGCTTTCGGTAGACGATTCATCGCGGGCACCCGCATTTACCCATACTCCCATGGATACGGAATGAAGGTGTGGCATATTTCGGGTGATGATCCTGACGCCGTTATCCAGGATGGTTTTCTTGACTTTGTGGCCCATCTCCGAGTCTATCCCTTTTCTTCCATGGCGGCTTTATAACTCAGGCGGATTTTTCCGTCTTTGCTGATTTCGAGGACCTTTACTTTAATCTGATCTCCCTCCTTAACAATATCCGACACCTTATTTACACGGCGTGAGGCAAGTTGTGAGATATGTACAAGGCCGTCTACATTGGGCATTATCTGCACAAAAGCGCCGAAGTCCATGATCTTGACCACTGTTCCGTCATAGATCCTTCCGACTTCGGGTTCCTTTATAATCTCATTGACCATATTTAGGGCGGCATCGCCTTCTTCTTGAGAGAAAGCAGCGATTTTGACGACGCCCAAGTCATCTATTTCGATCTTGGTGTTGGTCTCAGCCTGGATCGCTCTGATGATTTTACCGCCGGGACCGATGACTTCACGGATTTTATCCGGATTAATCTTGATGGTGATTATTTTGGGCGCATAAGGGGAGATTTGCTCGCGAGGTACCTTAATGGCCTCCATCATTTTTTCAAGGATAAACAGCCGGCCGGTGCGGGCCTGATCAAGGGCTTTCCCCATAATCTCTTTGGAAAGTTCAAGAATTTTGATGTCCATCTGGAGCGCGGTGATGCCATCCTTTGTGCCGGCAACCTTAAAGTCCATATCTCCCGTGTGATCTTCATCCCCTAAAATATCAGAAAGGATGACGACGTCGTCTCCTTCCTTAACAAGTCCCATAGCAATACCCGAAACCGGGGCCTTGATGGGAACACCGCCGTCCATAAGTGCCAGAATGCCCGAACATACGGTACCCATGGATGAAGAGCCGTTGGATTCCAAGACCTCCGAGACAACCCGGATGGTGTAATCAAATTCTTCCTTTGAGGGCAGGACTTTCTCAATGGCTCTGGTTGACAGGCCGCCATGGCCGATATCTCTGCGGCTCGGTCCGCCGATACGTCTGACTTCTCCCACTGAAAAGGGCGGGAAATTATAATGGAGAATAAAGGGTCTCTGTTCTTCTCCGATTAAAGTTTCGACCCGTTGCTCGTCCTGACCCGATCCAAGGGTCACAACCCCGAGCACCTGGGTTTCACCCCGTGTAAAGAGAGCGCTGCCGTGAGGTCTGGGCAGTATGTCAATATCGCAAGTAATGGGCCTTATTTCATCAAATTTTCTGTTGTCAATACGGCGTCTTTCTTTGAGGATGATATCCCTGCTGATTTTTCTCAGCAAGTCTCTAAATATCGCATTTACTTCATCCTTCCGGTCCGCATAGGCTTCTCCCAATTCTTTGAACATGTCCGATTTTACACTGCGGAATGCGGCGGTGCGTTTGGCTTTTCCGGTTATCGCCAGGGTTTCATATATTTTCGAAGACGCCATGGTCTCAATTTTGTTGACCAGTTCGGAATCCCTTTCAAGCGGTGCAAACGGTCGCTTCGGCACCCCATGGATATCTTTGAGTTTCAGCTGCATATCGATAATCGGCTGCATGGCCTGATGACCGAAAAAGATGGCTTCCAGCATATCTGATTCGCTGACAATATTACCCCCGCCTTCAACCATTACCACGCCGGTTTTCGATCCGGCGACAATAATGTTGATGTCGGAAATTTCATATTCGTCGACGGTCGGATTGATTTTAAGTTGACCGTTTATCCGGCCGACACGGACGCATGCAATAGGCCCGGAAAAGGGGACGTCTGATATTTCAAGTGCGGCAGATGCCCCTATCATCGCCAAAATATCCGGATCGTTCTCTTGATCCATGGAAAGTACGGTAGCGATAATTTGGGTTTCGTAGCGATATTCTTTTGGAAAGAGCGGTCGAATGGGACGGTCGATAAGGCGGGAGGTCAGGGTTTCTTTTTCACTGGGCCTGCCGATTTCACGTCTGAAATAGTTTCCGGGGATCCGTCCCGCGGCATAACCTTTTTCTTGGTATTCGACGGTTAGCGGCAAAAAGTCCGCCGGGCGTTCTTCAGCAGAAGAAACAACGGCAACAAGTACAATGGTGTCTCCATAACGAACCACAACTGAACCGGATGCCTGTTTGGCGAGTTTGCCGCTCTCGATACTCAGAGTTTTTCCTCCGATTTCTGTTTTGAACAAAGTTTCCATGGCTGTCTCCTTAAAGCCAAGCAGCTTCAAACCTTCGATCGTAGTGTCACTTTATGGTCAAATTTTGTTTCGATAAAAAAATACTGTGTTTTGCCATTGATCTAAGATTATAATCATCTGCGTGACGGTATTAGATCGATTAATTTAGAGCAGCATCGGTTCCGTTTTGGTCATCTATCTTCTCAGACCAAGGGTATTGATGATTGAACGATATCGTTTTACGTCTTTATTTTTCACGTAATTTAAAAGCCTGCGCCTTCTACCGACTAGAATTAAAAGTCCTCTTCTTGAATGGTGATCTTTTTTATGCACTTTAAGGTGCTCTGTAAGATAAGTAATTCGATGCGTTAGAAGGCCAATCTGTACCTCTGGAGAACCGGTGTCATTTTCGTGCAATTTAAACTGCTCAATCAAATTTTTTTTCTCGTTCGATGTTAAGACCAATTTTATTTGCCTCCTTCTTTAGAAAATAGGTTTTATCCAAAACCATTAACGATCAAAGACACAAAAATATTCGTATGTATTATTATCGTTGTTATATTTTAATATTGCAATAAGACTGTTATCGGCATCAACGATTTTGATAAAGCCCTCCTCAAGATTTCCCTTTTCGGGAAGAAAATCATTTTTTGTCATGATGTTGCCGTGCATTATTTTTTGGGCTAAGGTTTTGTCTGCAACATGTTCGGGCATATCTTTAAGTACGTTTGACATGCTTATAATCCGGTCTGACAAATCTTCACTCAAGGCCGACTTTTCAAGCGCTTCAAGTGTAGCAGCGTCCTTAATTGTGAATCCGCTGCTTTCGGTTCTTCTCAATTCTTTTAGGTGGCCCCCACACCCAAGGGCTTCGCCGATATCCGCACACAGCGTTCTAATATATGTCCCTGCTGAACAGGAGACCTCAAAGCGTATTGCCGGCAGATTGATTTCAAGTATCTCAAGGGATAAAATGGACACCCGTCTTGCCGGCTTCTGGACAGGTTTGTTTTTCCGTGCATGCTTATAAAGCGGAATCCCCTTATATTTTAAGGCCGAATACACCGGCGGAAGTTGCGATATCGTTCCCTCAAACTGCTTAAATACCGATCTTATTGTTTTTTCAGAAAATTCTATATCATTATATGTGTTTGTAACCTTTCCGGTTGAATCCTGTGTATCTGTTTCAATGCCAAGGTGAAGGATGGCTTCGTATTTTTTTTCTCCATGCAAAAAAAATCTTGAAAGCTTTGTTGCACGATTGATACAGCATACCAGCACACCTGTTGCAAAGGGATCAAGTGTTCCGGTGTGCCCTGCTTTTCTTGCTTTAAGCAATTTCTTAACACGGGCGACCACTTTGGCGGAGCTTATCCCTGCGGATTTATCAACAATCAGAATCCCGCTGATTTCACACTGCATATCTTAGATTATATTTTATCAGCCAGGCTAAAAATCTTTATTTTTATATCCGAAAGCGTCGACTCAATATTGAATCCGGCAGCACTGGAGTGACCGCCTCCACCAAACAAAGATGCAATTGCAGCCACATCAACCGACCCGTCGGAACGAAGACTGACATGAAATTTGTTAGAATTTCTGGGTTGTTCGGTACCGTTGTAATGCTCCTGTATAAGTGCTGCAACCCTGACATCCTCTATGCGTTTTGCGTAGTTGATAAGGCCGTCTACATCTTCCGGCTGCGTGTGTGTTTCAACGAACATGTCTTTGGTCAATATCATGATGGACAGCTTCCCGTTGGCTGAAATTTCAATAGAGTCAAGGGCACGGTTAAGAAGTTTAATACGACCCAGGGAATATGTACCGTATACATGCTGAGAGATATCGTGTGGATGGACGCCCAATTCCACCATTTCCTGACAAATTGCAAACGCAGCCCTGTTTGTATTTGAAAAACGAAATGAACCTGTATCGGCCAAAACTCCCGTGTATATTGCGGTGGCAATGGTTTTATTCAAAGGAACGGCCATCTGTTTAATCAGCCGGTATACGATCTCGGATGTGGCACATGCAGACGTGTCTATAAGTTGAAAATGACCGAAATGGGTATTTGTAACATGGTGATCGATGTTTACAATTACCGGTATCCGACTCACGATCGATACGGCCTCTCCAATCCGGTTCAAATCGCCGCAATCCAGAATAACGGCTGTATCGTAATTTGTCTTGCCAATTTTATTTACGACAAGATGAACTTCCGGCAGAAACCGATATACTGCCGGAATGGGGCTTTCGTTATATAAGGTTATGTTTTTATTTAGCGCCTTTAGAGAAAGCCCTAAAGCGATCAGAGATCCGATTGCATCACCATCAGGGTGGGTGTGCGTCGCTATCAAGATATGGTCACTTTTTTTTAGTTGACGTATTATAGAATCCATTATCTTCTTTTATGGCCTTCAGATTATATTGATTTAAAAAATGATGGTCTCGTAAAAAGTCTTAAAAGCTCCCTTTTCGTCATTCCCGCGAAAGCGGGAATCCAGTAATCTAAGCATGTTATGGACTCCCGCTTTCGCG
>Ga0210105_1000062_pt1 | contig 14317 bp, 13 predicted proteins | sample RushSE_TuleC_D2_FD_185569 | JGI IMG/M metagenome (GOLD analysis project Ga0210105, IMG submission 185569) | Wetland microbial communities from San Francisco Bay, California, USA, that impact long-term carbon sequestration - RushSE_TuleC_D2 (SPAdes) | ecosystem: Environmental > Aquatic > Marine >... | reverse complement strand
GCTCGCCTGTGGACATGAACGCTCATCCTGAATTGAGCTCCCGCGAGGCGCTCATCGGCCGGAGCAAACCCATGCAGGATGTCTACAAAGCGATCGGAAAAGTGTCTTCCACGGACGCCACCATACTCATCCGTGGTGAATCCGGCACAGGGAAGGAACTTGTTGCACGGGCCATTTACCATCACAGTTTGAGAACCGGCAAACCCTTCCTGGTGATCAACTGCGTGGCCATTCCGGAAACCCTGCTGGAAAGCGAGCTTTTCGGGTATGAAAAAGGGGCTTTTACGGGAGCGTCTTTTCGCCGGGTGGGCAAGATCGAGCAGGCCAATCAGGGCACGGTATTCCTTGACGAAATCGGCGACATGCCTTTCAGCATTCAGTCTAAGATCCTGAGGCTCCTCCAGGAAAGAAGCATCGAGCGACTCGGCGGAAGGGACACGATTGACGTGGACGTGCGGATTCTGGCAGCCACCAATCGAGACCTTGAGAAAGGCCTGTCAGAAGGGAGGTTCAGGGAAGACCTCTACTACCGTCTCAAAGTTGTGACCATCTGGCTGCCTCCTCTGCGGGAGAGAACCGGCGACATCCCGCTTTTGGTGGACTATTTTCTTTCCCGTTATGCTTCAGAAATGGGCATGCCCAATCCAGGGCTCACCAGGGAAACCCTTTCCATTCTCGACCACTACCCCTGGCCAGGGAATGTGAGAGAGCTTGCGAACACCATCCAGAAGGCTCTCATCTTCAACCGCGGCATGCCCATCAGCCCCGAGGTTATTTCTCAGGCGATCAGCGGCCACGCCCCGGGTGCCGCCTCAGGAGGTGAAGGGGCCGACGACCCCATCCGCCAGTGGGTCAGGGACAGAATTCTGTCAGGCCCGGAAGAGGATCTCTTTGAAAAATGTGTCGACCGCTTTTCCCGTATCCTGATCAGCGAAGCCCTGACCATCACGGGAGGAAACCGGTCTCAGTCCGCCAAACTCCTTGGTCTGTCCAGACCTACGATTCACTCAAAGATTGAAAAATACGGGCTCAAGTTCGAAACCTCGGTAAAAGACGAATAATCTATTGTAAACGAACGCACTTTGTGCTATCATTTCACTCAAGTTTTTTAAAGTTTTCTCCAACGGAGCGCACCATCATGTTCATGGACGGCTCATGACTTTGCTTGAGCGCTGTAACCGCCTGCTGTAGCGGAAAATTCGGGAAAAGGTATCTTTCAAGAGCACGGTCAAGTCCCTTAATGAGCGTCTTCATTTTCCCTATCCAGATTGTTCTTCCACGCTCCGGTTCCTCATTTTCTTCCTCTGCGAAAAGCGCCTGCTCGCCAAGAATACCTCTTCAATAAGGATAACCAGGGCAAAGCACCATGTCTAAAATTTATTTCCTGAACGGTCCTCTGGCCGGCCGTTCTTTTGAAATCAACTCCAAGAGCCTCTTCATCGGAAGAGACGCGGACAATGACGTCCAGATTCAGGACCCTTCTGTTTCCAGGAAGCACGCCAAAGTCTTTCAGAAAAACTCCAAGGTTTTCATCGAAGACCTCCGGAGCCTGAACGGGACGTGGATCAACGGCGCCGCGCTCAAAAGCGGGGAAGCTTATGAACTGGCAGAGGGTCTTCCGGTTGCCGTAGGGAACATCTTGATCTGTCTCGGTGAGGCCTGCATCGAAAACCCTCAGAGCCGTGAGTATTCGATTGATGTTTCGTGGCATTTTTCAGAAAAAAGAGATGATTTCTCCGAGGGAGATACGCTCTTCACAGACCGGAAGAAACTGGAACAGATTTACCAGCTTACCACCGAACTTGATTACTCCGCAGGGGTTGAAGCGACCTGCGGCAAAATCTTGGATTCCCTGCTTTTTTGCCTGAAAAGGATCGACAGCGGAGCCATCCTTTTGCTCGACGAAAAAAGCAGAGAACTCAAAGAAGTGGTCTCCCGGGTCCGCGATAAGGACGAAATCAGGGTTCCGCCCTTCAGTCGAACGATCGTCCGCCGGGTCTTCGAGCAGGCCAAAGCATTGATGATCTCGGACACCTGGGATGAGGGCAAAGAACGTTTTTCTCAGAGCATTCAGCTCAGCCGGATCCGATCCATCGTGTGTGTCCCGATCCTCAGCAAGGCGGGGCCCATTGGTGTCCTGTACATGCACGCCATGCATGAGCCGCAGCGATTCCAAAAAGAGGATCTCTTTTTCTACACCGCCTTGAGCAGTCTTGCCTCTATGGCTATTGAAAACGCTCTCCTTCACGCCAGAGGGCAGTTGACGGAGGAGGCCCTGGAAAAAGCCCGTGCCGAGCTGGAAATCCAGGTCAAGGAACGCACGGACGAACTCCTCAAGGCCAACAAAATGCTCGAGGAGCTCTCGATCACGGACGGACTCACCGGCCTGCACAACTATCGCTATCTCATGCGCGTCCTTGATACAGAATACAAACGGGCTCGTCGGTACAGTCACCGGTTTGCCTTGCTGATGGTCGACATCGACCGTTTTAAGGATGTAAACGACCACTATGGTCACCCTTGCGGGGACTTCATTCTTCAAGAGGTGGGGCGGCTTTTGAAAGACTGTGTCCGCAACACGGATATCGTGACCCGCTATGGCGGAGACGAGATGGCGATTATTCTCCTTGAAGTCGGCAAGACTTTAGCCATGGAGGTCTCGGAGAAGTTGAGACGGGAGGTTGAAAAACGCTCTTTTCTGTGGCAAGGCACGACGGTGAAAATTACGGTAAGCATCGGGGTGGCAGCGGCGCTCGAGGAGGGAATAGTCGACTGGAGTGGGCTGGTGAATGCCGCAGATAAGGCCCTGTATCAGGCCAAGGACGGCGGCCGGAACCGGGTGATCGGCTGGACCCCTCCTGCTACTGAATAAGTCCTTTGGCTTTCAATAGCGGCATGGGATCTACAAGATGCCGTCGGAACCAGGTCCTTGACCCTTTCGCTCCGAAGGCAAGAGCAAGAATCTCGGAAAAATGAAGGGTCGGGATTTTCTCCTTCAAGGTGCAGCGGATCTCCAGGTTGAGCTGGCACATGGCGCATGCGGTGACAATACACTCCGCTCCTGCTTTCACCGCCCCTCCAATGATCTCGTTGACCAAAGGCACTGCAATGTCCGGCCTCGCCGCTGAAAGAAAGGTCCCACAACACCGGGCGGAAAAAGCCCAGAACAAACTCTCAGCCCCGACGCTGGACAGAATTTTTTCGATAAGGCCGTGATAGTTTCTCTCCTTCCTGAGAGAGGGCGGACGGGCCAGCATGCAGCCGTAATAGGGAACAAACTTCAACCCTCTCAAAGGTTTCACCAGCGCGGCCTCCAGACGGGCGGGTTCAACGCTGGAGAGCAATTCAAAAAAATGGACGATTTTCAGCCCGGGGTCAATGGGCCGGCCCCATCGCGCTTGCTCTTGCTCCCGAACCTCAGGGTTCTCCGAGATCACTTTGTGCGCAAGTTTGAGCCGATGAAGACAGCTGGGGCACATCACCAAAAGGGGTCTGTCGGAAGGGGCAAGAGAAAGGTTCCTGGCCGCCAGCCTGAAGGCCAGCTCTTGATCCAGGCTGTGTGCTGACGAGGAGCCGCAGCAGTTCCAGTCTTCCAGTTCGATCAGGTTGAGCCCAAGTTTCTCGCACACTTTCATGAGCGACTGGTTGCTCTCCTTCGCCGTGGTCGCCAGGGAGCATCCGGGGAAATAGGAAAGATCCATTTTCTTAAGGCCTTCCATCTCTAGCCGAACCGGTGAAGAGCCGGCTCACCTCCTCAGGCCGATCGATCTTTGAGGGCGTAAGGTCCAGTTTTCGCCGGGCAAGCATTTTGAGACCCAGGTCCATATCCTGGAACCATTGCCGCATCCGGACCTTGTATCTCATCATGATTTCGAGCTTGTGGGTCCTCCCGTATCGCTCGATGCTGCCCAGAACTTCTTCATGAAATTTCACGATCTCAGGTTGGGCGATCTTCACGCCCTCTTTCACGGCCATATGTCGGAGCGCATCCATGATCGCCGGGATGTCGATGGCCGCGGGGCACTGGATGGAGCAGGTGTTGCAACTCACGCAGATCCAGATGGTGGAGCTTTCAAGGGCCTCTTTGCGAAGTCCTAGCTGCACCAGGCGGAACACGGCGTGGGGGTGATAGTCCATGGCCCTGACGTAAGGGCATCCCCCGGCACACGTTCGGCAATGCCAGCACAGCCCGACATTCTCTCCGCTTCGCTCATTCACCTCGTGGCGAAAAAAGAGGTCGCTTTTCGCGAGTTCGATCAGAGTCGGTGAAGAGAAATGGGTTTCCATAGTGTCGATCATAGGGGCCTATTTGTCACAGGACCTTGACTTAGGTCAAGCAAGAGTGGTTTCTGCGCAGGATCACCTCTTCGTGGAATCTCCTATCATGCGAAAATCCGGAGATATCGAATCGTGTCAACAGGGAGGAAGGCTGTTAAATCAATTGACCCTGCTCTAAGCAGATCAACGCTGGCGGACTATCCTTGCTTCACGGAAAGGACATAACCCTTGTTGATGACAAGCCACTGCGGGTTAGACTGAAGGCAGATGTATTGAGGCATGAGATTGAGATAGTCGCTGGCACGCCTTGACTCCGGCGGCAAATCTGTTAGGAAACTTCCCCGGAGCGTTTCGCCGTTCACGAGTTCGACCGTCACAGGAAGTTCCACAAGGTCTTTGCTCTCGAATACAGCCCCCGCTTCAGGCAGTTCCAGGTAAACAATGCGGGTTTTACCGATCAGCAAAACTTCGTTCATGAGGACGTCTTCGATCGGGACAAACGCCCTATCGGAGTTCAAAACATCCAGCAACGTTTCCGGACCGGGATGCGTCCCAGCCTCGGGTGCCAGAAAGAAGTGAACGTCAAGAGACCCACCCGTGCTGAAGTGGACGTTTGCGCGACACTTGAATTTTTCAACTTTCAAAGGAGCACTCCCTTCCATCGAGATTCACGGTCTCCCAGCACGAACGATCGCGGCAGACCCTGTTTCTTTGGATAGCGGACTATAGGAAAACTGCAAGAGGGTGTCAAGTTGAAGAGGTTCCCGAAATGACCCCGACTTCCGGTCATGAAGTCCTACCGTGCATCCGACCATGACATCTCAATAACGCAAAAAACGGAACCGTTGGTTCCTCTTATTTTGAAATAGGAATTCAAGTTTCCTATTTGAGACCCCCATTCTCGCCAGCCGCAGGATACGTGCTAAAGTCGAAACAAAATTAAACCCTTAAGCGCAACCCTGAGGCTCCACTTGGACCTTCGATCCCCTTTCCAAACGTAAATCGCAATAGATTGGGGTCTCCTTGCTGTCAAGCACACAAAATATCGGAATAAGCAGTTCCTGTTCTTTTACTGGCAATATCAAAATAATACTAATTATATCAATAGATTATGCTTTTGGCATGATTCTGGCTTTATATTTCATAGGTATATATCTCTTTTTCTTTTTTGGTCTCCGCAACCTTACTCACTCTTCGGAGTGGCGCGGTAAAAGGAGGGCGACTCTATCACAAAAAAGACATACAGGAGGGTCATGCCAGAATGAAGGAGGACAGCCCAAGACGCAAGTCCAGAAAAAAGCTACCCTGGGGGATTCTTACTTCCATTGACCTTTACCATTGTGATCCTCAGATCATTCGAGACGCTAAAGCCATTCGAAGGTTTGTGGTTCAACTCTGCGACCTCATTAAGATGAAGCGCTATGGGAAAACCCAGGTGGTTCATTTCGGCGAGGACGAGAGGGTAGCGGGATTCTCCATGACTCAGCTCATTGAGACCTCCCTGATCTCTGCCCATTTTGCCAACCAGTCTAACACCACCTACCTCGATGTGTTTAGTTGCAAGACTTACGATCCGAAGATAGTGGCCGACTTTTCAAAGAAATTCTTCAAGGCCAGGAAAGTAAAACGACACACAGTCCTCAGGGAATGACTCAGGACTTCCCCAAGAAAGAGGTTTGTCCATTCCAAATTCTTGAAAAACCGGGGAAGAGGTTATGATCAGGAAAAAAGTGGTAACCAACCTTGAGGTGTGCAGGGCTCTCTGGGATCAGTTTACGGTTCGTCGCAACGTTTCGGACCTCTGGGAGTTCCGGGACTGCTTTCAAAAGCATTTCAAAAACGCGCCCCATTTTGTTCTCTTGGAAGACGATCAAGGAGTAGCGGGACTTCTCCCGCTAAGCTATCTTGCCGACAAAAACATTTATGTTTTGTTCCCCGGCGAGACGTGGAACGGCAAGACGTGGCTTGAACGAACCCAGCTTTACATGAGAGACCCGGACATCCTCGGGGACCTACTGGATGCGGCTCCTGAGCGCACCTACCTCAGGTATCTCGAATGCGATGAAAATACGCTAATCCCTCACCTGGAACTGGACGAGATCGGGTACCTCTTCCACCCTCCGGAAATAGGTTTTGACATGAAGAACTATTTCCAGAGGTTCGTCTGGAAAAAACTCAAAGCCATCAAGAAAGAAATTGAAGCCATGCTGGCGCCCGGGTGCTCATGGCACGTCAACTGTCTTACGGATTACGATATCATGGTGGACATGAGCCTGACCACTTTCGGGAAAAGCTCCTACTTCTACGACTCTCGTTTTACCGAAGGGTTCCGTGAAGTCCTCCGGCTTCTGAGCAGGAACGGCTGGCTTCGCATGGTCAGCCTGGAAATAGGAGGAAAAACCGTGGCCGTGGACATGGCCGCCGTTTACCGAGGAACCTACGTGGTCTTGTTGGGCAGTACGGATCCGGAATTCCGCGGCGTGGCCAAGGCGATGAACATGCAGCACCTCGAGTTTGCCTGCGAGCAACAGATGTCCAGGTTGGATTTTCTCTGCGGCGATTTCCACTGGAAAAAGCTCTGGCACCTCGACCCTCAACCCCTCTACAAATACCTCTCCCCTACTCTCAAGGCTGAAGAGGCGGCCTCCACAGAGATCTCGCCAGACACGGAGTTCGTCCTTCCTCTGAGCGAGCCAGGCTTTGCAAGGCTTTGAGCCGCTCTGTCCTCATCGTTGGAACCACTCCAGATTATGTCGCAAAGCTCTATGAGCGCTACTCGGAGTCTCTGATCTTTCTCACCGATCAGCGTTTTCAGGAAGACCCTCTTCTCCAAAAACTTCCTCCCGCTTCCCTGATCTTTGCCTCCCTGGAAAAATCCGAAGACGCCTGCCGGAGGACACACGAGTTCCTGAGATCCAAACCCACGCCCCCTGATGGGATTGCCTGCTTTGATTGCGACTCTCTCCTTCTCGCAAGCAGGCTGGGCTCAGAACTCGGACTGAGGTTTCCGACCTGGGAGGCGATTGCCCGGTGCAGGAGCAAGTTCGAAACAAAGAAGACCTGGACCGGCCACGGTGTTGCTTCACCCATCGCCTCCATTGCTACTTCGCTTCAGGAAACGATCGCCTTTTTCAGAAGCCACGGCCGAAGCGTTGTTCTCAAGCCCGTAGCAGGAAGCGGCAGCGAACTCCTTTTCCACTGTAAAGACGAGCCGGAGGTCGCAAATGCGGTAGCTGTTCTTGAAGAGGAACTTCCTAAAAGAAGAGGAAACCCTCTTTTCCGGCCTTTTCCCAATCCAACGGGCGATTCTCTCATCGATCCGTGCGGATGTTGGGTGGCTGAGGAATTCATCTCCGGGCCTGAGTTCAGCTGCGACTACGTGCTTCGGGATGGAGAGGTCTTTTTCATCAGGGAAACGGGAAAGATCAAAGCCACGGACAAGCCTTTCGGGAGTGTCCTTGCTTACACCTTTCCCCCGCGGTATCCGTCCGGATTTCAAGAACGGATCCTGAAGGCGCTCTTGAAGAAAGCGACCAACTCCCTTGGCTTTGATTGGGGCTACTTCATGGTAGACTACATCCTGCACCAGGGAACCCCGATCCTCATCGAGATGACCCCTCGTCCTGGAGGGGACTCCATTCCCGAGCTTGTGAGCGCCGCAACGGGCGTTGACACGCTCGCCCTTTACCTCGATTTCGTTCAGGGCCGGTTCCAGAAACCCAACCAACTCCCTCTGGCCCCAGAATCATTTGCTAGCCTCAATTTCTTTGCACCAAGGGAAGGGAGAATTGAAGTCCTTGACGGCGGGAAGGTAAGGGCTTGTCCTCACGTGAAAAAGCTTTTCTTCAAGAAGAGGATAGGCGACAGAGTGATTCTCCCTCCAAAGGACTATGACAACAGGTTCCTGGGTTTTTGCATCATTGAGGCGAAGCCGGGTTTAGACTTGGTCGGCGAGACCAGAAGGCTCGAAGAAATGCTTGAGGTCAGGATAAAAGAGAATGCCTAAAAGCCTTTCCTCCTTCGCGAGCCTCTTTTCAAAGCTCCTCAAGACCAGAGCCTCAGTGCTTGCCCCGGACCTCATTTGCACCTATCTCCAATCCCTTCTCGAAAAAAGAGACGTTCTTCTGGAAAGCGCGAACCGTTTCAGCACGCCTCAGTACTTCTTCGATGAACCGGCTCTCGCCCAATCCCTTTCCAGATTCCATGAAGCGTTTTCCAAGCGCCTTGAGCGGTTCCGCATTTTTTATGCAGTCAAGAGCAATTCCTTTCCAGGACTGTGCCGATATGTCTCCGATGCAGGACACGGGCTTGACGTGTCGAGCGGTTTTGAGCTCTCCATGGCCCTGTCCTTTGGATGTAAGAACATCCTTTTCAGCGGCCCGGGAAAGACCGGTGCGGAACTCAACCTTGCGATTCAGAACAGGGATAAAGTCACTCTGCTGATGGACAGCGCCGGGGAGATGGAAAGGGTTTCGGGGTTGATTCAAGCCTCAGGTCTCGGAGAAGTCTCTCTTAAAGTCGGATTTCGCCTCAGGGGACAGCACCACGGCATTTGGGGAAAGTTCGGTGTTCCCCCTGAGCGGTTCCCCGATCTCTTCAACAAGGCCCTGACCATTAAGAACCTTGACCCTCGGGGGATCCAGTTCCACACGAGCTGGAACATGGGGCCGGAAGCTCAGATCAAGATGATTGAAAGGGTCGGCGCCTGTGTCAAGGTCCTCCCCGAGAGCTCACAGAGCCGACTCAAGTTCCTCGACATCGGCGGCGGGTACTGGCCTGAACGCGGGGAATGGCTGAACGCCCAGAACACCATATCAGGAAAACTTCTTCAGATCCTGGATCCGGATTTCCAGTTCAAGCCCGGGCACTACTATCACCCGGCCAAACCGCTCGAATACTTTGCCCGGGAAATCTCCACGGCCCTTCGCAATCAGGGAAAGCCTCTCTCGCATCTTGAGATCTTTATGGAGCCAGGCCGCTGGCTTTCCACACCTGCCATGCATGTTCTTCTCAAGGTCATTGACAAGAAAGAAGCCACTGTGGTGATTGCGGACGGCGGGATCAACCTTCTCGGTTGGGAACGTCCTCTTTTCGAATTCATTCCCCTTCTCAACCTCACAAGACCTTCTTTCAGGGAATTTCCGATAAGAGTCTTTGGTCCTCTGTGCACGCCCCTGGATATCTGGGGCACCACTCTTTTTGGAGAGGGCGTGGAAAACGGAGATATCATTCTGGTCCCTGACCAGGGCTCCTACACCTATGGCTTGCGCCAATCCTTCATCAAGCCGATCGCCCGCGTAATCCGCTATGATGGCACTTCCTTGTCCGAGGCGCAACCCGAGCAAGGATTCTAACCGGGTCGTCATCCCGGCCAAGTCCTGCGACGCAGGGCGCGAGCCGGGATCCAGAGCCTTTATCCTTCTTTTTGATCTGCCATCAACACCTGCTCGATCATCGGCACAAGTCCCATGAAATCCGCTGCTATCTCCCTTTCCAGATCCCTCTTCTCTCCCTCAGAGTAAGTCACGCCAAACCGCGCATTGATCTCAATCCCTTTCCCTCTGCAAAGCTTCTCCAGTGAAGGCTTGGGCATACTCCCGACCAAGTGCGCTCCGACCGATGCGCCCCACTCGAAGTGAGGGCCGTCGCCGCCGCTATCCCCCATGATGATGAGCTTCTGAGAGGGAATACTGTACTCTCGAAGGACAGCCGCCGTGTTTTTCGCCTTGTCCTCGATTTCCCGTACCTCGTACATTTCCGTCTCCTTTCCGGGATAAGAAATCATTGGATTCGCAGCAACCATGATTCCTTGAGGGAGCAGGTCTTTTGCCATGGCGCGTTGAAAGTACCCCTGCATGCCAGTGGTGTTGATCATGAACAGGATGTGATGCTTCGTGCACCACTGAATCAAATCCCTCACGCCCCTGTATGTGACAAAAGACGCTTCCAGGTACGCATCCATCTTCGTTTCGGAGACAGGCAATGGAAGCAGTTTGCCGAGTCGTCGACCTGCTTCGCCAAGGGATATCTGATTGTTCGTGTAGGATCGGAAGATGCCGTAGAGATCCGCCTCCAGTTCAGGGTAGGCAAATGCAATGGGATCGAAGGGACCGCACGGCGCCAGGCACTCGTTCCAATCCGAAGAAATCAACCCGATGCATTTCCCCTTTACCTTCATCTCTTCAAACTTCCCTCCTTTTCAGGCTATTCCCCTGCCCTGAAGTCTCCTTGATCGTGCTTTGCGGCCTTGTCCCTTCCCACCTTTCAAGCAAGTCCTCAACTTGTGCCAAGCGCGCCCGGGGGTTTTCCTTTCCGGGGGCTCCACCTCAGTCCTATTATTCTTGCCGTTCTCTCATTATTCCAGTATTTTTTTGTCACACAATGGCCATCAAGGGTGTCTAAAGGGTAGATAAGGGGTTCTATGTCAATGGAAATGACCGCCAACAAACCGAGCCTTGAAAGCCTAGTGGAGTTGGCCAAAGAAGGCCAGAGAAGCGCTCTTGAGGAGTTGGTGAGAAGGATTCAAGACAGAATCTACGGTCTTGCCCTCAGGACCCTCTTTTTGCCTGCTGACGCTGAAGACGCCACTCAAGAGATCTTGATCAAGGTCATTACCCATCTGGCCAGCTTCAAAGGGGAAAGTCAGTTTACCACCTGGGTGTTTCGCATTGCCACGAACCATTTGCTCACCACCCACAAGCGCCGGGCAGAAAAACGAGAATTTTCTTTTAAAAGGGCCGAGGAGGGAATTGAAGCAGCGCTCTCCATGTCAAGTCTAGAAGATGGCGAGGTCTGCGAAAATGATCTACTTGTGGAAGAGGTAAGACTGGCCTGTTCGCAGGGGATGTTGCTTTGCTTGAGCCGGGAGATTCGCCTGGCCTTTATCCTAGGAGTAGTTTTCGAAGTCACGAGTAGTGAGGGCGGCCAAATTCTAAATATTACACAGGGAACCTTTCGCCAACGTCTTTCCCGAGGACGAAAACAGATTCAGAATTTCATGACCAAGAAATGCAGTCTGGTCAATCCGGAAAATCCATGTGCCTGCGCCAAGTTGATTCCCCATGCAATAAAGATCAAGATGCTTGATCCGAGAAATCTTCGGTTTGTCGGGCATCCCTGCCATGCCCGCAAGAGCGACTCAGCGATAGCCCACCTCGAGGAGCTTGATGAACTGCGGCGTGTGGCAGCCTTGTTTCGGAGCCATCCGGACTACGCCGCACCGGAGACCTTTGTAGAATCCATCAAGAAGCTGGTGGAGTCCGGAAGATTGGAAATGGCGATCGGCCAGGAACTGGAAACATCCAGAATGAGCTGGATCAAGGAGGAGGGACATGGAAATCAATAAAGAATTGCTGGCTCCCTGCGGGTTGTACTGCGGTGTTTGCGCGATCATGATGGCCCATCGGGACGCCAACCATAAGTTCAAGGCACGATTAGCTCCTCTCTACGGAGTTTCACCGGAGGAAATTCGGTGCCAAGGATGTCTGTCCAACGAGGTGTTTACCTACTGCACCACGTGCCCAATCAGGTCCTGCACCCGACAAAGAGGCTATGAGGGATGCCATCAGTGCCAAGAGTTTCCCTGTGAGCACATCCACAATTTTCCCGTTCCTGTAGGTAAGAAGGTGATTTTGCGGGCCATACCTCAGCGGCGTGAGATGGGGACGGAAAAATGGGTTGAGTCCGAGGAAAAACGCTACCAATGCCCCAATTGCGGAAACCAACTGTTCAGGGGAGCAAAGCGCTGTCGCCGTTGCGATGAGACGGTGGATTTGGATTAAGAGGGGTCTAATCCAAAGTGTCAGAGAGAGGGACGGAAGGCATGGGCCCGCATTAGGTTTTTAAGTTGAAGGAAATGGCCAGGGAGTGGTAATGGTGCATGATGTCGAGGAGATCTTGGATCGACGCCGCCGGTCGCTTGCCCTACGCTGCGCAATGAAGGTTGAAGCAGAGATGCGAAAGATATCAATCGTATTGGTCTTCCTCTTAACTGGATGTGTTGGTATCCCAGAAAATGTTAAGCCCGTTGATAACTTCAGGCTAGAGAAATACTTAGGGGCTTGGTACGAAATTGCCAGGCTGGACCATTCATTTGAACGTGATTTGACCCGGGTAACGGCAAATTATAGTTTGCGAGACGACGGTGGCGTGAGAGTATTGAACCGCGGCTACTCTGTAAAAGAAAAAAGGTGGAAAGAAGCTGAAGGAAAAGCCTACTTCGTTCGGGGAGCAGATCAGGGTTACCTGAAAGTCTCTTTCTTTGGACCTTTTTATGGTTCTTACATCGTATTCGAACTTGATCATGAGAATTACCAATATTCGCTCGTGTGCGGGCCTGATAAATCCTATTTATGGCTTCTGGCCAGAAACCCGGAAATGAAAAAGGATTTAAAGGACAGTCTCATAGCAAAAGCAGCCACACTGCGTTTTGACACCAGCAAATTGATCTTTGTCGATCATCACTGATCGCCCATCCGACACCTTCGGCGCGGCTGCATCCAGTCTTTGGCCACGAAGATCATTACGGGAAGATCGAGAGGGCAAGGGAAGGTCACGTGGACAATCAAGCGAATCATTGGCAGCGTTGGATTCCTGTGCTTGAGAACGAACTCGCCGTTGAGATGCAGAAGGCGCCTTCACCCTCCGAAGTGCATGCCAGGGATCATATTCTCCGTGTGCTGAGGCGCTGCATCCGTCTCGGAGAAAAGCTGGATGCGGACTTGGAGGTGCTGGTTGCGGCGGTCTATCTGCACGATCTTGGCCGTCACTACATCGCTGACAAGGTTCATGGTGCTCTCAGCGCCCAAAAGGCCGAGCCGGTGCTCGAAAGGATCAACTTTCCGCGAGAAAAAAGAGACGCCGTCTTGATTGCCATTCGTGTGCACGACGTCGCCGCGTCCCCGGAGGACAGAACGACCCTTGAATCGAAGATTCTGTACGATGCTGACAAAATTGACACGCTGGGGGTCGTGGGCATTCTGAGGTACATTAGACACTTCTACGGAAAGAAACCCATAGACTATATGCTCGATGACATTGATGCCCGGTGGGAAGGGCTTACCCTTCCAGAGACGCGAACCCTGGCCCTGCAGGACTACAAATACATCAAGGACTATTTTGCACAGCTAAAAGAGGAGTTGGGAGAGGACGCATAACGTCTGAGTTCCTTAATAAGAGAAGACGTTCGTTGAGTTAGGGCCCTGGGGCCACCGGGATTTGAACAACCGGACGCCGGATGCCGTCCTGACCTCGCGAGGGAAAGCGATTGAAAAAATCCGTCGAGAACACGTGGGGGGTCATTCCAACCGGAACCACGTCCTTTTACACCATGATCGGAACGCCGATCACTCAGGTCAAATCACCGCTCCTTTACAATCGCTATTTTGCCGACCATGGAATTGACGCGGTCATGATTGCGATGGACGTGCCCTCGGACCAAGTGAAGAACCATTTCAAGCATATGCGGGCTATCTCGAACTTTGGCGGCTCCATCGTGACCATTCCTCACAAGCAAGCAGCAGTCGACTCCATGGACGAGATGTCCGAGCGTGCCAAAGTCCTGGTGTCGGTCAACGTGGTCCGTGCAGAAAACGGGCGCCTCATCGGTGATATGGTGGACGGTCTTGGTTTTATGGTGGCGGTCAAAAATCACGCGCTTTCTATCCCTGGCAAGCGAGCCGTGATTATCGGTGGCGGCGGAGCCGGCGCAGCCATTGCACAGGCGATTGCCCAGGCTGGGGCCGATGAAGTGGTGATCAAAGAAATACGAACAGAACGCCATGAGTTCCTGGAGCATTTGTTGAAAGAGGCCGACCCCGAAATCAAGGTTTCCTTCGAGCTCCACACCTTGCAGGATTTCGATCTGGTTGTAAACGCCACACCGGTGGGAATGAATGATGATCCCCGTGTGCCTTTCCCAACCCAAACCCTGTCCCCACCAACCCTGGTAGCGGATGTGGTGACGAACCCCAAAGTCACGCCCTGGTTAGCCGCCGCTCTCAAGAAAGGGTGCGCGGTGCAATACGGTGCCGAAATGGTC